>MDSZ01101707.1_pt1 | contig 19168 bp, 23 predicted proteins | sample 811201 | NCBI WGS metagenome assembly MDSZ01 (sample SAMN05326647, study PRJNA326480) | marine metagenome | isolation source: seawater | place: Indian Ocean: North | collected 2010 | reverse complement strand
TATCGATCTCATCTAGAATGAGGATAGCACCTCTCTTCATGGCAGTCAGTACAGGACCTTCCCTGTAAACAACATTACCATCAACAAGAGTATTGCCACCGATCAAGTCATCTTCATCAGTTTCGATGGAGATATTAACTCTCATGGCTTCTCTCTTGAGTTTAGCACATACTTGCTCGACCATCATAGTCTTACCGTTACCGGACAGACCACAGATGAAAGTTGGATAGAATACTCCAGACTTTACAATACTGGAAAGATCCCTGTAGAATCCAAAAGGAACATACGTGGAATCTTTTTCGGGAACAAGATTCTCAACCTCTACTGATAATTTCGCTTGGGTCAAAACTTTACTCTCCGGGGCTTTAGTCTCAATAACTGCAACCGGGGGTGCCGACGCAGGGACAATCTGAGCGACAGGACCGTTCTCACCAAAAGTATATTTGCCTCGCGATACGGCATAATTTTCCACGATGTAACCGAGAGCAGAACCTTGCTTGGAAATTCCAAGTTGATCTGCAACTTGATTCAAATCACTTCGGGTAAAAATACCACTGGGATTGTCAGTTTGTTGAAGTGCGGCAATAATTGATCCGACTTCTTGTTCTTGTTTGTCATTAGCAAACATTGGGGTTTTTAATTGATTCATCATAATAGACCTCTCTCAAAAGGGTTAACTTCAATTTATACATACATTATAGCTGGAGCCAAGGCATATGTCAACCTTTTTCTTCAATTATTTTTGGCTCCAAGTTATTGTTTTCATGCAACTTTCTCAATAAAACGATTTAAAAACACTCGGCTTGATGATTTGTTCATGGCAAACTTCTTGAAACCGCTTCTCAGGTGAGCCTTACTATCAGACTTGACCTCAAGTTTTCCATCTTCAACATCTAACCCCTTACCACCTTTGATAAGGTATAGTGCATCATAGGCTAGCGCATTTGGTACTTCAATAAATCTATCTGGGTTCCAGGTCTTCTTGGCTTTTTCCCAACCATCAACATCATAACCTTCAATCGCATTCATGAATTCATTTCTGGCTTTTCCTATTGAACCATCAACCAATCTGAAACCAATCATTCTAGAACCAGTAGTCTCTTGATAGTGCTTCATCATTGCATTCGCAAAGGCACTGTAACAAGGAGCACGATCACCGTGACCCCATTGACTATTGATTGCAGTAGTGACAGGACCTTCTTTGATGAAAATATCAGAGAACTTTCTACCGTACAATCTTTCTTTGTAAGCATACTTACCAGAGTCGGTATCTCTTATTTCACTGATAACTTCCATCTGGGTAGAATTATCACCGTCAGTCAGAATGAGAGTGTTCAATACCTCAAGAGAGTTTGATTCTTTAAACTCTATTGCAATGTCTCTGAGCATCATGACACCCTCAGCAAGAGGAGTCATGCCCAAGTCTAGATATCTAGGAACAGAATATCTGTCCATAGAAACTTTTTGATCATATCTGGCATAGTAATCACCGAAGCAGGTAGAGTACCCAAGAAGTTTTTTGAAAACTTTTTGATACTGACTTGCACTAAGATCGGAAGTGATCAGTTCTACCAAACCGATAGTGGTATCATCAATCACAATGTCACCAGCTTTAGGATCTCTGACCAAATCTTCCCACTTCTTACCATATTCAAAGCAACTAGTAAATCCATATACTCTGAATGGAATATTTACTTTTTTACAAAAGGCAATTTGAATCATCAACTGTTCTATTGTTGAAGTCATTTGCTGGTACATTGACCCAGACATATCTAACAACATTACCATGCCGTGGTTTTGTCCATCAGGTACGGTAGTTGATGACAGGAATAAATCATCAGTTAGTTTGTATGCCCACAACTTATCTTCATTCAACTTACCAGTAGAATTGATTCTCTGTTTTTTGATTGCGGTAGCTTTTCTTTTCATCTCAAACTGTTGAACCAACTGATTAATAGTTGACTTATGTTTTGTTTGAAACTTTTTCAAAAGAATGTTTTCTGCCTCGGCGGCATTCAGTGTAGGACCACAATACTCATTATAAGAGCCTTCCCAATTCCAAACTTCAGAACATGGCATGACTACATTTTTAGTAATGATCTTCGGCCATGATACATTCAGAGTTTCAAGACCATCAGACTTGATTAGTTCTTTTTCTCTTTCTCTGAAATTTGTGTCGGTCATTGCTTCAGGTTCTAATGAACCCTGACTAGAACCAGTTGTAGGTTCACCGTCGGAAGTTTTTGCACCAGATTCTTCAGTATCTTTTTTCTCAGAATCAGATTGCTCACCAGCGACACCATCAGAAGTGTCGGCATCTTCAGAAGCCTCACCATCTTCACTGTTATCTTCTTCACTGTCACCGTCACCAGCTTCTTGATCAGAAGTCTCGCCGTCTTGATTTTCTTCAGTATCTTCTGGGTCATCCCAAGGCTCACTAGATCCGTCAGCCCAATCTTCATCCGCATTCACATCAAATTCATCATCGAATTCTGGCATTTCTGGTTGCAATGCATTTTGCATTGCTTCTTCAGTTTTAGAATGTTCAAACAATGATTCGGCTAGTGCGACAACTTCATCCCAAGTATTGACTTTTGCAACTGCATCTACAAAAGGCATCTCTTCAGAAGAGAAAGGGACAGCCGCCATTGCGCCAACTTTGAAGTGAAGGTTAATTCTATCGATAAGAGGGAGTTCAGAAATTTCTTTGTTCTTGATTCCGAAGAAATCTTTCTTCATTAGAGCATCGTAACCCTTAGCAAAAGACTTTACTATGCCTGGGTATCGTAACTTGATAAGTTTCTCAATTCTTGCATCTTCAATAACATTGAGAAATGATTTGAAACCACCGCCTCTGTTACAAGTAGCAGTATGCCACCCTTCAGGTGGAGTTTCTAAACCGTGGCTGACTTCATGACCAATGAATAGATCATAAAGTTCTGGAAGCATTTCTACCCATCTGGGTAGGATAACTTTTCGGCTTTTCAAATCGAAAGCCGCAGTCTGAACATTTTGATGCTCGACTGACAAGTTCTCAGTGGCTAGTAATTTAGCCAAATTTGATTTCTGATTAATTTCCATTAACAACCTCTCTCATTTATATATACATTATGACTGGATTTAAGGTAAAAGTCAACCTTTTTCTTTGGTTCTAAGTCATTGATATATAAGAGTTTGTTAATTTATTTTGATTTAGGTCTCTTTTTGCTGATAGTTTTTGGGGCTGGACCAGTATTTTCTGCCTTCTTTTTCTGTCTCTGAAGGTACTCGCCTCGCTTGTTGAGTCTTTGCACAACTTCATCTGGTTTTATCCACATATCAACACCTGAGATTATATCATCAATCTCTCTTTTTGTAAAGAAGCCAGCATATACATCGTGCATTAGTTCAGCAATCCAATCTGCATCATGAGTTACTTGAGAAATCATTTCTGATCCTTTACCCCATGATCCACCAGAATAAGTGTGAACCATAAATTGACTGTGATCAGAAACTTCACAAACATCACCACACAAGAAAATCATTGTTGCGGCTGATAGACAGGCACCTTCAATTGATGTTACCAACGTGGCTTCTGTTTCTCTCATTGCTCTCATCATTTGAATTGCTGTATTGATCTGCCCACCATGAGAGTTGATATGGACATATATTACATCATTTGGTCCTGCTCTTCTGAATAATTGATTCCACTCAATATACTTATCAGGACTTTCTATTGTATCGTGTAGGTACAAATCATAAGTTTTTGCAATTGATCTTTCAAAAACATTAGGAGTTGTATTTAAATCTTCAAGTTTGAAATTATTCATAAAATTGAGTTACCGCCCTAATTTTCTCTATTTGCTTATCGATGATTGCAGTTCTGTTCGGCCAGTGAATATATTCTTTTTCTGGATTTTTCTTTAGATTCTGCAAAAGTGGCATTATCATATCTTCTAGAGTTTTTGATTTTTGTTGTACATCTCCTGATACTAATTCTTTATGTTCACTTATAAGTGTACTGTTGTCCATAGCAATTAACTTTGCTTCAATGTCGTACAATTTTTCCATAACAGAATCCATTGCTTCGGCTGGGAGTTCTGCTCTTACTGGTGCCGTAGGTGCTGTTCCAGTAGGTGCTTCATCAACCGCAGTAAATCCAAAATCGTATGTATTATCTGTCATTTTCTTTTTTCCTTCTATTAAACCTTCTTACTTTTTTATCTAATGCTTTTATTGCCCTGTTCAATTTTAACTTAGATACTCTACTAGTAAAGTTAATACCTAACATATGATCATATTCATGTAAGGCAACTCTTGCGGCTAGACCTAAAAAAGTCTCGGTAGTTTCTTTGTTATTTAAATCAAAATATTTTATAGTGCATTCTGTGGGTCGAGAAATATGAAGTCTAAATCCTGGCATACTCAAACAACCTTCTTCTGCCAAACTTGTTTCATCGCTCACACCAATTAACAAAGGATTAAAAAGAGTACGATTAAATTCTTCTCCTGTATTAGGATTTCTTACACCCATACAAAATACTCTTTTGTCATGACCAACTTGATTTGCAGACAACCCGATACCTTTTAACTCAATCATCTTTTTCATAAGATCGGTTGCAAATTCTTCTGCGTTATCATTTTCAAAGTCAAACACTTCTGGTACTTTTTTCAAAAGTGGGTTATCTAATGCTACTAATTCCATTATACTATCACCGAATAATTTTGTTTTTTCTCAAATTTAATTACTGATCTAAACTTATCGAACAGTTGGTCACCCTTGTGTGAAATCACAAATACATTTGCTTCTTCTCCTATAGTATTTAGTAATGTCATCACATAGTCAGTACCATTATTGTCCAAACTACTATCAAATACTTCATCAAGTATTAGTAAGTTTGTTGCGGCACTATTTTTCATCTTGGCTATCGTTCTCCATGTAAAGAGTAATGCTAAATCTATTCTTTGTTTCTCACCCTCACTGAATGAAGCATAACTAAACTTATCTCTATGGCGAGATTTTATTGTTTCATTAAATTTCTCATCTAGATCAAACTGAACAAAGAAGTCCATTGATGCTAAAAATTTATTTACCAGTTTATTGATGGCAGGCAAGTATTGTCGAATGATTCTTGTTTTTATACCAGTATCTTTGAGTAAGTTACTAGCAACTGATAGATAATGGCTCTCCTCGCTCTTCTCTGTGCGTTCTGCCTCATGTTGGACCACTATTTTAGCCAGTTCTTTTAACTTCTTTTTCTCTTCATCAATGTCTGCTACATTTGATTTTGCTGTAGATATATCAGACTGCAATCTAGTTAAATATTTTTGACTAGTAATAATCTCACTATTGATATCACCAATCTCATCAGTTATCTGAATAAACTTTTCCATAGACTTATTTAAAGTTTCAAATTCAGTATCAATCTGTTGAGATGCATTCGTGAGTTCTTCAATCTTCTTTTGTCTTTCGTTTTTAATCTCTTCTTTGAAGTCATGTGGTATGCCCTGCTTACAAGTAGGACAATCATCATGATTGTGATAAAAATCTAACTCTTTATTTACTTTGGTAATCTGACTACTGAACTTTTCTTTGAATGTATTCAACTTTGTCATTCTATCTTTTGGATTACCAAGAGCAGTTTTTTCTTTTTCTTTTTCAGCAATCTGTTCTTCATGTTCTTCTATAGCAGTATGAATATCTTCTATCTGCTTTTCTATTTCAGCAATTTTTATTTTCTTATCGTTTTCAAGATTTTCAATATACTGCTTTTGAAGTATCGCTTTCTGTTTAGAAACTTCCACATTTGATTCTATGTCACGAATCGTTTCTTTCATCTGGTTTATTTTATCTTTTAGAACTTGATTCATTGTGGTAAAAATTTGTATGTCTAGAATGTCTTCGATGATTTCTCTTCTACTACCCAATGGTAGTTGCATGAATGGTGTAAAAGAGGCACTACCCAATATAACAATTTGAGTAAATGATTTGAAGTTTAGTTTGAGTACGGAATCTTCAAGATACTTTTGTGTATCTCTCAATGATGCATCTTGATCTATCAGCGAACCATCGCAATGAATTTCAAACACATTTGGCTTTACACCACGAATTACTTTGTAGTCTTTTGTTCCAATTCTAAACTCTACTTCTACAGATAGACCCTTACCATTAACTGAATTTAATAGTTGACCTTTGCTGATCGATCTAAATGGTTTATTGAACAATGCAAATGTTAAAGCATCAAGCATGGTAGATTTACCACTCCCATTCTCACCCACAATAAGTGTATTTGGGCTACGAGTAAAATCAATTTCAGTAAATGCGTTACCAGTAGAAAGAAAATTCTTCCATCGTAACTTCTCAAAAATAATCATATAAGTCCTCTAGACTTCAAGTGAGGAATAATAACTTCCTCTGTGTACATTCTATGTTGAATTGGTGTTGGATGTGCGGGTGCTATTTCTTTTCCTAAAACTATTTCTTCCATAAAAGGTTTACCAGTTTCTAAGCACCATTCAAATTCAGGTTCAATCCATTTACTATAGTCTATCATGTTGCGTAAGTATTTAATATTTGGATTTTCATATAACTCTTCATCAAGACATTTGTCCCATCCTAAAAACATAACATAATTTATTTTATGTAACTTCAAATAATCTTGTGTTCTAAGAATGTCTTCATATGCCCTTACATTTTCATCAATACTATTTGAATGTCTATAGTGATCTGTAGATACTCTATCTGGCCAATTAGCATTTGATAATAACCATCCACCACAATCAAACATTCTACATGGGTTTCCACTATTTTGAGAAAATAGTTCTTGTTTATTTTCTAGTTCCCACAATTCAATCTGTGCGTCAGTAAAAAATCTTGCACTTCTGGTTGACGATGACCACTGAACAGCAACTAATAGATCATCTTTTCTTTTTTGGGTTTCTACTGAATGAATAACTCTTCTAGAGATTAAATTATTTCCAGAAGAGATAACAGCAGTATTGATCAAGTCAGCATCTATGTGTTTTGCTAGAAACTCTGACCAACTATTGTGAGTCGCTCGGTGTGTAAAAGAACAACCACCCGATATCACTTTTTTAATCAATAGATTGTGCCTCTACATACAATGTGCGTAGGACAGTTTTCAATTTATCTTTGTCAAGATCAGTGTTGGTACTATCAACATAATCATTTAGTAATGTCATGGTATCATCTAAGTTTACTTCTACATCACCAACAGCATCATCTTCAAACTCTGAAAAATCTTCAATGATTTTTAACTCTGTAAGATTACATTGATATAATTTTTCAACAAAAGAATCAAAATATTGAAAGTCATTTTTCTTGATTACAATTAACTTGATACAAGTCCCTTGAATAGAATCAAAGTCAAAAGAATCAAGGCGTTCTCTAAAATCGTCACTGGTATCATCATAGTGAAATTTGTGAAAGATTGTAAATGGGTTTTGTAAAAATTCGATATCGTTTGTGTGGGTGTCATATATGTTAAATCCTCTTGGATCATCGTAATCAGACCATGTAATTTCATAAGGGTTGCCAAGATACAAAATATTACCAGACCTAGAACGGTGATGATAATGCCCACTGCATACCAAATCGAACCCGCTAAAATTGTCAATACCCATTCCATGATCGTTTGGCATACCTTTGTACATTTGGAAACCAGCAAACTCAAAATGTCCAAAACAAACTTTGGCGTCAGTGCTTTTGATTTTTGCCATACTGTCATCATAATTTTCTGAACAAATCCAAGGCACGAATAGAATTTTTCTGCCATCAAATTCCAACTCTTCGATTGTAGGATAGATTTTAACATTTTCGTATTCTCGCAATAAAAGTTCGGGAGAGTTTACATCATTAGTATTCTTAAAGTATGTATCATGGTTACCAGGTATCATATGGATATCAATATCTAAGCTGGCAGCCTTATCAAAGAAGTATTCTTTACAATTACGGAGAGTATTGTAGTTGATATATTTTCTTCTATCAAATACATCTCCTAGATGCATTACCGTTTTGATCTCTCTTTCTACCAAAGTAGGAAAAAAGAAATCATCATAAAACTTTTTAAAGAATGCATCGAATTGTAATGAATCACTTCTTGCTCCGAAGTGGGTATCATTAATAGTAGCTATTTTCATGTATTAAGAATTTTTCTCAGTGTGTTCGCTTGACTTTTGGCATCATCTAGTGCGTGATGGTGCAAATCATTATCTGCGGCTCTAATGTCAGAATTTCTAAGACCCATCAGATTCATCACAGTTCTAAAACACATAATGTTCCAATGTTTCCATGGGTACTCTGATATACCACAGGCTTCATAGGCTTCTTCTAGAATAGTAACATCAAAAGATGCACCATTACCCCAAATCATACAGTTTGGTTCATTACCAATAAATTGAGTAAATGCCTCTAGTGCATCTTCAATGTCTACTGGGTCAACCATCAATGCTTTTAGGGCTTCTGGTTTTTGTTGTTGCCACCATTCTACAGTCTTCTTATCAATGTGCAAGCCTCTATCTTTACAAGACTTTGCATCAACATTGATATAGAATTCTTCTTCTGGCTTGCCATCTAATCTAAACTTAGTTGCACCTATAGATACAATAGTAGAGTTGGCGCGAGTACTTAAAGTCTCTAAGTCCACCATGATGTGAACTTGATTTGGATCTGTTGGTGATGCCATTATTTATCCTCATCTTCTGGGCGTACCAAAGTATACACTGGTTGATCTATATTGTCCACTGTAATTGTTATGGTATTCTCAAAATCAGTGCCATCAAACATTCCATCTGATTGCATCTCAAAAAAATTAGCCCAATTTTCTTTAGATAGATCAGGTAACTCAGTAATAAATTCATTACCATTATCAAACTTAAAAGTCACAGTACCTTCTGTAGGATGAAGGTCATTGAGGGTGTACTTTTTGTTTTTGTTTGTGAAATCTACCTGTATTACGTTATCTTTATCATCTTTCATAGATACAGTTCTCCGAGTAACGCACATTGTACGACAGGCGTTACCAAATGTCAAGTGTTTTTTTGAATTATTTTAGTGCTTCGATTTTTTCTTTAGCCAAGTCTACGGCTTCACTGTCGCTCAAGTATTTCGGCTTACGTTTGGGTATCTTAGAATTTGATTCTTTGTGATCTTCGTTATGTTTATTTGCTTGATCTATTTGACTCTTCATGTAGTCCAAGTATTCGCTTCCGACAGTATCTTCACCCTCAGCAAACATTTCAGTGAAGTCCATATTGGTAATCATCTTCATCTTAATATCAATATGCTTCTTTTCTTTTTTGATCCTACGAATGAAAGCATAGTATGTTATCTGTGTGAAGTAAGCAAATGGGTTCTTAGATTTTTCTGGATTGAAGTTGTCAATATACGTTATGCAATTTTCGATTCCGTCTAGAATCATCTCATCACGAAATGTATAGTTGACAAAGTTTGATTTGTAGGCTAAATGATTTGCAATCTTTACAAAACATTCTCCTAGATAATCTGTTACTCTTGGCTTATCTTCGCCCGCGGCTTCGGCAGCCAATCTTTGTTCTCGGTATTCCGTAATGGCTGCCAAAAACTCCTTGTTATCAACATAGTGTTGCTTTGGTGTAGATTTTTTCATTTTATTTCCTCATAATGTAAAAAAAGACTTGACATCCCAAAAAATGTCTGTATAATAGGGCGTGTCCCTTTCAGAAGTACTAATGTATTTGATCATCATCTACTGCTTTTGCATAGGCGTAAATGTCTGCAAGTGCTTCCTCGGGGTCTTCATGCCCTAAATCCGGGTCAGGATAAAAAGTTTTTTCTACTATCTTATAATAATCTTGTACGTATGCCCGCCCTAAGGTCGATATGTTTGCGATTATACTTCTGCTCATAAAATATTCTAAATCGTCAGAGAAAGGAATCCATCCCATAAGAGCAAAAGACTCTTGCATTAATCCTCTAGGGCCTTCAGAATAGTGTCTTGTAATTTTTAAAGGTGTGTGGAGCTTCACTTGATCCTCAGATACTTCTTCAACAGACGCAACCAACTGGGTTTCGTTTGTGAGAGTAATTACTTTTGGTTCTAGTTCGTTCATTTAACATCTACCTTTGCTATCTTATAATTAAAAGATTCTTCATTATAAATTTTAATTCGTTCTAACATATGGTTTAGTGTAAAATTTTTCTTTGATTTCCAAGAGAGATCATCTCCAACATCAAATAAATTACACGCCTCTTTCTGATTACCTTTTCTTAGTCCTCTACCAATTGATTGTAGATTTCGTATACGGGACTTACTTGGTGAAGCAAAAACAACATTATGTAAGTTTCTAATATTTATACCAGTAGAAAAAGTACCATATGAAGCAATAATAATAGCATCTTTTTCTTGCTCTGTCAAGTGTCTAATTTCTTCTCTTTGTTCTGTATCTGTTCCACCATGGACAAAGAATACTTTTCTACCATCTTTTACTTTTTCACTTATCATTTTATGTAGAACTGATCCGTGCTTTTCAACAAACTGATATAGTACCAAAGTATTTCCAGACTGTGCAATAGATAGATTTGTTATGATTGCATTTCTTTTTGGATTAGTTACTAGCCAGTCCATCTCTTCTTGATAGGGCATCTTACTTACCAATTTTCTGTCTGCCTCAGAGTATTCTAACAGTAAACAAATAATTTTTAACTCAGCTAATTGTTTGCTGTCCATCAATTTCTTTGTAGTTGTTACTTTATATACTCTACCAAAAACTCCTTCAAGAACAAGTCTATGTGTTTTTGTACCATCAAGTGTACCAGTTGTGCCTATTCTGTACTTGGCATTTGTAAGTTTATCCATAAGCGTGGTCAAAGACTTTGCTTTGAAGTTATGTGCTTCGTCACCATATATTACATCAAACTCATCAAACCAAGATTTAGGAAATTTATATATTGATTGCCAAGTTGATATTACAACCGGGGCTTTGTTTGATTTGTCTTTACCACTGTAGATTCTGTGGCAGTATTTGTTTGCTTGCCATTCATCTTCAGATGCGTAGTCATTAAAATCTCCCCACATTTGTTCAACGAGGGAAGTCGTTGGCACGATGATAAGTTGCTTTCTTCCGTGTGCTTGGTGATAACGTAAAAGGCTGTAGATGATAAGAGACTTGCCACTAGCAGTAGGAGATAAAAGAAGAGATCGACCATTGTTAATCGCATGAGTTATTGCCTCTAGTTGATAGTCTCTAATATCAATGGGTTTATTTTGACTGTGTAGATTTAAAGACTTTGTGAATTTTGTTACCTGATCAAGTGTACCATCTTCTCCAACTTTGTCAAGTTTGATGTCTATCTTATATTCTAATTGTTCACAAAACTCTACAAGATAGTCTAAGAGACCAACATATAGTTCTCTTGTGTACATATTAAACATTCGTGCTTTACCATCCCACATTCTATTTCTGTAGGCAGGCATAAACTTTGCACCAGGTACCTCAAATGTAAAAAATTCTACTATTTCTTTTGCGGTACTTGGATCAGTGTCTATTAAAAGATGTACTTCATCTTTTTTAGTGACAGTAATCATTACATTAGTCCGTTAGTAAATTTGGTCCATTCTATACTATTCTTAATATCCCAACCCCTACTTTGTATTGCTCTCAGCACTCTTTCCAAATAGTCTACTACAGTGCCAATGTATTCTAGTTTATCTGTCTGTTGAATAATGTCATCATCTGATTCAAGATACTCATGCATATCAGATTTTAGTGGTTTATTACCTAAATACTGGTCCCAACCTAGAGCCTCTAATTCTTGCCTGGACAATTCACCGCGAAAATATTGAGACTTAATTCTTTTCAGTTTAATTAAACTAGTCTCTGCTTTTCGGTATTGTAATTTTGCAGTAGAAAGATGATTTAGATATTTGGCATGAAGTTCTGGAGTCTTTGTACTCTCACTGCCTAAATTCAACTCATCAATTTTACAATCTTCGACCCACATAACTTGTAGGTCTTGTAATGAAATCATAATATATCTCCATAATATAATACTATTTATATGCTATACTACAGCATCAATTGAGTACGTTCTGTATTTGAATGCGGCTATACCAATGAAGTAATCACCAGCACCATTTGTAATATCAAAATCTAATCCTGATAGTGAGATAGGAAAAGAGTCTTTGAATGTAACTTTAACATTCGGATTATTATTTGAATCTAATACAAACAAAGTGGCGTCACTTACTTGTGCTATACCTTCTCTAACACTTTTGTTTGCTGTTGCTGTTCTGTATTCTTGGCTCTTGATAAAGTCTGTATACTCTTGGTGCTTCTCAGGGAAGCCGAGACCACGTAGCCAAGCGTATAACTCTTTATAGTTACTCATATCTTCTTGAATAAGGAATCTAATCATCAACTCACCAAATCTTAGTTTATCTCCTGGGTATGCAATGTCCACTAGTGGTGTTGATTGCTCTGGAAATCCCATAGAAATTTCTGGTATATTGGCTGCCTGACAGAAGAAAGATACGTTTGGCATATTATGTACTTGAAACTTAAAACCATTCGGGCGCAGATAATCTAGTTCTGACGGATTTGCTCCATCAAAAGTTCCTTCTGTTACCGATGCTATATTATTAAAAGCCATTTGTCTCTCCGTTAAATGCTAAACTGAATACTTTCACCACAACCACATGAACTTGCTTCATTTGGATTTATGATCTGTATCTCAGAACCAGTCATACTGGTAACAAAGTTAATTGTAGAACCTGTTATAATATTTGAACATATATTATCTACTACAATGATATCTTCTACAAGTGTACCGTTAGAATCGTCTTCAGTATACTCCCATGTATAGGCAAAACCAGCACAACCACCACCTTTAAGAGATAGTCGTACATATTTTTGTCCCGAAGACTCTAGAAGTTCGGTCCAATATTCTTTTGCTTCTTTTGAAATTGTTATCATACTACTATTTATACACCCACTCTGTTGTCAAATCTATGGCTTCGTTTGTATGAATGTTTCGTATAACTTTGTTTGCTAGTATCTTATTGTTTTCTGGACTAAGATGATTTGCATTCTTAAAGTCCTGTTTTTGACATTCTTCTACTTCAAACCAAAATTTACCTTTCAAATCAAATGCAGATTCCATTTGTCTTTTTGTAACTCCTGTCAATCCTGCATCAGCCGATCCGGCTTCGTACCCAGTAATTGCTATTGAAATATTTTCCTTATTTTTTCTGTTGAGAAAACGATCACAACCTATAGGTATTACAATTACTTTTAGATTTCTTGTAAGCGCATCGTATTGTAAAGCGTTTAGAAAAACATTCATCATGGCACCATGTGCTTCTATATTGAACGTATCTCCTAAAAAGAACTCTTGTGGTTTCCGTTCCATTGGGTTTGGCTTATCGTCATTTTTTGCAGGTGTTATTTGATTGACAGTCATAAATCTTGGTCGATTGGACTTTGTACGATATCTTAAAAATATTCTTTCTAGTGTGGTTAGGGTTATAATAACAATATCACCAGTGTCAAAGTTCAATCTTTTTTGTTCATATATGTAATAAAGATAATCTAAACTTGAAGAAGGAACTGCTAGATTTTCCCAATCATATTCAGGAAACTCATCCCATACATATTTAGTCCAAGATTTCGATTCTTTGATTTCGTCTGCGGCATAACTGTCACCAAAAATCCATATTTTAGTCATATTTTTCCCTGTAGTTTTCAATGGCAGCCTTAATAGCATCTTCTGCCAATACACTACAATGGATTTTTACAGGAGGAAGTGCAAGTTCTTCAGCAAGTTCTGTATTCTTTATCTGACCTGCTTCTTCTAATGTTTTATTTTTTACCCATTCTGTAAGTAGTGAACTGGAAGCAATTGCAGAACCGCATCCATATGTTTTAAATTTTGCATCTGTGATCACATTATCCTCAACTTTAATTTGTAGTCTCATGACATCTCCACACGCAGGTGCACCTACCATACCAGTGCCAACACCATCTGTTGCTGGATCCCATTTACCTACATTTCGAGGATTTTCATAGTGATCTATAACTTTATCGCTATATGCCACTTTAGTATCTCCTAGTCTTCAAGAAGTAACATTATTTATAACGCACAAAAAAAGGGAGCCGTGGGCTCCCTTAAAAATGTCTCTAAAGAGATTCTTTTTATATTACATAAGGTTAGTAACTTTTGACAGTCTGTAGTACTGGTTACGGTCAGCAGTAAATGTTGCACCGTCAGTAGTACCGTTGGCTTGAGTTACGTATGGGTTAGCAATCATGCCGTAACGAGTCTTAAAGCCAATCTTCGGCTGGAAATTACCTGGGTCAATCGCTCTAACCATTTGCAGAGGTACGTATGGGCAGTAGAAAAGACCGGCATCGTATGCGGAACTTCCTTTGTAGCCAACTACGTAGAACTGTGAAGCGGCTCCAGTATTTGCTGAATACGGATCAACATATACTTTGTAACGACCGTTAAGAACACCAGCAAATGTGTTGCCAGTATCGTCAACGTTAAGTGGGCCTGAACCTTGTAGTGCTGAACCAGTGTCAAGAACACCTGCCATTGAGAGAGCAGCCGCAACATCAGCAGATGTGATGATGAAGTTACCTTTCCCTCTACGTGTGTCTTGCGCGATTACGTTAGCATCTCTTTCAATGTTGAAGAGAAGACCTTTGAATCGCTCAACTGACCATCTGCCATTTGAATCAACGTCAAGGTCGAAAGTACCAGCTGTTGCGGTAGAAGCAGAGCCAGGCTTAGCGACTTTGTAGATTGTTCTAATAACTTCACGGTTAATTTCAGCAAGAATTTCTTGTGAAAGAATGTTTGACAACTCACCTTCAGCGTCCAAACCATGGATAGCTTTAAGGTCTTGAGCCAATTCTACTGTGTACTCAGCTTTAAGGGCTCTAGTCTTCGCAGTAACGGTTGTCTTCTCAATTGAGAAAGCCATTTCGTTGAAGTCTGTGCCACCTGCGTCACCAAGTGCTTCACCGGCGTTAGTAGTAACTCCTGTACCAGTAGTATAAGTACCGTCAACTGGGTTTGAGCCAGCATGAGTACCAGTACCAGAAAAGTCTGTGTCTGCTTCGTTAAATAAAGCCTCTGTACCAGTTTGATTGGTAAAGTGTGACTTCATAGCAAAGATCAGACCAGTAGGTTCAGTCATTGGTTGAACACCAGCTACGTCATAGGCCATAAGATTAGGCAGTGCCCGTCTTACAAGACTAATCAGAATTGGGTCATAGTTATCGATTCCGCCGCCAGTATTACTATTAGCCGCGACTTCGTTCAGAGCAAGGCGTTCTTCTTGACAAGCCTTCTCTTGGTTTTCAAGAATAACAGCGGTAACTGCTTTCTTGTATGGGTCTTTGATCTCGCCAAGAGCTTCGTGGTCCAGAACTGGAGCCCACTTCTCTTGAATTTGTTCAGAAAGATACATTTTTCGTTTCTCCTATTTGGGTTTTAGTACTATTATTTATAAAATAAAATATTTTAGAACTTTGCTGATTGAGAGATTGCCTGAGCATATCTGGAAATATAACTGTTGTCTGTCGTTAGACCTTCTACAGTGTCTTCCATCTTATCTTCGGAATCTTGTTGCCCTTGCTTTGGAAAATAGTTTTCCTTAACTACTGCAACTTTTTCGGTAAAGATTTCAGTGCCACCAAACTCAATATCTTCAACAAGTTTCGCAAGTTTCTCAGCTTCAGTCAGCGTCAAATCTGCACTGGCTTCGCTAATGATTGCTTGTTTCTGAAGATTTTGTTTTTCTGCAACAACTTGAATCTTTTCTTCAAGGGACTCATTTAACTTTGTTTCCAAAGAGTCAATTTTGTCCTGCATTTCGCCCAGTACATCATACTTTTCTTCAGGTACTTCGATGTAGTGTTCAGCGAATAAGGTTTTCATACCAGAAATGAAGTCTTCAGTGATCTCCGCACGTAGACCTCGCTCTATGGCAAGTTCATTTTCTTTCATCCAGTTCTCAGCAACATAGGACAGGAACGAATCTAGTTTTTCTACCATTTCTTCCTTGAATGTTTCTTGCTGTAACTGTGCTTCTTCTTTAAGTTCTGCTTCGATTGTTTCCATTTCATTGGCAATTCTCGCAGTGACAACGGCTTCAAAAATACCAGCTGCCTTAGTCTTGAATTCTTCAGAAAGTTCTTCTTCTGACTCAAACAGACCTTTAATATCTTGACCGAAGAGAGTTTCTTCTTCTTCTGCAACAACCTCTTCTTCTTGATCTTCTGCAACTACTTCTTCTTCCTCAGCAACGACTTCTACTTCTTCTTCGGTGCCTTCGTCTTCAGAAATAACTTCTTCTTCAGATGCTACTTCTTCAGATTGAGCAACTACGCCTTTAGAACTGTCGTTGTTTACTGAGTCTTCAGTGTTGGCTTCGTTCTCGAAATTAGAGGGAGCCTCTTTGGCACCATTACCCTTAGGTAATGTTCCATCTTTTTTCGCTTTAGCAGATGCGGCTTTACCAACTTCAGATGTCAAACCACCTTCCTTGTTGCCTTTTCCACTAAGATCGTCTTGTTCAGGATTAGCATCTGAACTACCCTGAGCAGGGGCAGATGTATCACCTGGTTTACTGTTCGGCGAAAGGTTGTCTGCTTTCTCGTCCAGTTCTTGGAGTTCTTCACTAAGCTGGCCAACTTCTCGACCCTTAGCAAGAAACTCTCTAATCTTGTTTTCTACACTCATGTTACTGATCTCCTTTTAGGATTATGTTTCTGATAATTATTTATAAAAAATTAGATTTCTGACAGCCTTTTCATGAAGGACTCAAAGACTACTAATTTTGCTTCTTCCAGTTCACGGGCAGAAGTCTTACCAATATAAGTCTTTGCCATATCAACTTCTCTTTCTTGCCAGATGCCGTTCTCTAGGATCCACTCTTTGTTCTCCATAATGCCTCTTACGAATGCATCCGGGGCTGAGGGATCAGAAACTATGTCTGCGGCAGTTGATAGCATGAAATCGTCCTGTACCTCATTGATACCATTGCGCTCTTTAAGAGAACCTAGTCCACGTGAACTAACTCCTAATTGAGCACCTTCTTCAATAAGGTTTCTAGCTATGTTCCCCATTGGGGTGTCAAGAATTTTTGCTTTACCGATGTAGTTATTACCATCTTCTTTCAGTGAAGTGATAAGGTGTGATACTCGGTCAAGATTAACAGTAGGTCCATCGGGATGACCAAGTTCGCCCATTGCTCTTTTGGTATCGATGTTTTCTTTAGTATATCTAGCAACCTCTCGTTGCATAATTTCTTTTGGATATATTCTACCGTTTCTATTTTTTAAGTCTGATTGAAGAAAGACACCCTCAATATACATTGATTTCTTACCGTCTTTCTCTTCTAAGATGTACTTAACATCTTCTACTGTTTCAGTAATAAGTTTCATTATCCTAGACTCCCATCTGCACCTTGGTGCTGTTGTGAACCGTAACCATCAACTTTAGTTAGTTCAACGATAACTGTTCCAGATGCACCAGAAATTGCAACTGCAACATCCTGGTCATTGTGTTGATTATCTGAAAACCCGTTGAACTCAAGTGACCCCGATTCAGCCAAGTCATATAGAGTGTTGCCATCTCTAGAGATAACAGCGGCGCCAGAAGCCCCTAAAGACCAATGAATCGCCCTAATGTTGGCTTTTGGTGATGATTGAGTTTCGGTTGATTTTTTTAATGTGGTTGCAAGTGCAATTGTGCCAGTCGCAGATGTTCCCCGAACGGCAACGACACCCTGTACTTGGGTAAGTTTTAAAACGTCTACTACGACTGCCATTTATTTTCTCCTAATAACCTTTCTTCTTGTGATTGGAATGCGCCTCTGTTAATAAAACATCAAGGTCAACGGTATCACAAGTTTCAATTCCGTGTTCAAACATCACTTTGTACCAGGCAACGTTTCCGTCAGCATCTGGAATAGCGTGTTCTGAGTGAAGTGGGCGCCCTTCACCAAATTCTTTGTGCATAACTTTCATAGCACAATTATGTGTAACTTTAGGATCTTCAGAAGAACCCTGTTTAGGTGGAGTTTTGTCACCCTCTACACCATCTTCCGCTGGATGATTTGCAGTGGGCTGTTCTTTACTGGGTTTCTTTACTGCCAGTGCTTCTTCTTTAAACTGCCTAAACGTCTTCATTTGTTTCTCCGTTTTCTTCGGACTCTTCTGCTGGCTCTTCTACTTCTGCTTCTGTTTCTGCTTGCGCTTCTACTTCTACTTCTGCTTCAGGCTCTGCTTCTAGTCCCATTTTTTGCATTTCACTATCATTGAAAATACCATTTGCAATTTCAGCCTTGCGACCCGCTAATGCATCGCCTACTCGCTGTCCCATTGCAACATTAAATTCATCTGCGGCACCTGTTGTGTCGCCAGATGCCATCTTGTCCATCATTGAACGAACAATATCTTGTGCATCTGTTTGGTCATTCACTTCAACTTCAATATCTGACATAATTATTCTCCATCTGTTTGTTCTTCATCATCTTCAACATCTTTTTTACCTGACATAGCAATTTGATGTTGTCGATCTCTTTCTGCTTCTGCGGCGTCACCAACAAGGTGATCATCTTTATCAGCACCTTCAATTTCTGCGTCAATCTCAGCAATCTCTTCATCAGTAAGACGCAAAATATTTTTCTGTACATATCTCTTACTGTATAGTTGTCCCATAAATGGTGCAACACCGTTAAGCACTTCAATTCTACTACGGAGAATCTCTTGCTCTTTAGATTCTGTGTAGTAAACATCACTTGCAAATTCATAATGCAAGTCCTCTTTAATCTCTATCCAATCTTGCTCAGTTATAATACCTTTAAGAACAAGTTGTGTCTTCAATAAGTCATGGAAGATTCCTGAAAATCTTCTTCTTAACTTAGAAATGAACTTGGTAAATTTAAGTTCATCTCTTGTAATCTCTGCGGATCTACCAAAATTTAGACCAGATTGTTGTTCTAGTCTAGAAATTGGCACATTCAGTGCCTGATAAAGTTTACGCTGAAAATACTCAACGTCTTCTATCTGTCCTAAATTGGCACCACCTGGCAATGTTTGAATTTCTGTCCCTCTGCCACCTTCTTTTCTTGGTAGCCAGAAATCTTCAAGCATTGACATAAATTTCTTATCATCTCTT
>MDSZ01093491.1_pt1 | contig 19169 bp, 16 predicted proteins | sample 811201 | NCBI WGS metagenome assembly MDSZ01 (sample SAMN05326647, study PRJNA326480) | marine metagenome | isolation source: seawater | place: Indian Ocean: North | collected 2010 | reverse complement strand
TGCAAAGAAAGATGGAAGTTGATGAAGTTCAAATCCACCGGCTTCTATCGCAAACTGCCAAAGAACATTTCCTTTCAAATCCAGTCGAGTTAACCCATATGCATCATCGAGTACCAGAATGGATTGGTCCTCAACAATCAATTTTCGGATGAACGACTCCGCAACCCATGAACCGCATAGTTCAAAATTACCGCTTTCAACTTGTGCGATGAAAACTTTTCCGTCGCCTTCAGCCCATGATGAGATTGTACCACAAGAGGAGAGGCACAATGCAGTAACTTTCGCCTCGGGCTGAAACGCAACCCGAACAGACCGACTCTTGAGCATGGACTGATGTGACCGTCGGTCTCAATTAATCTCATCCCTTGATTGGGTCATTGAACCAAGAAGTAAAATCTGGATGCGGCCGATACATACTGGGATGTTTGATGTGCCTCCAAAGTGCCTCCTTTTCATCCTCAGTCCATCCACACAATGGCTCTAGTGTAGAGATTGGAGTCGTTTTAACTGCATTTTCTCTACGCTCGATAAACGGTTGCGCATCCTCAATTGAAAGACCTACAATGCCCCAAGCTGGTCGCTGATACATTCGATTCGTCTCATCTTTGGTTCGACTCCGGACACCCAAAAAAGGATCCCATTTTTTCAGTATTTCTATGTACTCAGGCTTTGAATTAAGAACCGGAATAATGCGTGAGCCTCTGCGCATAATGAGAAATGAACTCAAAACATCATCTTCTGATGACAGTTGGGATAAAACATCGCCTTGAACACCAGTAGGCAGACCGCCAGGACCTAATATTCTCTTTTCGATGGAGGAAACCTTGGTGGGTTCAAGAATTATTTTGACCCACCAGTCCGGTTCGGTGAGATCAACTTTTAGAGAAGAGTCTTGTTCAATGAGGCTTGCACCTAATGCACGAGCATAGGATTGAGAATCCCAATTATTCTTCTTACCCAAACGCTTCACTCGGACGCCAAAAGTCCTTGGTTTACCTACATTGGGATGCCGCTTCAAAAGCAAACTGGAAATGAGTTCTGGGTCTGGATCCTCCGAGAGTTCTACGATGCGATCTATCGCTACAACGCCGAGTCCATGACATATCAAATCTTCAACAACTTCGGGCTCAGCGGTTGAATAAACAACATCAAAATCTCTTAACCTATCTCGAACAAGAGGCACTGACGAATTAACTGCGAGTTGAACCAAGTTCTTACGAAGCGATCTTTGAAATGACCTGCGGACAACTTTGGATTTCAATCCCAATTCTCCGAAACGTAAAATCCACGAATTTTGTGCCATGCACAAGCCTCAGGTTTCAGTGTCATTATGTAAATCTACTATCTCATCGTCCTCTGCGGATTCAAGTTTCGCAGTATCGTTTCGAGAAGAGAAAAGTGCATCAAGATAATCTTGGTTAATATCTCCAGTCACATATTCTCCATTGAAACAACTCGTGTCAAATCTTGAAGGAGGGTTCTGGCCGATGGATGTGGCTTCAATTAAATCTTCAAGAGTTTGGTAAAACAGTCTGTCGCTGCCTATTATTGTGTTAATTTCATCGATGGATTTGCCGTTTGCAATAAATTCGGTGATTGCAGGCATATCTATTCCGTAAACATTCGGGAAACGAACCGGTGGTGCAGCAGATGCAAAGTATACTTTGGAAGCTCCAACATCTCGAGCCATCTCGATTATTTGTGCACTCGTTGTCCCTCGGACTATAGAGTCATCAACGAGGAGAATGTTCTTCCCTCTAAATTCGTGTTCAATTGCATTCAGTTTACGTCGAACAGACTTTTCACGTAATGCTTGGCCTGGCATAATGAATGTTCGACCAACATAACGGTTTTTCACGAAACCTTCTCGATAAGGAACATCCAATGCTTTGGCCATTTGAAGAGCAGCGATTCGTCCTGAATCAGGTACTGGAATAACTGCATCGATATCGTGTTCAGGCCATTGCTCTAGAATTCGCTTCGCAAGAACATCTCCTTGATTGAGTCGAGCATGATAAACGGAAATTCCATCAATAACCGAATCTGGTCGAGCGAAATAAACATGCTCAAAGATACACGGTGACGCATCAACCTTCTTTGCGCATTGCCTATGGAACAAGTGACCGGAATTTGAGATGAATATCGCTTCACCTGGTTCAACATCTCTCACAACCTCAAATCCGAGAGCGGTAATAGCAACCGACTCGCTGGCGACAATCCATTCAGTACCACTTTCTCCAGTCCTTTTACCAAAAATAAGTGGGCGAATTCCGTAAGGGTCTCTAAACGCAAGAAGCCCGTATCCGGAGATAATTGAAACACAAGCATAACTCCCTTGAACGCGCTCATGTAGATTTGATACAGCAGTAAAAACTGTCTCAACATCCAGATGGGGTGCTCCTTCAATTGACAGATTTGAACTGTTAGAATCGAGTTCCACTGCGAGCATGTTTAGCAATATTTCCGAGTCGCTGCTTGTATTCATATGCCGATGGTGTTGGTCGGTAAGTTGTGTATTGAGTTGACGCGCATTGGTAAGATTACCGTTGTGAGCAAGACCTAGACCGTAGGGGGAGTTCACATAGAATGGTTGGGCCTCTGCTCTGGATGATGAACCCGCAGTGGGGTAACGCACATGCCCGATTCCCACGTGACCCTGCAATCGACGCATGTGACGGCTGTAGAAAATATCTGAAACCAAGCCATTGGACTTGCGAAGACGGAACTGACCATTCACATCAGTCATAATGCCCGCAGCATCTTGACCACGGTGTTGCAAAACTGTTAGACCATCGTAAATCAATTGGTTCACATGGACTCCTTGCTGTCCAACAACTCCAATGATACCACACATGTCCTTGCCTCAACTCCCCCAGTGCTTGGCGCTTTGTAGCCATTGTGGCTAGAAAAGTATCCCCCGATTAAGCCTTAGGACGGTGAGTCTTCTTGGACCAGTTGAATTTTCGCATGCGGGCAGTCTGCCCATATCCACATGCTGCACAAACTCCCTTTTGTTTGTGATATGAGTTCCTACCACATCGACGGCAGCGTATGTGGGTCGTCTTTTGACGCTTACCCATAGATGGAGTACCCTTCGACATAGAAACACCTGTGAGTCCGCCCACCGACCACCCCCTTATCAAACCGACGGAGAAGAATGCCGGACGGGAAAATCAGTCACTCTTCCTCAAAGATGAAATCAGAACGTTGCTTTTGAGAAGTTATTGCGGAAAAAGTAACCCCTAAAGAAACACCCAAGGCAACAAGAACTGCACCTGCTGAAACGAGCATGTGCACAATGTTGTATATTGCTTGAGCACGAACTGAACCGTTGTCTTCAAGCAACATTGGTCCTTGATCGATAAAGAAAATTGTGGCGATAATTCCAAGAATTGTGGCACAACACATACCGACAAGTGGAGCTCGTGGTCGGTTGCGAGATTCACCATAAAAGAACAAATTTCCTAGAAGAACCAGTGAGCATAATGTGTAAGCGGTAAGGGTTGCGTTGGCAAATCGAGTGAATGCTATTTCAGAATCAAAACCTTGAATTCCTGATGAAATGGAAATGTCTATGGCAAGTATCAGCAGAAGTGGCATTACAAATGCTAGAATCATCAATCTCCAGGTGAAGACAAGTTTCTTTTCGATCATTCTTGTTCACCTCCAAGATGATTCGAAACGATATCTGCAACCTGTTCAAGTTCATCTTTTGTTGGCGGAGATATTGTTTGAGGCGGGGGCAGGTTTCGTTCGTAAACAAATATCACGATTGCGAAAACAAGAATCGAGAGTAAACTTCCCACAAGTAGTCCTGCTAAATCAGCAACAGCGAGCCAGAGATGTTCTCTAAATAATTCGGCAGTGATAAGTGGGCCATCGATATTCAATCCCAAGAATAGAAGAAGAAACGAGAGCCCGGAAAGCATGAATATCGAACTGGCTTCTTTTTTACGATCAACACCAATGGTCAACATTGCGATAGCCGAAAACGATGAAAGACTTGCAGTGAAAAGAAGGAATGTTGGCCAAAAGACATACCAATATGAATTCACATCACCTTTCGAGATTTGAGGAGTTAAAATCCACCAATGCATTCCAACGAGCCAAATGAATCCTGCTAAAGTCATGAAAACACCGAGTTTTCTATCGCTTTTGGGAAGCCTACCAACGGGAACATTACCAGAAAAAGAAACGAGATAAAGCCCGATTAAAATCAACACAATTGGGCCTACAATTGCCCCGAGCAAATGTCCTGCGGCAGATGATGGTGAAGAGGGTACAGTCCACGGACTTAGGCAGACCATTGCAAATCCTACAAAGGCAAGAAACTTGCCAAAGTTTTTGTCCCGAGGATTGGCAAAAGATAAGAACACCCATATGCCTAAAGGCATGACTGCAACAGGAATCCAGAACAAGAGTAGTGCTTGAAACATCTCGTCCATACCTATATCTAACGGGCGAATGTTCATTATCTATCCCCTCGATTTTACACTCAGTACGACGAATTACCCTTGAAATCAAATCCGTCAGCACTAAATACCCAACTCTAGTGGGCCCTTTGCTCAAGGTGCTCTCATGGTCAAAATGCCACGTCAAGTTAAGCGTTACAGCCCATCTGCTGGTAAGCACACCATGCATACAATTGAGAGGGTAAAGAAGAAGCGAGCTTCAGAACTACGCTGGGGACAACGACGTTTCCGTCGAGTCATGGCTGGTTACCGTGGTTTCCCAAGACCAAAACCTGATGGCCGTGAAAAGCCTACAAAGCGAGTGAACATTCTCTATCGTTGCACTGAAACGGGCAAGGCGCATTACGCTCCTTGCCGCCGTTCCAAGAAATTCGAATTAGTCGACAAGTGAGTTGAACAACATGGCACAAAATTTCCTTAAAGTAACCTGCAAAGATTGCGGCAGTGAAGCAACAATCTATTCCCGTGCTACATCTACCATCTCTTGTACTGTTTGTGGAGCAACTCTATCGATCCCATCCGGCGGTAAAGCGAACCTAATTGGTTGCACCGTAGTCGAAGCACTTGATTAAGGAGGCTGAGCCTCCATGTCAGAAATTATCAACTCGCCCAATGAGGGCGAACTTGTTGTCGTTTCAGTTACAACGGTAAAACAAAACGGTTGCTACGTCACTCTTGATGAATTTGAAGGTCTTGAAGGTTTCATATTCATCGGTGAGATTGCAAGTGGATGGGTCAAAAACATCAGAGTCTATGTGCGTGAAGGCCAAAGGCTGATCTGCAAAGTGATGAGAACTCGTAAAGATGGTTCGTCTCTTGAACTATCGCTGAAATCCGTTTCCGAGGAACGACGACGAGAACGTCTACAAGAGTGGAAAAATGAGCAGCGTGCTCACCAGTTACTCAAAGTGTTGGGTGAGAAAGTAGGTTGGAGTCAAGATGAAATTGGCTCATCTAGTGAAGAATTATCCAATGCCTTTGGTGGACTCTATTCTGCCTTTGAAGAGGCAGCAATGAATGAAGGCTCATTGGCTGATGCCGGTTTTGAAGGAGATTGGATTAAAGATTTCACTGAATTAGCGATAGAAAACATCATTCCTGATTTTGTTGAAATTCGAGGCATTCTGACATTGAGTATCAACGATATTAACGGTGTTGAAATAATCCAAAAAGCTCTTCTAGAGGCTGAATCATTATCATCCTCTGAGGATGAAATTGAAGTCTCATGCTATTACAACGGCGCCCCTGAGTATCGAATTGAACTTCGAGCGCCAGATTTCAAAACTGCAGAGTCCATTTGGGAAAACGCCACCAAAGCAACGCTCAAGCATGTTACTGACGCCGGTGGAGAAGCATCTGCTCTCCGGGAATGATGCGCTCGTATCATAAAGAAGAGAGACTTGGGTAATTTTATGGCGCGCCAACTTCTTCAGCAATGCCGAGAATGCGGTGCGTGGACTTTAGCCACGACTTGCCCCTCTTGTGGAGCAAAAGCACAAGCAGCCGCTCCACTCAAATGGTCTCCAGAAGACCACAGAGCATCAATTCGCAGAAAAATGTACAATGTTGAGGACCCCGATTGGGCCTCAAGCCTAGCAAGCCTGCCAACTTTGAACGAAATGCGAAAAAATCATGTCGCTTCAGAAGAAGAATGAAATTCTCTCTTCACCGTTGAATTGGTCAATTTTTGTTCAATCCAATGTGAAACATTATAGCGCGGCGGAAAACGATACTGACTATATGGGATTGAAAATCGAATGGCGTGACGCTCATACTGAACTTGGAGAGCATGCAATGATGTTCTTTGCACTCCCAGGAGTAGGTAATGTTGGAAAAGTTGCTCTAGAAGGGTTAAATTCCTGCCATTTAAGTCATGAGATTGCTCGATTGCACCATACTGCTCTGCCCCCATTAGCAATGTTGGATGAAGATGGGTTACTTGCCCCACCTCATCTTTCTCTAACCTCTATAGAATCGGTTACAGGAATTCGTATTTTGACTTTAACGGGCACTTCTCAACCCCTCGAGCCTGAGCATCAAGGCAGTATGGCTAGAGAAATTATGCATTGGCTTCACTCTCAAGGAGTAAAATCACTCTATGTATTGGCAGGACTCATGGACGCTCCAACGAGAAAAGAAACATTCATCGTAGCATCAAACAGCTCTCATCGAATTGATCTTGAGTCAATGGGTGTAGATGTTCGCAGGAATGAACCAAAATCAGGCGCAATTGGACTCGCTGCACTACTTGCATCGATTGGACCGTTGTTCCAGATTAATTCTGCATGTGCCATTGCCACGACAGTGGGTTCAAGCGGTGATGTTTTTGCCTCACAACGACTTCTAGAGGCACTTGACAAATGGTTTAATCTTGGTATCGCTTTACCCAGTGATATTCAGTCAAAACTCACTGAAAAATTGTCGAAACTTGCCCCAACAAATGCCCCTGATTTGGTAAGTGAACTGACCGAATCACCTGATGCCTTCTACATGTGAGGACTAATTTCGAACATAGGTCCTGTTCGCTCTGTTTACCAAATCCGGAATAAGGGCGATATCAATGAGCCATAGCAAACCACATCCGCCAAATGTCAAGAAATAAAAGATACCCATTCCAACTTGATTTAAATAAAACCGATGAGCTCCTAAAGGCCCAAGAAGGAACCAAAGAATATACGTGAGAACAACATCTTTTGATTGCGGTGTTTGAAGATTTCTTGCGCCATGTTGTTGGTAGTAGTTTGCATAAGCCGCTGGAGGCTGTTGGTACTGAGGTTGCTGATGTTGAGTTCGAGGCGGTACCGGAGGTCTTTGAGGGACAGGGGGAGGCTGTTGTGGCAGATGGTAATGGTTGTGAATAACATCTCCTGTGTGCAAGTCCCCTGACACAACGCTATCCCGAACATTCGGTCCTGCTTCACCTGATGGGCCCATTGTATCAATGAGAGCACGGGGTATGCGCTAAATAAGTATTGAAGGCGAAGGCGCCGAGAGAGAGATTTGAACTCCCGTGTCACAGGGACAGTGGATTTCGAATCCACCGCAATACCGGGCTATGCGATCTCGGCCGTGATGTTCGCTCTAGCGCCACCGTCATAAGCATGATGCCACAGCGTAGTGTCATGGAGATTCACTTCATTGGTAGAGACCATGATGTGAAAATTGAGGCTGCAAATGAAATTACCGTACGAGCTGCGCTCCTCAAGGCAGGAATTCACCCCTCCACGGTACTCGTTAGTTTTGAACAAACTGTACTGCCGCACATCACTGTGTTACGTAAAACCGTTCAATTGGACGTAACGACAGTGTCTTCTGGAGGTTAATTCCGTTCAACCCTTTGGGTAATGTGAATTTTAGAATGTCGTCCAATATTACCCCGAACTTCAACTGCCCAAGCGTCAATTCCGATATTGGCGACAACAACAATATCTCCGATTTCAGCCAAATCGTATTGAGGGCCCCAATCGTTAGCCCACCCTTCAACTTTCATTGCCCCTGAACCATCCATGAGCATCAATCCTTTGCGATGCCATTCTTTCCCGTTTCGGCCCACGCCCCTTTTTTCAAATCGATAAACCAATTTCCCCGTTACATTCCAGCGAGCGCGAAATTCCATCAAATCAGAGCCAACATCATCGCTTGATGCATGCACTACACACGCATGAGGGTCTACTTTGAGTTCTATTTCTCCTTTCCAATTTGCTGTTGGAACGACATTATCGAGTTTTACACGGTCCCCTTTGGATAAGGAATCCGGCCATGAGGGAGTTCCGTCTTGGTGTGAATCCACCAAAAACTGAATCTTTGCAAACTTTTCTCCTTGAGAGATAATCACTTGAGGGCGACGACCTTCTTTCATACCCATTACAGTAAACACTTCTCCAATCAGAGTCATTCGAGGATTAAGCTCCCCAATTGGAGTCAAATCAAATCGTGTTGACATCCCCGGTAATTGAATCGAACCTCCAAGCGGTAAATCATCATCGCCATCTCCTCCAGGGCAAATTTGTGACCAATCACATCGGTCACAACGGACCTCATCTGGCGGTTCTATAGCAACACCCCCTTCCTTAAAACCGCGCACTGGAGCGGGTTCAGGAGGGCATTCATCCAATCCAGGTGTTGTTGCTCGCAATTGAGTCCACATTGCTTGTAATTCTGATTCCATTTCTGCCATTTGCGAAACATTCGGGCAAGGGATTGTTTTGATTTTATTTGCACCCAGATACCAAATTTCAAGGAAATCAACCTCTTGTTCTTTCCCATGAGTAACCCACCAAAGCATGGCATACATTTGCAATTGGTCAACATAGTCCCCAGAACGGTCGCCACGACCCAAGCTCGCCTTTAAGTCAACAATTTTGATACGGCCATCCCATCGATAAACAAGATCATACTCCCCTTGAAACCAATGCTCAGGATGAACCGCATTCATGGCAAATTTACCTGCATTTGGGTCCACAAACCATGGACGACTAAGTTCCCAAGCCTCGAGCAACGTTATGGCTCCTTCTTGAGCCAAAGGGTGATTGTTGGCCAGAGTGTAGCGACGTGCGTCTGGCGCTGGCCATTCATCACGATTCCCTCGTCTCCAAGCTTTGAGATTTGGGCCACCGTTCATATCAATGCAACGCTGAACCTCTTCCAAGTGGAATTCAAGGCCGTTGATGCACATCTCAAGACAATAATCTGGATCGACTGTATCCCATTCACCAGCTTTACGTTCATTTTTGAGCCATTCCAATTTCATAGATTCTAGTGCAACCGGGAGATGAACTTTTATTCGCTCAATTGCCCATTCCCTCAATTCATCTATCGTATTTGGACACATGTCACTTGGAAGAGCAAGAAGGCGTTCTGCAGGCCATGGGTCTGTGCTCGTTCGGCTTGGAACCCCATTGTCATCAAGAGGGATTGCAGAAAGAGTGTCGTGAGATGCTTTGGCTACCAGTAACGCAGGCGATTCCATGAGCATTCGACATACGACCTCCTCAACCGCCCTCCCAATGAATAAAACCGGTATCTGTGGCATTTTCAACCGGCGAACTTTTTCATAAAACCAAAGGCGAGGGCAGGAACGATAAGCATTCACTTGACTCGCAGACAAACGGTTGAATGGGCCGACTGAATCTTCTGAAGGCTGAGCGAGTCGAACCGGCATAGATTGAGATATTTGACGAATGTTCTTGAACTCTACTCATAATGTCAAATGAGGAGAACAACTACAGGCAACCAAGAAACTGTATTTTCCTTGATGCTTTTCGAAGTCGAGTTAAGAATCCTTCACTTGTAATCGCGTTTTGCGTGAGTCAATACGAAGTTGCGGTAGACCCGCTCGCCAACCGATTTCAGCTGCAAGTAATTTCAAGCGTTGGCCTGGCCGTAGAGATTCCATTTGACCCGTAATGCTTGAACCAAAAGATGCGACTTCAACCACTGACGAACCGTCCCACAAATGGATATTGAGCATCGTCCACGGTTTGGCGTCTAATCGGACACCGGAGCGCTTACGAACACTCAAAATGATACCTTCTACATTGGCTCGTGTTCGAAGAAGACCAATTCGCGTCGTACATTCGGAAAGTTTTTCTGACCTTGAGGAGAGTTCTTCTTCTGCTTCAGCAATCGTCATTATGCGGGTTTTTGAATCAACATACAATCTTGGTGAATCTCGCCATACACCCGGTAAAGCATCCATGATGACAATCTCTTCGTTTGGCTCATCATGCAACAGTGGATAAGAGCCAGGCTCACTCTCCTCTACCGTGATCTGCGTTCCACCCGCAACCAACAGTGCACCGAGTACAGGTTCCCCAAAATGATTGGGAAGAGGGCCCCAAGCCCCAGTAAATTTCCCAACAACACTCACTCGGTCTGGAATTGATGCCAATGGTTCACTAGGAGCAGTGAGTTGCAAATCTCGTATATCTGTTAGAGAGGAAAGCAAGTCATCTCCACCCCATTCATGGCCATCATAAGATAGACTGCACCAATGACAACCTGCGGCCTCTCCACTGCAAGCTTGTTCCGGTAATACCGGCAATGATGCTGGACCTGAACCCATGGACTGCATTTCAGAATGTATTTGCTTGAATTCAGTTGTCATCAATTCATACATTTCCTCGCTTGGAGCATCGTATTGAATTCGATGTGGGCCGTTAAGGTACCAACCCTCCAAACCATCGACTCTTTGATTGCCGTGAGTTTCGTGCCAAAGCCAAGCATAGAAACGAAGTTGATGTTGAAGTGAATCTGCAAACTTGGAACTTGGATCTCCTGATTTGATATCGACCAAACGGACGCGTCCATCCCATCGAAGTACTAAGTCCAGTTCCCCAGCAGCCCAACCTTGGGGATGGAAGAGGCGTTGCGGTTGGTGAACCCGAGGGTCTTTCACCCAAGGCCGTGCAATCTCCCATGCCTCATTCCAACTCACTGGTTCATCAACATCAGACCATTTCATGGCCTGCTCTTCAATTGCCCAAGACCTCATGTCAAAATTTCGGACCTTATCCGGAACTGGAAAACATGGTTCGTCACCCCAAGCAGGTGACGGAACTTCAAACGGAGGAGTCCCGCTGCGGTAGGATTTCAAGAATGGACCGCCATTTTCATTGAAACAAGATTTCACTTCGAACAAAAACAATTTGAGTCCATTCTCCAATCGTGATTGAAATGTGTCAACAGTGACATCATCCCATGATGTCCCCGGTTCGTGCCACAACCCTTCATTCCAAAGTATCTCACCTGCCTGAAGAGCTTCATCTGCTGCTTTTGGGACCAAAGCAAGAATCCATGACTCAAGTTCATCGAATGTCGCGATATGCTCTTCGGGGCGATGCATCATTAATCCACAAAAAGCGTCCTCAAGTACGATGCCAATGACTTGGGATGGCCGCAATGGACCAGATATTCCAACTTTCGAGCCTAAAAACCACTGCCTTTTGCATCGAAGAAAAGTTGTGAGTCCACTCGCTGAAATTCGGGAACGTGAACGGCCCAGAGGGCCTCCAAGCGGTGGAATTCCAACAGGCATATATTCACCATACCTCAGTGTTCAAATGAATAAAAGTCACCGTTTGACCTTTGTTCTCGGTCCTTTCGACTTTCAAACTTGTTTATTCGCGGCCTCTTTGAATCATGGTCTCGGCGGAATGTAATGTTCACACCTTTGAGGAAACGGTTCATACCCTCTCTCAACCCAAAAGGACCTTCTGCAACACCATTCACTGCTCCCTCGCCATCAAAAACAAGCAAAGAATCACTTACGATGTCGATAAAATAGACATCATGATCGATAACAAAAGCAGATTTCTCATTCGTCTCCATTGTCTTTCGAATAGCCTTTGCAGCAACCATACGCGCATTCGCATCAAGATGGGCTGACGGTTCGTCAAACAGGTACAGGTCCGCCTCGCGCCCAAGACAAATCGCTATAGATACTGCTTGGCGTTCACCACCGGATAATTTTTTTACTCTTTTTGGAAGGAGTTTGTCAACTCCTAGCGCTCGAATTACATTGACATTGAATTCACCAGATCTCCATTTAGGACCTATTTCTGTATCCAACCAGAGTTGGACACTACCGTCAAAAGAGGCATCAATATGTTGTGGCTTATACGAAATCGATGCCTCGTTGGTGACCCATCCTCCATCGTAATCCATTTCACCAGCTAGAATTTTAATCATCGTGGACTTTCCAGTCGCATTCGGTCCAACAACACCAACGACCTCAGAACGATGAATAGAGCCTTGACCCGTCTTGAGCGTGAAATCTCCAAGTTTCTTTTCAAGATCACCCCACTCCAATACAGCATTACCCCTTTCACCACCTCGTTCATGATGCTTCAAAAAGCGGATTGGTTTATCTCGAATTCGAACATTCTCTTCATGTAAAAAACCATCAAGATAAGCATTGATTGCAGTCCGAGTTGTTCTGGATTGAGTAAATATCCCGTATGCGGCTTTTTCTCCGTAGACAATGTGAACCAAATCACACAAAACATCCAAAATTGCCAAATCGTGTTCGACTACCAAGACTCTTTTTCCCTTTTGTGCGAGAGATTGGATAATGAGAACCATCCGCATTCTTTCAAAGATGTCAAGATACGATGAAGGTTCATCGAAAAAGTAGATGTCTGCTTCTTTCAACAGTGTTGCGCAGATAGCCACTCTTTGCAATTCACCTCCGGAAAGGACGCCAAGTTTACGGTTAAGAATATGATTGATTCCAAGTTCTTTGGCATAGAATTCCAAGTCACCACGATCATCAACTCGGGAGAGCAATTCTCGTACTTGTCCATCAAACACCTTAGGAAGTTTGTCTATATGCTGAGGTTTTACTGAAATTGAAATTCCACCCTCAGCAACCAATTCCAGATAATCATGCAATTCACCTCGAGGAAACATTGAGATGACATCATCCCAATCCGGAGGGGGATTTTCCCAGTCTCCCAAATTGGGCCGCAGAGAACCGGAAAGGTGCTTTATCGCAGTGGACTTACCTATGCCGTTTGGACCTAAGATGCCTACAACCTGCCGCTTACGTGGAGCTGGTAAACGGAAAAGACGGAAACCGTTTAAGGAAAATCGATGAATCATATCTGTATCAAGTTCTTCGGGAAGATTGATGATTTTGACTGCATCGTCAGGACATAATTTCGCACGAATTACGCACGGTGGACATGCAGATTCGAGGATTTTACACTCGTCATCATTGACTTGGATACATTCTGCACCACAAACACCTGCATACTTTTGAAGATACTTGAAAGCATTGCTGTTTGGCTTACAGCGATCTTGATTCAAGACTGCAACTCTCACTTGAATTCCTCCTCGGAAAGATTTTTTGAAAAGTAAAATGAATGGGTGTATGGAGTAACAAACTGAATCAATATTTGTTCCATCTTTCCACCTCCAATCGTGTTTGTTGCTTTGGCTCTAACTTATGGAACTCTCGCCCAAAAAGCCTCAACAAACAGAGGTTTGTGTGCCATCGGGCGAAGCCCGAATGATTTCAAATGAGTCCCTTGAGGTGTTCATGCCCTTTAATCAAGCGCACAGTACATGGGGTTGGGAATTTCATACTCGCCTTACGAAGTGCGTCACGAGCAGTGAGGTAATTCTCTGGCTGGACTTGCAGCGAAATAACTCTCTGACCACGCTTGACACGTGCTGCAGTTCCAACGTTCTTGCCAAAAGCGCAGCGCATTCCTTGAGAAACACGGTCAGCTCCTGCACCTGTCGCTTGCTTGTTTTCACGAAGGACGTGATGTGGGAAAGTATGAACTCGAAGTGCGTAACCTTGAGCACCAGCAATCTTACGGATGGTTGAATTGGATATAACACGAGCTGCTTCAAGGGCTGTGTGGCGAATTTGACAGTTGTTATCTGCCCGAAGTTCCATTACGACAGGAAACTGACCTGTCTCCGCAGCAACACGGTTACCTACATGGAATTGATGAATTCTGTTGTTTGGAACACCACCAATATACTTTCGTCGGGTGAAGGCAGGGCCCTTGAGGCGGCGGTACATTGATGCAGGTTTACGTGCCATGATACTCTCTCCAAGCACTCCTGCGACCGATGTTTCCTTTATCATCTCTCCGCTTCGACCCTCGTCGTTCAAACAATGCTTTTTTGATACGTATGATTCGAGATTATTTCATCAAAAGGTTTCATGTGCTCGTTTCTCATCCCGCAAACATGGCGAAGGGATGGCGAGGACTTCTTGAAGAAGAATCTGAACATCAATGGCTTGCTATGGGCGGTTTCTTGGTATTTATTTTGCTCGGAGCAATACTCATCCAGGGTACATCTTCTCTACCAGGAGTTGATTACAGAACTGAAGGCTTGTCGGAAATGGATGGCCGAGTCCTCGACATCGCATTTGGTGATTCAGACACATACACAGCAATGGTATTAGGTGACGAAGGGCCAATTTTGTACCACCTAAACGAAAAAGGTGATGTCAATGATGTAGGAGCGGAATACCCAGATCTGTTGGAACTTTCATTCATGACGCAATTGCACGATGGTAGTGTCGCTCTTTCTCCTCAAAACAACACGCTTGATATCATAAACCTCCAAGAAGATATCCCTCAACACACCGAAATCAGTCTTGAATTCCAGGGCCAAGATTTTGATGTGTTGGACTTGGCCGAGCAGAAAGCTGGCGATTCCTACCGCTGGCTCATGATTACTGATGAAGGCCAATCAAGCAGTTTGCGAGGATTTGGGCCAATAGGCAGTTCTGCCCAGGACCTCACTACTGATGCGACACTCACTGCTGCAACAGTGAGTCCAAACATTATTTCTTGGGAAATGATCGAATCTCTAGGCAATGGCGACTGGGTCGCTGTAGGCTCAATGGTAAACCCTTTCGAGAGTAAAGATGACAGCCCTGCCACTCCACCAAAACATCCCGTAATCGGGTTCATTAGTTGGACAAACGGACCCACTTCACCCATGCTAACATTTACCGAAGAACTTGATAATGGCGAAATTCACTCGCTTATCCGACTCGACAATGGAACACTGCTTGCCGCAGGAACTGAATCAAGCATTCACATTGCCAAAGATGGAACTACAACTACAGTTGATGTTGCAAGCGTCTCCGCAGTTCTCGACGACAAAGGGTCTGTGTGGTTTTTTGGTAGCAAGGGCAGCACATCAGTTATTCGTTTCAGTGAAGGTATTCCAGAAACAATGCCACTTGCCCAACCATTGCCTCTCACTGTTGAAGTATCTTCGATTTCAAATGACATCGTGTATGCGTACGGCCTCAACGATGCCGGCGAACCAGTCACATACTCAATAGACACTCTTGCAAGCGGTTCTATAGAGAGTGGAAGGGGATTCCTTAATCTCATGTTTGTGGCAATATCGACTGTTGTAATGGGTGTTATGTTTTGGACTGCATTCAAACGAATGCAAGAAAATCAATGAACTGTGAAACTGTTTCCTAAACACTGCTCAGTTCAATTCTACGCGAGAACCTTCATGTGCTCTCGACAACGCCGTTAAACTCTAGCGAGAGCAAGGGGTGTGAGATGTATGTCAAAACGGGGAATGATGGACCAGTTCATGGACATCAAACAACAACACCCTGAGACTATTCTTTTCTTCCGGATGGGTGATTTCTATGAATTGTTCCATGATGATGCAGTCGTCGGCTCAGAAGTTCTCGGCTTGGCTCTCACTTCACGCGATAAAAAAGCAGACAAGCCAATTCCAATGGCTGGATTTCCTTGGCATGCCCTTGAGGACAATATCAAAGTCATGCTCAAGGCTGGCCACAAGGTTACGGTTGCAGAGCAGGAAAAAGAACTGAGAGAAGGTGCAAAATTATTGGAACGAGTCGTTACAAGAGTTTACACTCCAGGAAGTTTGTATGAGGAGTCCCTTCTTGGAACAGATGAACGCTCACTGCTTATTTCCGTAACACTTGGAAAATCCGAACTCGGGATAGGAATTCTCGATGCTTCGACTGGCCAGGCTTGGGCGTCGCATCTTGTCGGTGATGATCGCTTTGCTCGAGCACTGGATGAAATTATGCGTTGGAGACCTACCGAGATTGTTGTATCCCCGAAAGACGCCGAAAACACTGAACTGTGTGCACTGTTTTCCCATCTTGATGGAGTCCTCATAAGTCAACATAAAGCGAGTGAAGCAAAACGAAGAAAAAGGCTAGAGAAAGTTCTGAAGGTTGCTGATTTAGGACACATTGATTTGGACAATTCTCCATTAGCCTTGGCAGCGGCCGGCCTTGCAGCAGACTACCTTGGAACGATGCATATTGCAGATGAAGTTCCTTTGAGAGACATCGAAGTTATTGATGAATCAGGACATCTTGTGCTTGACCAAACCACGCTCAAAAATCTGGAACTCACCTCGACATTAGCCGGTGAATACGAGGGTAGTCTTCTGGCATCATTGAACTCTTGTCGGAGTTCTATGGGAAGACGATTACTGAAAACATGGATATTGAGGCCATTATGTAACCTTGAAGCAATCCATGCTCGACACGATGCCGTCTCTGCATTATCTCGCTCGTCTCGCCGTCTCGAAGGAATACGAGAAGCCTTACGTGGTCTTCGAGATATGGAAAGGTTGGCTACACAATTGGCTTACAACAGATCAAATGGAAGAGACCTCATGGCTGTCAGCGATGCTTTGGAGCGAATGCCAGCAATCATCAATTTGTGTCAAGAAACTCAGAATCCATTACTTTCACATCTCTCACAAAATTTGGATTGCCTTGGTGACATGGCTGAAGAAATCCGTCACACCCTGGTTGACGAACCTCCATTAAGCATCCGTGATGGAGGACTTATTCGTAAAGGACTCAGTGAAACTATTGATCAATTACGAGAAACATCAGCATCTGGACATACATGGTTTCGGGAACTCGAAGAAAAACTACGTAAAGAACTCGACATACCCTCACTAAAAGTCAAAATGAACCGACAAATTGGATGGTTTATTGAAGTAACAAAATCCAATGAGGAAAAAGTACCTGAGGAATGGCGCCGAAAGCAACAGATGACCAACGGTTCTCGATACGTTACGGTTGAACTCGCTGAAAGAGATGACATTCTGTTGACCGCAGATACCAAAGTTAAGGAACTCGAGTACAGAGAATTCACAGCACTCAGAGAAAAATGCAAAACGCATGCACAAACACTCGCAAATATCGCTGGTAAGGTTGCAGCCATAGACGTGTTACAATGCTTCGCTACCGTAGCTCGTACACGCTCATGGAATCGACCCGAACTTACCCAAGGACACCACCTTCAAGCAGAAGGTGCTCGACATCCTACCCTAGAGCATCAATCTGGATTCGTTCCAAACGACATTATAATCAACAAAAAGCGTAACTTTCTCTTGATTACCGGCCCGAATATGGGAGGTAAGTCAACGTATTTGAGAACCGCAGCTTTGCTGACAATCCTTGCCCAATGCGGGAGTTTTGTTCCGGCTAAAAAAGCAAAAATTGGTCTTGTCGACCGTGTATTTACCCGAGTTGGAGCAAGTGATGATCTGCGAAGAGGGCGTTCTACATTCATGATGGAAATGATTGAGGTCGCCCACATTCTACGAAGAGCGACTTCGAACTCCCTCATCCTACTGGATGAAATTGGCCGAGGTACCTCGACATTTGACGGTCTATCCATTGCTTGGTCGGTTACTGAAGATATTTGCAGAAGAATTGAGGGTAGAACTCTATTTGCCACCCACTATCACCAACTTATTGGGCTTGAGGGAGAGGTGAAAGGGCTCGTCAACGTTCATGTTCAAGTTGCTCAAGCAGACGGGGAACTACGTTTCATGCATACGGTTGCAGACGGTCCTTGTGATGACTCATACGGCGTCCAAGTTGCAGCTCTTGCTGGCTTACCCCGTTCAGTTGTTGAACGGGCAACGGACCTTTTGGCATTTTTAGAACAACAAGCTGACGGTGCAAAAGCAGGTGAAAGCGGCACTCCGTCTGCTCGCTCTCATGGGCAATCAAGCCTGATGGGATATTTTGCAGCTGCAGCAATGAATCATTCGAATCCTGCTAAAAAATCGCAAAACAACATCTCTCCAAATGAAAAAGAAACCCTCGATTACCTGCGGCAATTAGAAGCAGATGAATTGTCGCCTAAGCAAGCACATGATACAATCTATAGACTAAAACAGATATTGAGAGGTGAACGAAATGAGTAAACCTGACCGAATCATTCAGCTTGATGATGCCACAATCGGTCACATTGCTGCTGGAGAAGTTGTTGAACGTCCTGCACAAGTTGTCAAAGAATTGCTGGAAAACAGTTTGGACGCCGGCTCAGAGCATCTTTCGATTACCATCGAGCGTGGGGGTTTCGACCTTATTCGAGTTCAGGACGACGGCCGAGGAATTGCAGAACAAGATTTGCATTTGGCTTTGGATCGTCACGCCACTTCGAAACTAAAAAAAGCAGAAGACCTCAACTCGATTCACACTCTCGGATTTCGTGGAGAGGCTTTAGCGAGTATCGGCATGGTCTCCAAACTTCAAGTGTCCAGTAGACCGAAAGGTGCAGAAGGAAAATCAATCACTATGACAAATGGTGTGAAGGGGAAAGTGGAACCTTTTGGAATGCAGCACGGCACAATTCTTGTTGTTGAACATTTGTTCCGAAATACACCGGCTCGTTTGGCTTTCCAACGCCGACCTGCAACCGAAAACTCAAGAGTAGTAGATGTGGTTGTAGCCCATGCCATGGCTCACCAAAACGTTGGATTCAAACTCATCATTGATGAGAGAGTCATGCTCGACATACCTCCAGCGGAGTCAATGATGGACCGATTGTTCGACCTTTTGGGAGGGCAAGTCGAATCAATGATGGAAATTTCTTCTCCAAAAATTGACGATGAGGCACCTGGTGAAGAAAAATGGAGTGGATGGATTAGCACCCCTGATATTACTCGAGGGAAAGGCGATGATGTTCATGTTTTGATTAACGACCGACCAGTTGCAGCGGGACCATTTTTGCAAGCAATCCGCCGAGGATACCGTACAAGACTCATGCAAGGTCGGCATCCAATTGCGGTTCTGTCTCTTTCATTACCACCCGAGGAAGTTGATGTAAATGTCCACCCAACAAAACGTGAAGTACGCCTTCGTCATTCTTGGCGAGTTTTGGAAAGACTGGAACGAGCGATAGCGCACAC
>MDSZ01212819.1_pt1 | contig 19172 bp, 13 predicted proteins | sample 811201 | NCBI WGS metagenome assembly MDSZ01 (sample SAMN05326647, study PRJNA326480) | marine metagenome | isolation source: seawater | place: Indian Ocean: North | collected 2010 | reverse complement strand
TCATGTTCATCTGCCTATCCTTAACTCTCTATAGAGTAAATTGAGATAGGCAGTTACACAAAATTAGTTACAGTCTCCCCATTAAGAATGGAATATTTTTTACTAGATTGTTCCAATCATAATTAATCAGAAACTCCTCAAAATTCCACCTTTCGCTTTCTTTTTCATCAGCTCTGTATTTAAGAAGCAATTCCTTCATTTCATCAAACCCATTGAATAACATACCTGTATCTTCGCTCACAATTTCAGGCAGCACGCCGATTGATGGAGCTAGAATTGGACATTTAAGCGATAAACTCAACATTGCGGCTCCTGAGGTTAATACTGCCTCATAAGGCAATACACAGAGGTCAGCACAGGAAAAGTATTGAGCGACTTCATGGTTTTGAATAAAGCCAGGCCTGAAAATAATGTGGTCGTCAGAGGTAACATTAGCCAATTTAGGCATTAAATCGCTATCTAAAATTCTACCAGCGATGATTAGATAAACATCACTTCTTTCCTTACGGATATCTCGAAAAGATGATAAAAGATTAAATATTCCCTTGTATCCTTTTATATTACCAAAGAAAAGAAAGACCGTAGCGGAATTCGGTATACCGAAAGTGTTCCTAGCTTGTTTTTTTGCTGGAAGAGCGCCATAAAAGTCCCCATATGTACCGTGCGGAACAAGGTGCGTCTTTTTATTGTCAAAACTAAACTCTCGTTCTAAGAGCTCTTTTGCAGCATCACCATGGACAAGTGCATGATCGACTAAATCTAAAATCTGGGCTCTACATATTTTCTCTTCGGTGGGGTATTCCGAGTCATGCGACACAATGTTATGAGCGGTATAAATAATCTCGAAGCCTTCTTTCTTAGCATACCTAAGTGTGCTTAACGTGTTTTCAAGAACTGAGGCATCATCTATGTCAAAAAAATTGTGTAACCAATGAAGGTGAATGAATTTAAATTTTCCTTTCGCGGCATCGATGACGTCTTTGCAAAGCGCTTTATTATCGAACCCTTGTACTGAAATATCGTATTCTTTATTGAGAGCTTGATACAAAAGTTTTTGATATGGGTTGTTCACCATCCAGCATGGAAAAAAGATGATCCCAGGGTTGCTCCCCTCTAGGTTGTAACGAGGCGATATTAAACTTAACTTCTTTTTTTCTAATGCAGCTTTTTCCTTATCTTTTAAAAACTGACTAACTTCTGCAGCGTCGTGATTTAAAACAAATTCAAATTCTTTGAACTGCCACCACTTCTTGCTAGCAATACAGTATGCCTTTAAAACACTAGGGGTAACTGTGCTAAACGCTTGCTTAACCCTGCCGAATACATTTTCGAAATGGCTTTCGTCAACCATTTTCAACGTATACATAAGAGAGCTTACTAATTTGATATCTATCGCAGAGTCATAATAGCTTGCTATTTCATTTTGTTTTGACCACTCTCTTATCGCCCTGAACGCTTGGAACTCAAACTCACAGTTTGAATTTTTTCTATGCGCAACTGTGACGGATGACTCTGACTCTCTTCTATAATTATAGCCGATCAAGTTATCGTCATACGCTACTGTTGCAGCGTAATAATAAGCTTTAAATATAAATGGAACATCTACGGCTGCTTTGGTCTCTCCAAGCCTAATATCAAACATATTTAGCAGAGAACGTTTAAAAACTTTATCCCAAATCATGAAACTATCGTGGATTTTGAATCGAGAACTAGTTGGGTCATCAAAACCAATAGTGCTGTATGTACGCCTATTAACTTGGCCATTAGATAAGTGGTTATAAAAACCACCTGAGAAAGCAATATCGGCGCTGTTATTAAGCGCTAAGCTCATAAGTTGACTATAGAAGTCACTATCAATCCAGTCATCACTGTCAACAAACCCAATATAGTCACCAGTCGCGATTGCTAGCGCTTGGTTTCTAGGCGTACCTGGGTTCCCAGAGCCTTTTTCATTGGTGATAACTGTAATTCTGGTATCTACCGCGGCATGTTTAGCAATAATCGAAGAAGAGTTATCTGTTGACCCATCATTGACCAGAATAAGTTGGAAATTATCATAAACCTGAGCTCTTATCGACTGAATGCAATGGTCAAGATACTGCCCTGAATTATGAATAGGTACAATTATCGTAAGTAAAGGCTGAGTTTCATCACCTTCCTTATCTAGCTTGAGTCCATGAGTTTCCCATAAGAAAGAACCAATTGGACTATAAGCCTTAATTTCATAAAGAATTTTGCGTAACTTAGAGAGCTTTCCTAATTGTTTGAGGCTTAGTAAATAATTTCGATATATATGAGCAAGAGACTTTTGTTTCGAAATTAGCTTTGAGAGCTCACTAATTTTTGAAGGAAAGCACTTTTCATAAAGCAAACAAGCGCTTTCAAAGTTTTTCTCGACAAAATATTTATTCGCCGACTGTAGTTTAGAAGGTATCACTTAAAAAATTCCGGTTATTTATCTATATTATTGTATGCTTGTAATGTCGCTCGAAAGGTAAAAACTACTAAAACTTAGGCGAACGCCCTTCTTAACGTAAACTCCGACTCTCGGACTCACCGTATTTGAGATAGTGTAATAGTGGGTTGATGCCTGCATCTTTAACATCAGGGTTAGCACTAAAATAAGCTTCGCTATCAAATTTTTCGGAAGGCGAAAGTGTTAGCGCTGCGCCAAACTTTACAAAGAACTCTAGGGGCGACTCCACTGAGATGTGTAAAGCGTTGAGTTCCTCTTTTAAGAATCGCTCATCATAAAGGTGACTATTTTCAATTAGATTACAGTCATTCTTAAAGTCTCGTACTTTTCTAGAAATGCCAAGGGCGCTCTTCATTGATTGCGAACCTTTTGCCATACTTGAAATGACAATACCTAAAGAGTTACAAAGTTGGCTTAATTTTGCTAGAGTTACGTTGGTACTGGCTTTTGTGTCTTCTAATTCTTGTTTTAAAGAAGAAATGCTTTCATCCCTCTTCCGAACACTAGATCGTAGCCAATTTAGCTTGCTTTCTTGTGCAGCAAGCTTAGTTTCTAAATCACTAACCCTTGCTTTTTCGGCTAAACTAGACTCTTCAAGGCTATAGGCAAATTCTTGTAATTCAACCAAGCTTTGCAATGTGCTATTTAATAAATCATTTTTTTCATCAAATGATTTTATTAACTTCACATCTATATTTTTATCGAATCCTATCTCACGAAAGTAGTTGTGGATGCTTTCAGCATTATTTTCGAAAAATTGAGCCGTTTTCGAAGAGTCTGTATATACTCTCATGTGGTCGAGTATCCCTTGTTATAATTAGTTATTTGTTTAATGCAAAATATAAAATGTAATCACTTTACACCAAACGAATTTTACAGTCATTTTTTAATCGGCAAGGAACACTTGGAAGTTGAATCGTAGAAGTCCGCCAATCCGACCTAATGTTTGGCAAACCGCCATGGTCGTGTTGCGCGATGCCGAGCTGGTTAAGTTCATTTATAATAGGTTTGAACATTAATCTGCTGCTTGCGACAAAACTTCACCGTAGTAAGGGCGCTTTGTTCTTGTCGCTCGAATAGGTTAGTACTAGTTTAGGGGAAGTGAACAAGCTAACTTATCGACATTTTTTAAAATGCTATAGGCTCTTGAAGAAAACATTTTCAATACTGGCTTACCAGATATTATATCGGTCGCCATTACACAATTTAGATCTTTGCTCTTGGATAATAAACCTAGAGTAATTTCAATGGCGTTCCGAGGTAGCGCATATTTATCAGTAATTAAGCCGATGTAATAACTATTACTCGAACTTATTTGTCTTTCGATATTAAAAGGCTCATCAATTTTATGAGACTCTTCAATCACCTTTATTCTAGGGTTTCTATAGTATTTCTTTTTGACAAAAGCCATTACATCAGAAGAGAGCTGCTCGTTAGATATTTGCACTCGCAAATCTACAATAGACTGATTGAGGATGCTATTAACTAAACTTTCTATTGAAGAGATAGTATGGCGCCCTGTAACAATGATTAAAACGAGACTTGTTTCAAACAATATAGCATCTTCGATTGGATGTTTTTTTCGATAGAACACCGGAACTTTATGAACAACTAACTCACTAGTAACTTTTTTTCCAGCATTTCGGTCTGTTTCGTTTTCCGCGCCAGGTGGCTCTTGGTGAAAAGCCATAGCACCTTCCAGTGATTTAAAAAAGCAACCTGCTTTAAAGAGCCTATACCCAAACTCATTATCTTCGCCGCCCCAGTCCTTAAAATCTTCATCGAACCAACCTACTTTCGTTAACCACTTTTTAGCAAATGCTACGTTTCCACAGCTGAAAAAGCGAAAAGGAAACTGGCTTAACCTTAACGAGTCAGTTTGCTCGAAATGTTCTAACCTCCAATCCTTTGATACACCATTAGCAGATACCCTACCTAGTTCTTTTTTTGCAGGTATTTCTGCAAACTCACTTAACCTAGTTCGTTTAGCTATAATGTCATCACAAGATACCTCGGAGGTATCTATATACTTTCGAGGACCTATGTATGCAATCCATTCGTTGTCCATAAGTGCTTCAGTATATGATTGTACCCAGCTTTCATCTGGCGCCATATCACAATCTAAAATAGCAACATAAGGATATTTTGATGCCCTCAATCCTAAATTTCGAATAGCGCAGAGCTGGTAGCCTTTGTCTTGTTGCCTGACATACTTGAGGTCAAGCTTTGACTCAAACCCTCTCACAACGGCAATAATGTTCTCGCTGCTTCCATCATCAGCCACTATAACTTCAAAATCGTAATTGGTTCGTTGAATAGCGAGGCTAGCTAGGGTTATGCTAAGTAATTTAGCACGATTAAAGGTTGGTATAACGATACTTAATGCCGGTGTGCTTTCAACCACCTTGTTTTGATAAGCTTTATACCAAGCAAAGTCATTTACCGCTTCAGGACAATCATTTTCGTTAAAAAGCAACTTTGAAGTAAATTCTACTTCTGCATATTCGCGACCTATACCTTTACCCTGTTTATTAGAATAGTCCAGGGCATCCTCACACCTCTCTACGTGGTATTGAACAATTTCCCAACCGTAACTCTCACCGGCACTTTTATATAAATTAAGCGCTTTTGCGTATTCTCCTTGGTCGAATAAATGCTTTGCTTTAGTAAAAATGCTCACTGATATCTACCGTTCATAAGGCTATTCACTACACCCCTTCTCCAATAGTTAATCTCTTGCCTTATCTGCTTGTAAGTTCTCTTTAAGCCACCAAATCTTTCGCTGTGTCCAGGGTACACTTTCTCCGGTCCAAAACTCATCAGTTTCATCTAAACCTAACGGGAGAAAAGCTGTAGAAGTGAGATACAAGCTCCCAGTTGAGATATAGTCTTCACCTAGGCTCGGTTGGTGGCCATTTAAGCCTATCATAAGCCACCCTTCGGAGTCGTAATTACTTGGGTGTGATAGTGTCGATTGAATGACTGCGAAAAGCGCTTCTCTCACTTGGGCGGGTGGTAACGATTTTGGCAGTTTCTTTTTCAGCGCTAAAAGTGCAAGTAAATGAAAAGCGCCAGCTCTGTATGTAAGACTTCTTCCAACAGCAGGAAAAGATCCATCGGGTCCAATTAAACGCTCTAATTGTTCAGCGTGACGCTGTGCGCGACTTAACACTCGAACACCTATGTTGTCCCAATCTCGATTGTATCCTTTTACTGCGTCAGTTATTTCGAGTAGCAGCGGATGAATTACATAACTATTATAGTAATCGAAGCGGTATTTAGGCCCGTCTCCGTATATTCCGTCACCTAAATACCATTGTTCGTGTTGTCTAAGTGCGTAATCAATTCGCATGGCGTCAAAATCTTCTCCAATCGAATAGAAGAAAGCTTCAATTACAGCTGAAAATAAAAGCCAATTGTTGAAGTGAGGCTTTATTTTCCTCGAGCTTTTTAAGGCTTGGATCACAGCTTCTTTTTCGTAGTCCGACATTACACCCCATAAGCGAGTTGGCGATCGCATTAAAGAAAGAGCTAAAAAAGCAGAATCTACTAACGGCTGCGTTCCCCTATTAAAATTTAAGAAGTCTTGAGAAGAATCATCGCAGTAGTTATAAATTGCTTTTAAAAGATCTTTATGATGTCTCGACAACCAGTTATTTTCACTTGCTTCTAAGATAGGAGCTAGTCCGCAAAGGATTCTTGCTACAAACTCTAAATGAGTGGATTCTTTGTATCTTAATTGGGAAGCATTACCTCTAATTGGAATAGTATGGACTGATTGTTGCACTAAGGCTAAAAAAGGTCTTTTAAAAGCTTGAAGAGACAACTGAAGCCAACTCTCTCGACTACTAGTCATAATGTATGAATACCTTACTTTTGATTCAGAATATTTGAAATATCTGGCATTACAGCACAAAACCTTAATAGCTAGGGGCATTGAAAATTAATAAAGTTATTTGCGAACATATTAACCACAATGCCTTCTAACTTAAGTAGTCATAAAATATGGTCAACTAGACAATAAGCCTACTTCCACCAGCGTATCGAGTGCGTTTCTTAGTCTAATTTCTCCTCCTAGTTTGTTTAAATGTCCCATATCTTTGGGAGTATGAAACTTAAACTTAGCACTTGTAGTATTTCCAGCACTGGATAGTAATTCATTCGGTAGGGGAATATACGTTGCTCCCAGTGACTTAATACCTAAATGAGAAAATTCGTGAGTAGAATTAAAAGCCTTATTTGTTCTAGGAGGCAAAACTTGCGCCACATTATCAGGCGTAGTTTCGTAAGCTAGCTCATTAATTAGAGGGTTTGATAGCACAAATATCTTGCTTTTTACGCTAGGTCTGTCAATCGAACTAATCCACTTATAAAATGTTGAACTTTCGATTAGCTCTAAAAAAAGCTTTTCCAAAAAACCACTGCTATATTTTTCAACATCTATAGAAAATAAGGGCCAATTTAACATGTACTCCCCACCGACCAATAAAACTGCAGAATAATTTTTGAAATAAACCTTGCAATCGGATGTAATTGCCTCAAACTGTGTTACTAAGTTATCGTAGTGCTTGTATTGTTTTTCTGCATCTTTCCGCGTACTCCAATCGGGGCGTGCTTTCAAATATACTCCCTCATCATCTAAAAGCATGTATCCTTTACTTCCCCCATGGGCGATTAGAAAATCTAGCTCAACATTATAAGAAGGGGTAACCAACTTTTCGGCATAACGCAAACACGCTGCATGTGAGTTTCCAATGATTAAAACCTTATTCATTATTACCACCAAAACTCGCTAATATAGCCTCTTCACAATGCTCATCATTCTCTATAAACCAATTTTCTTCACTAGAAGGCACGACTTCTACCTCCGACTTTGCCCCCGTTTGAATACTCTTGAAAAAATTATCCATGACAAAATTAACTCCATATGGGTTTACATTTCTTTGGTTTGGTTCAAAGAAACAACCCTTAAAAATAGGGCTATTAATTATTTCATACGATGGAAAATAATCTACAAATTCATTAGCACTTGATACATCCTCAGCTACAGCTCGTAAAATAGACTTTGAGGCCATTGTAGCTACGGCAACATGTTTACCTGAATTCGTTGCTGTTAATGGCACAGGTGACACTGTTAAGATAACTTTAATATTTGGGTTTACCTCTTTCATTAGCTCAAGAGACTTTAGGAGATTCTCCCGAACTTTAGCAAAGTCCTGATTGCAAAAGCCGTGGCTACTTTCACTGAATTGACCACCAACTGTACCTGGGCACATCGGATATTCAAAGCCCTGTAATTTATTCAACCAACTTTCCGTTAACCCCATAGTAAAAACGAGAATATTTGACTCAACAATACTTTTTCGAAAGCAATTTATAGTTTCTTGTTGAGAACGTCTCATCTCATCTAAAGACAAAAAGCCCTCTGTTTCGATTCTTGGGCGAAATGGATCTATATATCTGCCATCTTTAAGCCAATACTCTTCAGGCACACTTCTCTTTCCAAGGGCCCACTCACACCATTGCTTTAAAAGAGATGTTGTATAGATATTCCCTGTACGAGCTGTAAATATTCCATAGTTATACGCTTTTAGTAAATCAGGGCTACAATGCTCTGGACCTTTTTCAGTAATGAACCAGTTGAACCCTCTACTTTTTAAAGATCTACCAATATGTTGGGCGAAGCAAGAGCCAAAAGTCGAAACTTTTTGGTTTTTGTTTATATCAAATTTAGGTTGCCAAAGATCGGTTATGTCGAACATGGACTTACTTGCGACAGCTTGTTTCCAAAAGGCTTTCGAAGGCAAATCAGAATATGGGTTTTTTTTAGTAATCAATATATTATCCTTAATTTTTCAACTCATGTAAGCAAAAAAGACATATCAAACTTTGCATCAATTTTTTTCTTGCAATAACCATAACTTTTCGGCCAATTCAAAATCATCAGGCCAATCTATATCTACAGACTTCATCTTTTCCTGCTGATATAAAAACGGCTTTGTACCTATCCGGTCATCGAATTTCACGTAGTTATCCCTTGAAGAGATAAAAGCGCCACTATCAACTTCGAATAAAGGCGCAATATTTTGTGTCATAGGCCATTTAAGAACTTCCCTATCATAATTAACCGGCTTAGAAGAAGACCAAATAAAGCCCTGAATTTTCAATACGGTCATTAACGAATCGTATCCTTCTTCCAAAGCATCGATATACGCATTTATTATATTCGTATAATCATCAGCATTAATAAAAGGTGATGTGACATGTGTCCAAAGAATATTCCCAGCAGGTATAATCGAAGGGACGTATTCTATTAACGAGTCAGTGGTTGTATCACTGTTCCCCAAGTTGTCGGGTCTCTCATCTACCTTAATCTTATCAGCGCCAAAATTTGTTGCATTTTCTAAAACACGCTCATCATTTGACGAAACAAGAATTTGATCAATGAGTTCACATTCTACTAATTGGCGAAGTTTAATATTTAGCAACCCCCCTTCATTTCCCGCAAACGATTTAATGTTTTTATCGGGAATTCGCTGACTACCTTTTCTACACGGCAAAAATGCTGTAATCATATCAATTCCCCCCAACTTTCGATTACTTGAAAATGTCGCTGTCTAGCTTCTGTAGATACTAAATCCTTTGTATTTGAGAAAGGGACATATGCAAGAAAGTCTATAGAGTTTTCCTCTGCAGCTATTAAGTCTGACATAGAATCACCAATCATGAGTGCATTATGAGTTCCTTCCTTTTCTAAAACTTTAGCTACGTTGTCCGTTTTAGTTACTGGAGAACCGAAAATATCCTCAAAATACCTATTCATCCCTCTCTTCTCAAAAACTCTGCGCAATTCGTCCTGCGCAGAGCCACTAGCAATATATTTGGCGCCGCTTAACCCTGATAAAACGTCCAAAAAGTTAGGAGTGAGTTCTGCAGCTTCGTACAGCTTTTCACAAGCGGAGGAAAAGCTAGTTAGAAGAAGGCTTTTAATGCGCTCTTTGTTACTAAGATGATTAATAGAAAGATAATGAGATAAAAAAACATCAATATGATGAAACCTTGATTTTCCAAAGTTATTACTAAAATAATCTAAACATTGTCTAACCTCATTATTCGAAAATTTTTGGTCTAATAATGCATTTTCCATTGCACGAATTTTTAAAAGGTTAGAGTCAAAAATCACACCATCGCAATCGAAAATATATAGCGAATATTTATCAATTGAGTGCATATACAGAGCTCTTACTTACAGGGTAGGCTGTAGGAGTTAGTGCTATCAGCTCCGGCGCTCCACTTATACTCTCGTATTCTCCGAGAAGCTTTATCATATCTTGCTGCCTAGAGTCTTGACTATCGTAACCTTCAAAACCTACTAAATAAACTTTTGCGGGTTTTGCTACATAAAGCGCTCCTAACAAATAAGCACTAGTATAATCTATTTTTGAATCAACGAACTCTTCACTAATCTTAAGTGTTTCACTAGAATTCCCAAATCCAAAGTCAATAAAGTTTACGCCCTCAAGACTCCCCAACTCATCGTTTGCGAAACGGTGCTTAGGCAAAATAATTGGCTTTTTTAGATCTCTATATTTTTCAGCATCGGTAAGGAACTTAACATTATGTGAAATTATGTAATAGTCAATTAAGGAGCGGTCTATAATCTCGTTAATGTTAATTGATATAACTACTGGCTTTTTGATTTTTATGTACTGTTCAATGGCTTTTGAGTATTTTTCTGTGGAGCTTGTGTTAGCCAAAACCAACACATTCTTACTTTGGAATAAGTCAACCAACTTATTTGAACCCGTAGCTTCACTTGCACTCGAGTTGAAACTCACTGCTGTTTCAAATACAGAGCCACTATAGGATGACGTACCTTCCAATTTGCTTAAGTAGGCTATAGCCGCTATAACTTCCTCTGTTCCATACTGCTCATTCGACAGGAGATTTTGGACATATGTTGGATGGATATCATTCTGTGCCCCTAAAAAGTACAAAAGATTTGTTCCCCACCCAAAGTCTTTCTGCATTTTTTCAAAATGTCTTACAACCAAATCGTAAATACTACTTTCTTTATATTTATCTGATGATTTAGCTAGTGTTGCTATCAGCCTTTCTGTTTGTGTGTTACCTGCACCTCTTCCCATACCAGTAACTGTTGAATCCAGCCAATCTACTCCAGCGCTTTTTGCTGTAAGAGAATTATCTAAGCCTTTGCCCATATTATCATGGGTATGAATGCCCATCGGGCCATTCCACTCTTCACGGATCGCTGAAATTATTCTCATAACTTCATTTCCATCCATATTTCCAAGAGAGTCAGCGAAATAAAGTACATCTAAACTATTCCCCCAAGATTGAGCAATTTTAGCTTTTTGAGAAATAACTTCCGAAGGCTTTCCTCCTGCCTGCATTAAATTGAACCCTACAGTATATCCAAGCTCTTTAAGACGTTTAATGATAGGCCCTGAGTGCTCTACTTCATGAAAATGTGCTGCAACTCGAACTAAATCAATTTTACTTTTCTCACTCGAAACAAAAAGAGCGTCCACCGCTTCTTCAACGTTCATTTCGCAGCTCAAGATTGTTTTAGCATCAATCATAACCCCGTACTTCGGTCCGAGCGGCAAATCTAAGCTATCTAAATGACACTCAGTTGTATAAGCATAAGCTCCTAGGAACCCATCTTTAGCAAAATTACGTAAGCCTAATTCCACATAATCTATTCCGCTTTCAGCCATTGCAGACAAATATGCTTGGACTACTTCGTTATCAAAATCCCAGTTATTGTAATAACCGCCATCGCGCAACGTACAATCTAGTAACTTCATTATTAATTCTCCAACTCAAATTCTTCAATTGTGGCCTTTAAATCACTATTGATATTTTCTGTGTATTTAGAAAGTGTAGAAAGACATTCTTTGGGAAGTTTTTTGTAAATTCCTATGTTATTTTTCGATACCTCAGGTCGAAATGCTCCACCTGTTTGCGTCGTAATATCGATTTCCAACTTTGCATTCACTTTACTTCTGTATTCTTCGGATTCGACAAGCTTTTCAAATGATACAAAACTCACTCTTTTGAGGGTTTGATGTTCTAATTTTTTAATCAATTTTAAAAATGAACGAGTCTTATTAATATATTGTTTAATGAATTTTTCACAGCCCTCAGTGTCAATGGAATGACCATAGTAGATTACCCAATCAATCATCATATCCCTCACATCTCTATAGACAAAAAATGAAAAATCATAGTTCACCATTGAGAGCAAGTTGATGTTTGATGCCGCTGGGTCATTCCTTAAAAGAGGAAGGGCATCATCCCTACCATATTTTTTTTTTGCTAGGGCGCCAACATCATGCAAAAAAGTATTTACAAGCTTCTTTTTATGTTCTTTCGACTTGTCGCTAATTGAAAGGCTTTGAATTAGTCCATCAACGCAGTTTTCATATTCATTCCCGAGGTAACCAAAGACTCTAGCATTTCTTTTAAAGTCATGAATTACAGGAGGCGAATGAGCATCGTGTTCTTCCTTTTTTATTCCTTTAAGACAATCGCTTACGAAGTCAAGGGGAACATTGTTTTCTTGCAATAGTATTTCTCTTAGTCCCCATTTACTTCTTAATAATGCAGTTTCGGTATAATGATAGCCAACAGGGCATATATCCAACTGGTCTGAGAGGTAGTCTACCAATGCAGTATTACCACTATGCCCAAACCCACCAACGTTAATCATTTTCACTTTCCTTTATTCATTCGATTTAGTCGCTCAAAAACTTGGGTTAGCGCAGAGCTTTTTTCTTTTAATATTTCGTGAGCAACTTTGCCTGGATCACCTATGTATTTAACAACTTCATCCCAATGTTTGTCATAAATATTAGAAGAAACCTGCGACTCTTCTATTTTGTCACGAAATTGTCCCAAAAACTTTCTTTTAAGCTCCAACATTTTAAGGTCAAATACCTTATTGCTTATATCTGATGGCGCTGGGTTTAGTCTTACACCAGACGTTTTCGTGGCTAGCGTTTCGTATAGCTCGAAAAACCTTAAATTGAACTCTAAATCTTGATGTCTTCTATAGCTCTCATCAAAACCGTTTAGTGCAAATACTGCATCATTCTTATAAGTTGCAGTGTTCGTGTGTAGGTAATGCTTCATATAATCCAGAAGCAGTAGCTCTTTACTTAAATCACCTTCTTTGTAACGTTCTTCGTTATTTTTAGGTGAATTCCAACCAAGAAACCCACAGTAAGCAGCACCATAACGATTATTCGAATCTTCTAGCCTTTCTACACAATCCGAAAGCCTATTGGGCAGATACATATCGTCATCATCGAGGAAAGATATAAATTCACCACGGGCCCGCAGGATGCCAGTGTTTCTTGCAGCCGCGCCATTTCTATTTTCTTTATGCTTTATGTACCTAATTCTACCCATAGAATCTCGAAGCTTAAGAGATTCAATTACTGCATCTGTTTCATCGTTGTAAGATGAATCCTCACCATTGTCATTTATGATTAGAATTTCATAATCATGGTAATCTTGCTCTAGAATAGAGGTTATCGCTGTTTGAAGATTGGTTGGCCTTTTATAAGTAGGGACAACAACAGATACTTTACCTTTTACTGTTTCAGTAGCATTTGCGCTGAAAGAGATGATGCCACTGGGTGGTGCCTTCACTATTTCTAGTTGGGATTCAATAAACTTGACCAACATGTCTTCGGTTACAATTACGTGGGGGGCGACTACAGCATAGAAGTCCGCTTTGCTTATCGGGCTAGTTCCTAAAAAATCTTTATCAAGCCTATAACCATCCTCAATTTGGTATTCATGATGAATAGGTCGAAATCCGTCTGAGGAAGTTTTGTATAACCTAAGGTCTATACTGGCATTTTGGGGCTTTGAAAAATTAGATAGATATTTTAGATTACTTTTATTAGAAACCACTAATGCTAAGCTGGGCTTCGGATATGGATAGACAAAATTATCTACGTTCCATTTAACTTTTTTAGAATGTTCGTATTGACACCGGCCACCACGAATTGAACTGTCTGCAACGTCTGGCATTACGATATTGGGGTAAGCTACAAAGCATTTACCCAAATATTTTTCATACATTTCTCCCATCGGTAAAAGATCGAAAGGAGATTCGAATGCTTCTTCTGCTTCAATTAGCTCATCAGCAATACTCACATCAAATGCGATTGCAAAAGAGCCTGTAGTTTCGAGCATTCTAGGCTTGTAAAAGCCGTCACGAGCAGCTGTATCTAACTCGAAACTTTCCCAACCATATTGGGAAGCTCCGAATTGCAACACTTTCCAGTCTTCCGGAAGTGAAGAAAGAAAGTGCTGTACTTTTTCTTCAAAGTTATTGGCTAAAATAATGTCGTCTTCTAGTATTAAAATCCGACCGAAGCCTCTAGTCTTTGCGTCTTTTAATATGCGTAAATAGGTGTATATGTACCCGACCGCACCAGCTGACTCTATAAACTTTTTACCACGTGAAATCTCGCGCTCGTTAAGCTGAGGATATCGTTTAAGGTTACCTAAAGGCTGGTCTTTGTACCAGTTCCACTTTTGTAAAGGCTCACCTTCGTATCCATTGGTAGCGCTGAAAAGTTCATAATTGATTTTTGCTTTTTGAAGCTGATTTAAAACTTTTATACGATTAGCAGCTTGATGCTCCATATTCACAACGTAAACATGGTCAAAATAGTCATTCAGAATGCTTTCTCGACTATCTTGGCTACTGCCAATGTTGTCTTGACAAAGCTTGATGTTGTAGTCGAATAACCCTTCGCCAAAAACCTCTTCTGCTTCTCTATAGAGCCTTAAAGCGACTTGATATTCTCCTTTGGAGAGCATCTCCGCAGCGCGACTAATTAATCCTTTACTATTCATCTTAAATTATCTGTTTGGTTTAGTTTATTGTTAATATCGCAAGACCTTTTTCAGTCTCAATAACTTTATTTGAGTGAGATAAATACCTTTTATCGGCCAGTGATTGCCACAGCTCGAATGTCTGCTTTTCATCATCTCTAGAGTAATCATCCATAACCACTATTAATCTATGTTTACTCATGTGGTTAAGCAAAATTGGTAACGCCGGGAATCTTGCATTTTTATTTGTTACACCAGGAGGGCCGTCTATCAATATAAGAGCCGTTTTCTTTTTGTCACCGAGCGATTCTGAGAGTTCTTTTATAACCTCTTCGCAATCGTAATATAGGAATTTTTCTTGCTCATTATACTCAAAATCTATTAGTGGAGCATGGGTTAGGTTAACCATATCTCTACAATTATGTGAAGACAGTAGCCCTGATGTTTTTTCTAAATATTTTTCATTGTGCTCGAAGCTAATTATTGGCTGCTTTAAACACCAATTGTGTGTATCTGAGTTTGCTAGTTTGAACGCTTTAGCAAACAGCACCGATGAAGTTCCACTACCGAACTCTAAAACAACATCAACATTTTTATTTTCAATATAGTCGACCAGTGTTAAGCCTATGTCAGGGCTAATTGGCCACCCATGAAAACTAAGCGGAATTTCATGATGGTTGATATATTTATTCAGCGAAATAAAAGACTCGATTTGTTTTGAAGTATTGAATGAGTTCTTTTGCAAGAGAAACGGAATATTCCGTATTACTCTTGCAACTTCCTCATTATTCGTCTTACCCATCAACAGCTGTTGATGGGAAGCTAATTCTTCTACTTTAGAGGTAAGCTGAGCTAACTTTTCGTCGAGCGCCCCCTTCTCTGGAACTGAGTTAAAGGTTTCTTTGACTTTTTCGAACTCAGAAACAAAATCGCCTTTTAATTGTTCTCGAACAGACGGAAACAACTCAACAATTTGATCATTACCACTTCTGTTTGAGGCAATTGATGCTGAAATCTTTTCAAAATTATCTTGCGATTCCACCTTGAGCTCTTTTAGGTACTGACTTAGCAGCAAAGATTTGTCGTCTAGCGACTTCTCCATTGATGCAAAGTCAAAGAATCCCTTAACTTTGTCGAGCTCGATGACGAAGTCACTCTTCAAATGTTCTCGAATAGTGGGAAACAGTTTAATAATTTCATCCGACTGGCTTCTGTTCGATGCAATTGACGCTGAAATCTTTTCAAACATGTTTTCTAGCGCTTCATCAGAACTTTGAGCTTGTTGAGTGTAGGTAGCCTTTAACACATCGAACATGTCGGACATCTTCTGCCCGAGCATTGAAAACTCTTTTTGCTGTAGTGAGGTGTTAGTTGCCAAACTTGTGTGAATATCATTGCGGTATTTTTCAATTTGACGCTCTAAATTTTGCACTTTTGCGGTACTGGACTTTTGAAGTTCGGTAAGTTGTTTTTTCAAAAGAAGTATTTCAGGGTCTCTAAAAAAATGAAGATAGTTTCCACACATGTCACCTTCGAAGCGGCCTACAAGCTTAAAACCACCATCAACACCACTGCTTAGGCCTTCACTAGCGTTTAGTACATAAAAACTCTCGATAGAGTAATTAGCCCTTTGAGCTAATGCACACTCAATTAATTTTTCGTTTGCATTTGGTAGGTCAAATACAATGGTTAACCTATCGCTATCAAAGCAAATCCTTTCTAAAAGACTCACTAACGACGTAGTTGTAATTTCACTTCTTTCTTTGATAGCTACATTTGGGAAAAGCTCTCGAACGTTTGATATATCACCGGCTTGAGAAAAAGCTTCTGGCTTTAAATTGAAAAATATATTTTCATCTGAGACGTCTGAAATTACTACTTCTTCAATGTTCACACGATCATTATTTTTAAACCTTTCTCTTAAACGTTCCACAGCACTGGATCTAGCCTCAACAAGAGTAACTAAATCAAAGTCATCAAAGTCGAAAAAAGGAAGTATCGCCCCACCAGCACCAATCCATATTAAATGTCTAGTTTCCATTGGTTAAGAGCTCCCTAAAAGCCTTGGTGCTGATCGCCTGCCTTCAGCTTGCCCATATTTGATGAAATGAATAAGAGGGTTTGCTCCTTTCTTTGCTACATCACTATAGTGTCTAAGGTACCAATTACCGTCAAAATTAGGCCCTGGTTGCCGCCCCTCTCTAAAACCGAACTTTAGATAGTGTTCTGCAGGATCAAGACCCGACGCAACAACATCCTCATAACATTCTAGATACCATTTAGCATCGAACAAATTACTCGTATAAAGTAAAGCAATGTCTCTCTTCATGTCTTTATCAGAATTGAACAAGCGCTCTTTGATACTTTTAGCCGGCGCCAGTAACTTCCAATATCTAGAGTTTTTAACTTGGCTAAATTCGTACTCTAAAATATTTCTTCTAGACTCGGAAACTGACAACGCCTGTTCCAATTTTTCTAATTTACTTGTTAGCTTTTGCTCAATTCTTTGTCGCTGTTTTTTTTCATGGAGTAACTCCTTAGCTTTAGATGCTAACTCTTCTTTGATATTTTCTTGCTGTTTTAAAGATACACTCAAAGCGTTGGCTTTGTCATTCAGCTTACTACTAGCTGTCCGCAGATTCTCTCGCTCTTTTGCTAGTTCGCTCAATAACTTTTCTTTACTCTCACTTAATTCTTTTACATCACTATCTTTAATTTTGATTTGTTCTTGATAATTTTTATTTATTTTAACAATGCTATGCTGTGACGCCTCTAGCTCGAGCTTTAGTTTAGATATACTTTCATTGAGACTTTTTTTCTCAGAGCTAAATTTAGTTTCTGCGTCATTTAGTCGTGAATATAACGTTTGGTGTGTTTTCTCTATATGAATTTGAGCCTGAACCAGGTGGTCCTGTAAACTTTCATTTTGTTTTTGCTGATTCTTTAACTGCTCCTTCAAATCTATAACTATTAGCTCTTTATCCTGAACATCTTCTTTTAACCTGCGGCTATTTTGAAGCGCTTCTGTCAACTCGTTGCTTAATCTCTCTATCTCGGTAGCCTGTTGATTACTTCTTTCTAGAAATTTATTCTCTTTTTCTTTTAAAAAACTTTGATGCTCAGTTACCAATGAAGCTGCTTTTGAATGCTGGTTTTCTAAAGCGTTTTGTAAAAGTAATACTTGTTGTTTAAGTTGTTCTATTTCCTTATTAGCAATTAGCTTTTCTTGAGTAAGGTGTTGCAGTGCCTCGCTTAGTTTTTCACATTCAGATTTCGAAACTAAAAGTTCGTCTTTTGCTCCTTTTCCCTCGGCTATATTCTGTGAGAACTCGGCCTTCAGACGCTCAAATTGCTTACTCCGGTACGCGCTATGAGATGTATTGCACTCTGAAGCATTCAGAACTTCAAGGTTTTCAGCGTAATTGGGCAACTCCAACGCACTATCTTTAGCGAAAATGAGTTTGTAGAAGTCTACTAATTCAGTTAATGGGGAACGGGAACATAATTGTAAAGGAACATCTTCAACCGAAAATTCATGGAACAGGTGCATTCCGTTTACCAAGTTATATCGGCTAGCATGTTTTCTCTTTATTCTCATAAATTCAGAAACAGCATAACTCCACTCTTTTACGAGCGAAGGCGCTAGTAAGTTATTCTGGGTGAGAAAAGGAACGAGCTCTAAAGGCCAATAGATTAATATAACTTCAGAAGATGGGTTTAAGTTAGCTAGTGCCTCAACGGTTTCCATTCCACCTTTAACTATATTTATACCAGGCTGGATTTTGTCCTGCGTTACAAAATCGTTACACTCAATTTTCGCAAAGTTATCTAGATAACCTTCCCAAGCGTTAACGTGCAATGAACCTACTATTATGGAGTTTTGCTCTTCCATTCACTATCCCCGAACTAGTATTCAATGAAATCTTTTATCATTTTTGAGGCTGTGAAGGATACCAATAAAGAGCTTGAGCGTCTATTTGTCCATGCGTTCTGTTACATTACACAAAGGTACATTTTCTTCCACTTTAAGAACCATTTATGAACAAAAACCCCCGAAGGAAAAAATTTTGTAATGGAGAAGTTTACTTGCCGTAAAGATGTTGCTTTACGGTCACTGAATTTTTTCTTATAAAGTTAAACTTGGTTAAGTACTCCATTCAACAACCCCAAAACCTGCTCATCACTGGACTGAGCCTGGGCCCGAACAGAAATGCTCGCTTGTTCAACTATCTGGGCCTGTGTGGACTTAGCAGTTTCTGCTGCAAAGTCAGTATCGAGGATTTGAGAACGGGCCGCCATTAAGCCTTCGTGCATACGGTCATTTAGTTTGAGCGCTGACTCCATTTGATTAATTTTTGCGCCATAGAAAGCGCGACTCTCGCTAACATACTCCAATGCATCATCAATTTGTTGTAACGCAACTTCTGCATTTTCAAAAGTAAGCACATCGCTTTCTACCATGTTTAAATCTGAAAGACCGACTGGTGTTTTTGCAAGGGTAATGTAGTCCGTACGTTCGCTTAACGAATTGGTCGCTGTAATATCAACGGGTCCCGCTTCAAAGCTGTTTCCAGCGCTTCCGGGTGCGCCTAACGTATCCCAATCTACCGTTGCATCAAACACGCCGTTCCCCACTACTGAAATAATGAGCGGTTCGTTTGTATTATCGATGGTTAAGGTTTCTGTTGTCACGCCTGGGTGCTGATCGCCCGAAAAAGTGAATGTTGTTCCGTTTATTGTGCCTGTGCCATTCGTAATTAACGAGCTACCGTCGTAGCTTGCCGTTGGTGTATACCCTTCTTGGGTTAAGAACAAC
>MDSZ01180868.1_pt1 | contig 19178 bp, 15 predicted proteins | sample 811201 | NCBI WGS metagenome assembly MDSZ01 (sample SAMN05326647, study PRJNA326480) | marine metagenome | isolation source: seawater | place: Indian Ocean: North | collected 2010 | reverse complement strand
TCTCTTTGAGTTACACCCCAGGGACTTTCTCTCTTACTATCTAAAAAATCTTTTTTATAAACCAAATCAATATCTCTTTTTTGCATTTTTATAGCATTACAACCACAATCTTTAGCAACATCGATTAACTTTTTGCATATATCAAGACTTCCATTATGATTTATACCTATTTCTGCGACTATAAAAATAGACATTCTAAATTTTATTCACTATTTATAATAGATAACTTTAACATTTCCTTGTACAGTTTAAATTTAGATATAAGAATATTTAGCTTAAGTTAATAAAGTTTTTTATAATAATTTTGTTTAGAAAAAAAAATATTAATTTATTAATTTATTAATTTCATCAATGCTCATTTGATCAAATTCAATCAGATCCTCAATAAATTTCCTAACAAATCCATTACCTCCTTTTAAATTAATTACCCTATTAGCAACTTTTAATATTCTATGATGAGAATCTTTTGGTGCTATTGAAAAATCGGCTAAATTCATTGCCTCTAAATCATTTATATCATTTCCTAAAAAAACTAATTTTTTTTGAGGATGAGATATTAATTCTTTTTCTTTAACCCTTTTACTTATAAATTCATATTTATTATTTACTCCAAAATAACAATTAATTTTCATTTTCTTTGCTCTTTCAGCAACTACATTATTGGTTTCAGTTGAGAGAATATAATAATCCAAATTCCAATTTTTTATTTTTATAAATTTTCTTAAAATATCTAATCCTAAACCATCTGACCGATCACAAATAACACTTTCATTTCCATCTTGGGAAACTAGTACTTTATTATTAGTAAAAATACCATCAAAGTCAAAAACAATCGTATGAACCTCTGACCATTTAGGCAAATTATTTTTATTAATTTTCCTTTTTTCCATAAGATATGAGTTTAATTTACAATGTATGAGACTCTCAAATGATGATTATATTAAATGATAATTATATCAAATCACATTAAATAATTTACCTAAAATAAATTTAAAAAATTTTTCATAATTTATTATGTATAATTGAAGAAAATTCAATTTTGTTTGAAACTTTTCACTTTGTAGACTCAATAAATCTTAGCTCAGGTGGATTAAGAACTGCTATTTTAGGAATTACAAGATCTCTAAAAAATAAAGAAGCAAAATCTACTATATTTACTTTAAGTAAAAAAAAAGATTCTTTACTAGATCAGTATCAAGATAATATTTACTTTTTAGAAAAATATGAATTATACAAAAGTTTTTTAAAAATAAAATTAAAGCAAAGTTTATTTATAGAAAAATATTTAGTAAAAGCAAAAAAACCTATTATTCACATTCATGGAATGTGGTTACCTATTACATATTTTGGATATTTAGTTGCCAAAAAATATAATGTACCCTATATTTTTTCCCCCCATGGTGGATTAATGCCAAATGCATTAGAAAAAGGGAAAAAGAAAAAGAATATTGCCTTAATTTTATATCAGAAAAAAATCATTAAAAATGCAAAAACCATAATTGCTTCTTCCAAGCCCGAATCAAAATCATTGCAAGCTTTTTTCACGAGCAATAATATTGTTGAAGTCCCACACGGTATTTCATTACCAAATGAAAGTGCACTTATAAATAAAAGAAAAAAAGAAAAAAAATATTGCTTATTTTTAGGTAGGATAAACCCAACAAAAGGTTTGGAGAAGTTAATAAAAGTATGGAAAGAATTAAATAATAAAAATTGGGAATTATTGATTGCTGGTATAACAGAAGACTTGAGCTATTTTAACGAATTAAAAAAAACTGCTGGAGATATTAATATAAATTTTATTGGAGAAATATGGGGAGATGATAAAGAAAAAATATTCCAAAAAACTAGCTTATTTGTTTTACCAACAAAAACTGAAAATTTTGGCATAGTTATTGCTGAAGCAATGTCTTATGGAATTCCAGTAATTACTACTAAAGATGCGCCATGGGATGTAATTAGTAAAAAAGACCTTGGATGGTGGATTGAAAATAATAATACTGCTCTTTTAAATGCTCTCTATGAAGCTACTAATATGAATAGTAATGATCTATTGATTAAAGGAGAAAAGGCAAAAATCTTCGTTACTGAAAATCTTAGTTGGAATATTATTAAAAAAAAATACATTGAAATTTATAAGAAAATTACAACATAACTAATTTTTTATTTTTGTAAAATTGATTTTTTATTATAGGGTCATAAAGGAATGAGGTTTTCAAAGCAATTACTTTTTTGTCTAGGCTAAGAGCTGTATTAATTAAATTTGAATTGGTAAAAATACAATATTCAGAATTTTTAATTGAAAACTCTACACTTTCTAATTCATTTTCTATAAATTTTATTTTGGGGATTTTCAATTTATATTGATTTTTAATATTGTTAATCATTCTTTTTATTTTATTTTTATCCAACGAAGGATGTAAACGGATAAATATTTGATCATCTTTTCTGAAATTAAATTTTTTGATTATATTTTCATTATTAAAAAATCTATAAATCATAATAAATAAATCTTGATAAGTTGAATGGGAAAAGAAAGTAATAAAACGTAATTTATCGTAAATATTGAATTCATTATTTTTTTTTGGTTCTACATTATATCTATTTAAAGATTTTCTTGGCTTTAAAAATTTTATTAACTTAGCATGATTTTTAAGAGCATAAAACATTTCTGACTTTGAATCTTCATCTAAAAGCATAAAATTATTAAGACCCCAAAAGTGATTTTTAAGTTCATTATAAGTGGGAGTTAGATGAGGAAAATGAGATCTATGATAAGGATATCCCAAATATGTAATTAGATTAATATTATCTTTGTTATTTTTTGTGATTATTTCACTTAAACCAACATTTAAAGGTTTTGTAAGAAGATGATTCTCAGTCCACAAATATATGATTTTTGGTTTTAAGTAAGTAATAATATTCTCAGATACTTTATAATTAAGTAATGAATAAAATCTTTTACTTAATAATCTAAATGAATCTAGAAAACTAATTATATTTCCTAAAGATGGTTTAGAAACAAATAAATCAAATATATAAATTTTAATTAAGATTAAAATAGAACTAAAAATAATCTTGTAATTAACAAAATCTAATGCATTAAAAATTCTTTTATCATTGAAACTATCTAATAAACCCTTAAATATATATTTATAGTTAAAAAATATTGAAACAAAGGCATAACGATAATCCTTCAAATAAAAGTCTGGATAATAATAAGTAGTTGTCTTATCTTTTTTAGTCGACCAATAATAAATACTATAGATTTCGATATTATGATCATGAAAATTCGTGATTTTAGAGATTCTTTTTTTATTATTTAATGTATAAATAAGACTTATAAATATTACTATTATTAAATCAATCAAAGAAATAATGGAAAAGAAAGAATTTTTTATAATTTTAAATAATAAATAATTAGAATTTTTTAAAATAAATTTCAAAAAATTGTAATTTTGTTTCTTTGATAAAAACCTTCCTAAGTTAAATGCAAACTTCTGATCTTTTGTTAATGAAATATAAAGATCCTTTATTAAAAGTCTTCCACTAAGGGCAATTCTAAAAAATGTATCAATACTATCACTAGCTAAAATATCTCGATCAAATCGATTTGAAAAAAGAAAATATGGATGTTTTGATATTAAATTATTTGTCTGTCTGTAAAGGATTTCTTTTTTCTTAACTAAGTATGAATATATACAGTTTGCTGAATTAAAATTTATTATTTTTTTCATAAATTTGATTAATCAAAAATTTAATATTTCACTAATAGAATCTATCATGAATAAAGAATTATCTTGACAAAAAATTTTATAATCAATAACATCAGTCCATTTTTTTACAAAAACAAAATCCATCTTATTCTCTTTTGCTGAATAATAATCATTTTTGCTATCACCAAAATATAGTGCTGGTAATTTAAAGTTTTTCTTATTAATTTCTCTTTTGAAAATTAAAGATTTAGGATCAGGACTTCCAAAAATACCACTTTCAAACATTGAATGTATTTTTTTAAATCTAAAAATATCATTTAATTCATCTTGATCGCCACCTGAAACTATTGCCCAAGGCGTATGAGAAGTTTTACTTTTTAAGAAAAAAAGATCATTAGTAATCTCAACATTATAGAGTGATTTTTTGCATTCTTTCGCATAGTTTTTCAAGAGTAAACTTAGCGTATCATTCTTCTGCGAAGATGAACTATTAGGTGAAATTAGATTTAAAAAAAATATAAATTTCTCATATCTTGATATACCACCATTATTTAAATGAAAATCTACAAGTTTTTCTGAAGCATCTTCTCCATAGGGTAATGTAACCTTCCTGAATGCATCAGTTTTAATTTTATTAGAGTTCAAAATAACTCCATCACAATCAAAAACTAATGACTTATATTCTTCAATTTTTAACATTTATAATTTTTTTCTAAATATGATTCAACTTTTTCAACATCAGAAGGAATATCAACAGCTATAGTTTTTGTCTTAGCTTCATACATTTTTATATTAATTCCTAATTCAAAAAATCTGAGAATTTCAATATCCTCAATTGATTCTACCTTACTTTTTCTTCCGAAATTATAAAAACATGATAACTCTTCTTTATTATAAGCATAAATACAAACTTGTTTTTTATATTTATAGCTATTAGTTTCTTTTTTACTAGCAGGAATAACAGACCTTGATATATAAATTAAATTATTTTTTTCATCCGTAACTACTTTTGGTATATTTTTATTCATTGGATCTTCTTCGTTATTAAGAAAGCAAAATGAATTTATAACGAAAGATGGATATTTCTTTTTGAATTTAATAGCTTCTAAAATATCATCAGGATTAATTAATGGCTCATCACCTTGAACATTTACATAAATATCATATTTTAAATTTTTTGATGCTTCAGCTACCCTGTCTGTGCCTGTTAAATTATTAGTATTAGTCATTATAGAATTAAAACCAGCATTTTTGACATAGTTATTTATTTTAAAATTATCGGTAGCAATAAAAACATTTAGCTTACCAACAGCTTTTGCCGAAAGTTCAGCCACTCTTAAAATCATAGCTTTTCCTTTTATCAAAGTTAAAGGTTTACCAGGAAATCTTGAAGATTCAAATCTAGCGGGTATTACTACACATGTTTTCATAATATTTTATAAACCATAAACACTTTTAACTGTAAGTCCTTTATAAATTGAAGGGGTAATCGAAATTAAATCAAAATTAGGAAATTTATTTTTAAAAATTGAAATTAAATCATTTATTTCATAATTTCTTTGATCTTCAGGCCTATAGCCATCAAAACCTGCAAGAAATATCTTATTAACTTTTCCACTAACGACTAAAGCTAAAGCATAAGCCAAAACTAATGAGCTGGGAATTATACAATAATTTTTAAAAATACTAAATTCACCTTTCTCAGATAATCCTAAACCATAATCAAAGACATCTTTATCTCTCAGTTTCTGGCGATAATGTTTAGGGAGCATTGATAAAGGAGTAACTAAAGGTTGAGAAAGTTTTTTATGTATCTCAAGATCTGATAATAACCTCATAGGATGAGAGGCAACTCTTAAATCTATCAAATCTTTATCTATGAAATCATCAGTATTAAGGGCAATAACTTTAGGTTTAGTTTTCTTAATGAAAGATTCTAAACCTCTTTTATGATATTTAGCTTTTGGTCCAGTTCCTAAAATTAATACATCCTTATCTTTTAAAAATATTTCCGGAGACCAAGTTCCGTTAGGATCATTAAAATATAAATTTCTAGCCTCTATCAAATTGTTTGATTTATATTTCTTATTATCTTTATTTCGAAAATTATTTATAGCAGTTAATATATCTTCTTCCCTATATCTAGTATCTGAAATCATTAATTGAATATAAGAAGGATGAATAGAATATTTGCCTGCTAAATAATAATAAATATTTGTCCCCCAGCCATATATCTTTTTCATTGGTAAAAAATCATCTTCTATCATTTTGGCGATTGGTACAAAATTTATTTCTTTTTGTTTAGCACTATTTAACTCAATAATAATTTCTTCTGTTTTGGCATTACCTGGGCCTCTTCCAATACCTGTGATAGTAGTATCAACCCATGAGATGCCATTTTTTATTGCCTGTAATGAGTTATTGAGTGCCAAACCTTGATTATCATGAGCATGTATACCTAATTCACCACTCCAAATTTCCCTAAAAACTTTTATTAATTTAATAATTCTATTACTATCCAAGGCTCCAAGACTGTCTGCCAGATAAACTACATCAAGATCATTTTCATTCAAAAAATTTCCAATTTTTTCTATTTCAAAAAAAGAAATCTCCGATATCTGCATAATATTGCATCCAGTTAAATAACCTAGTTTTTTTAAATATCTGAAAGCTGTTTTTATAATTTTTACTTCTTCAAGATGACATGCAATTCTTACGAGATCTACTTTTGATTCCTTAGCATAGACAGGCATAATTTTCTTTAATCTATCTAAATTAAATTTGCCATTTAATATTAAATCCGAAGCATTTATCATAATACCTATCTTCAGATTTTTAGGAATATCTAGAGCGGATAATTGTTCTTCAGTTGTAAACGCATAAGGTCCCTTAAAATCCGAATTGGAAAAAAATCTGAATCCCAATTCGCAAAATTGTACATTTATATTATCAATTACTTTAAGATATTTATTGACAAAATCTTCATCAAAATCCCATCTTGTGTAATAGCCACCATCTCTTAAAGAACAATCTAAATGTTTTAAATGGAATTCATTCATAATTTAAATTTCAAATTTTTCATTTGTGAGTATGAAATATATTTAACCTGCTTAAGATGTTTCTTACCAATTCTTTTGTAGAAATAATTATTTTTAATTATACCTGCATTAGCAAAAGATTCTAATGTTTCAAAACTAGCTTGTGAGTTATACATATGATCTGAATTTTTAATTATTTTAAGAACATCATCACAGATAATTATTGTATCTTTACCAGAAAGACTTATAGCATTTGTAATATCAGCACAAACAACTGGATATCCATGAGCACCATCAATCCAAATTAATTCAAATTTTTTTGATAATTTTTTTATTTTTGAAATAGCTAATGAATTAGTTTGTATAAATTTAACATTATTACAACTTCCTAATAATTTGTTTCTTTTTTGAATAAATTTCTTTCTATCAAATTTATTATTCCTGTTGTAACTTTCTATAAAAATTTCGTCATCATCATTCAAATCTATAGTATAAATTTGAGATAAAGGAAAAAGCTTTGAAAGTATACTAGTTGTATATCCATCATAAGTTCCTATTTCAAGAATAGATTTTACTCCTTTATTTTTTATAGAGAGTGCCGCAAAAATAATTAAATGCTCAGATGACATATTTTGATCTTCATTATATGTTTCACATGATATTTTTCTTAAAATAGTATTTAATTTTTTTAAACCCTTAGATCTACTCATACCTAGGGAGTTATACAATTTAGATTGTTTCTTAAGCCTTTCTTTTGCAGAAAAACGATATTCTTTTATTTCAATAAGAAATTTTTCAATAATTATTAAAAAAATAATTTTTATTTTTTTAATAATTAATTTCAAGATTTGCACAATCTTATGATTTTTTTTATTAATCTACTACAAATTCAAGATTTGATCCATTTTTTCTATGAATGAAATACATCGAAAGAATTATTTTTTTTATTAGGATTCTTAAAAATAATACTTCTACAAATTGGAAGTTTTGAAATAAAGTTTATCATGCCTTCATAGTTAATTATTTCTATATAATCAGATCCAAAAGGTTTAATAGACAAATTATAAATTAAATTTTTTTTATTAATAAGAATAACCTTTATTTTTAAAACTTTATTTGTAGGGTTGTTAAATACCAAATCATATTCATTATCGTCTTCAAACTTATAAACTGGTGTATATCTAAAGTAGTGTTTTTTTATCTCTAATTCTGATTTTTTATCTTTAGCAGAATCTATTGCTCCTGAATTACCATGCACTATTGAACCCAAAGATTCTTTATTTTTTTTAATAAGTGAATAACCCCGATGCTGAAAACTAAGTAAATTATTTTTGAAAAAATTATTAAAATCTAATGAGGGTTTTGAAAGAGATTTGATTTGATGAGTAAAAGAAATATATTTTGAATCAGTTATTAAGTTTGGTAATTTAAAGTGATCGATAAAATTATTTGAAGTATATTTTTCAATATGAATTAATTCTCCATTTGATTCATAAAAGTTTATTTGATGCTCAACTAAATGTTTTTCTGATTGAATTAAAGAAAAAATATTTTCAACAATAAAGGAATTTTCATAGATATTAGACATATAAATGAAAAAATCACTATACTGTTTTGCAGGAATTAATTGAGATCGAAGTGAAAAAGACTTAAACTTATTATTTAAGAAATAATCAACAAAAATTCTTATTCTCTTTGGTAATGTTTTCTTTAATTTTTTTTTCACTTTAGAACCCAACGTTTTTTCAAATTTTTTACTGCAATATTTTTATCAATTCCCCAGAAAAGTTCAGTAGGGGGATGAGTATGCTCAACATTAATTTCTTTATTATCAGAGGAAATTTTTATTGATATAAATAAAGGTATAAAAGATGCTGTTTTACATGATAAAAAAATTGGCTTTATTTTAAAAAAATCTTTATTCATTAAGATTGCTTGTGAACAATTTGATTTCACTTTTAATTCTTCAATTACTTCCATATTTTCGGGGTTATAAAAATCAAATACATGCTCTAACTGAGAGTTACTTTTTATATTTAAATTTGTAAGCACTAAGTATGTAAAACTATTTTTATTCATATCCAGCCTAAGAGAGTCAAAAGTAAAGAAAGAACCCTTTTCAATCTTTGTCATTTGATAAGGATAATCCCCTTGATAAGATGCAGTCTTATCAAAAAAAGAAAAATTATAAGAAGCTCTTTCTTCAATAGGACATTGATCCAATCTTAAAGAATGAGGTTTAGGTAATTTAATAAAAGTTTCATTAGTGATATCAGTCTTAGAAGGAACAATTACTGCCATATCTGTATCTTTAATATTTAAATCTGATCTTTTTAAATTAATAAAGGAACCAAAGGGAACAGACCTTGAATAAATTTTTTTCCACTTTTTATTTACTAAGATAAATACAAAAAAATATATTATATTTTTTTGTATTATTTTAAAATTACTATCTAAACAATTATTTGGATAATTCATCAAAGTAATTGATGGTTCAATTGAATTAACCCCTAATGGATCAACTCTTATCATTGGAGGGAAAGGGAAATAAGAGCTCAACTATATGAAAGTCACTATATTATAATCCTAGTTAATTATAAAAAATAAAATTTATCTAGAAATTTTTTTTAATATAAAGATAAACAAACTTAATAAATTTTTTAGTAATTAAAAGGGAAACTCAAAAAAATCTTTTAAAAGAAAAATTAACTATGGTAAATTTAAAAAGTAAAAAAACTCTTTATATTTTTAGATGGTCTCAATTAAATATTTATTGAAAAATTTATTCTCAGTATTGAATTTCTTAGAACGTGATAGCAAAAGAAAAATAATTTTCTTGACATTTCTAACCACTTTAAATGCATTTTCAGAGATTTTCTCAATTGCATTATTGATACCTTTTATAACAGTTATAACCAATATTGATAAAATCTACTCAATAGATTTCATAAATAATTTAATACTTTTATTTAATTTGAATGATCAGAATAGTGTTATTTTATTTTTTATTTTTTCCTTTGCATTATTTATTATAATAACAGGCATATTGAAATTAGTATCATTAAGGTCGATACTTGATATTTCAAGACTTTTAGGGGAAGAGCTTATAGCTTTAGCATACAAAAAAATTGTTTATTTACCTTATGAAGAATATATATATAGAAGTAGCTCAGAACAAATTGTTGCTTTAAATCAATTCGCTCAAGAATTAACAAATTCAATATATGCCTTAGTTAATTTATTTTCTTGTTTAACTATATCCTCAATTATTCTAATTACTTTAATCCTTATAAATTGGAAATTAGTATTGGCTGTTTCTTCAACTTTTATATTTTCATATTTGATAATTGCTTTAGGTGTAAAAAATAAAACAACACACATGTCCAAAAGATTTGCCAGTTCTAGTAAACGTCAAGTAGAAATAATGCAAGAATCTTTTGGATCAGCAAAAAATATTGCAATAGATAATTTATATGATTACTTCTTAGATAATTTCAAAAAAGAGAATCATATATACAGAAATTCTGTAATGAAAATGGAATTTTATGCAAGAGCCCCAAGATATATTTTAGAAACATTTAGCTTAGTGATATTTTCATTATTAGCAGTTTTTCTTTTATCCGAAACTAATAATGCTTCTGAGTTAGTTACTATTCTTGGAGTTGTAGCTCTTTCTTCTCAAAGACTATTGCCTTATATGCAGCAAATATATGGAGCATGGATACTTATTAGTGGTTCATATAAAGGAGTAGAAGTAATAAAAAATATTTTAAATGAAAAAGATTCCCAGAATTTAGAGAATTTTGACAATTTTAAAGATAAAAACTTTTTTAAAAAAGAAATTAAGTTAGTAAATACATCTTTCTATTATAAAGATAGTAAAAAAAGTATCCTAAAAAATATAAATCTAGATATCAAGAAAGGATCAAAAGTTGGAATTATAGGGGAGACTGGTGCTGGGAAAAGCACACTTTTAGACATTTTTATGTCTTTAATAGAGCCCTCTAAAGGAAAATTACTAATAGATGGTAAAGATATACACTCAAACAAATTATTATTAAAAAAATGGAGAGCAATTATTTCATATGTTCCTCAAGATATTTTTTTAATTAATAAAACGATAAAAGAAAATATTGCCTTTGGTTTACCTTTATGTGCGATAGATAATAGAAAATTAAAAAAAGCAATTAAAACTGCAAGCTTAGTATCTCTTATTGAATCAAAACCTAAAGGAATAAATACACTTATTGGTGAAAGAGGAATTCAATTAAGTGGAGGCCAAAGGCAAAGAATTGCTATCGCAAGAGCACTGTATAAAGAATCAGAAATACTATTTTTTGATGAGGCAACAAGTGCTCTTGACAGGAGAACCGAAGACAAAATTATTAATTCTATTTATAAAGAGTTCAAGGATATAACAATATTTTTCATATCGCACAATCTTAATGCTTTAAGAAAATGTGATTATTTAATCAGGGTAATAAATGGTAAGTTATTTATTATTAATCCTGAAGAATTAGAAAAGATTAATAGTGTTAGTTAGTTAGTTTAAATTTAAATTTCTTTATTAAATAATTAATAAAATAAACAGTCGGTGTAGCAATAATAAAATTATAAAGCAAGAACTGAAACGTTTCAGAAATCCCTAATCCAAATATAAATTGTCCTACATAAAATATAAATATAGAACTAAATATGTGAATATTATCAATATTTATAGAAGATAAAAATCTATATATTATTGCTATAGTTACTCCCGTAACAAATATTATTAAGATAGCACTTAATGAAAAATTCGCATAAAGAAAACCATATAAAGGAATATGATCGGTATGGTAATTGTATAAATTATCCATGAAATTTTCATATCCATAAGCTACCTTAAATAGTCTTGAAGGGAAAAGCTCTGCTTCAGAAAAGTTGAGACCTAAAAATCTTGGAAAAATTGAATTAAAAATAACTTTAAGTGAATATTTTAAACTCATATATTGATTTACAACTTCACCATGAAAAAAAATATTTAAATAATCAAAATATGAAACGCGTCTTGATAAGTTATCCATTAAGGAAATAAAATTACCATCTCCGCCTACAGTATTAGTTATGAAATAATTTAAGTCTGAAAAACTAAATTTTGTAAGTAGATAATTAGTAATTGATACATCATATGACGCCGAAATTACTTTAAAAAAACGGATACCATAAGCTAAGAAATAAATTGGAACCGAGAAAAGAATTGCAATTAATCCAAAATATAAATACTTTATCTTTATAAAAAATGTTTTATTAATAACCAGAAATGCACTTAAAAATTGCATCGACAAATCTAATATTGCCCCTTTACTTGCATCAATAAATGTTCTTTTATAGAAGGTTAATAAAATAATAAAATAGAAAATTAACTTCATCTTGCTGGAAATTTGCTCATTTAAAAATGAACTATATTTTATGTAAACAGATATTAAACACCAGAAGATAAATTGCATTGGTAAGATAAAACTTATGATAAATTCATATTTGTTATCAATTTTCAAAACAGAAAAAATTGTGTACAAAATCGTACTTATTAAAGATACTTTTAAAAAATCCTTTATTTCAAACTCTTCTTGAAAAAACTTTGGTACTTTTACTTTAGGAAATTTTAATCTTAATCTACTACCAAAAATCAAACCAAGATTTAGAGATAGAGTAAAAAATATGCATAATATAAGAGAAATACAAACATCAATTTTGGAGAAACTATATATATATTTATAATTAATTGCTTCATATCTAAAAGATAAATATGCAATTCTTATTCCAATCCAAAGAATTGAAATTAAGTTAAAATAAATCAGCAAAGGTTTTATTCTTTCATTTTTTACAAAGGTAAAAAAGTATAAAATAAGATAAAAAATTATAGATAATAAAGAAAATAAAAATAATGGTGGATCCGATAAATTTATAAAGCAAGATATAGATAAAATTAATGATAAAAATATAAGTATTAATCTAATTATATTTACAATATTCATTATTATTAAATCTTAATTGTTATAAATTTTTAATTACTAGAATAATCATGCATGCTATCAATAATCAATCCAATAGTTTAGAAAACAATATAATTATTTTGTTACAAAATTGTATAAGCTTTATTTGAAGATGATAAATTATATTTTATAGATGAAGATGAGATTGTAAATTTTTTTTACTATTATGTCATTGGTATATTTTGATTTAAAAAAAAATTGTTTTTTTTCTTTTCTCATTGTACTTCAATCATCATTATGCACGAATCTTGTTTTAGCAGAAAATAATAAATTTAATTTAAATAACCAATTATTAGATGGACAATCAAATTTAAAAGAAAAAGAAGTTTCAAAAAAATCTAATCAAATAAATAGTCAGTATCTTTTAGATTCTGGTGATGTTATTTTTATCGAGAATATTGGTTTAGAGGTCCTTAATCGTAGAAAAACTGTTGATTTAGATGGATATATTGATTTACCTGAAATAGGCAAAATCCTTGTACGAAATAAGACCATTAAATATTTAGAAAGAGAAATAAGTAAGAAATACGAAGAATTTGTAATTGATCCAACTATCAAGGTATCAATCAAATTTTACAGACCAGTTGATATATCAGTAATTGGAGAAGTCACTAGACCTGGACTATATACTTTAAATTACAAAAGCATTGTAGTAAACAAAAATAATTTAGATACACAATTAAATAATCAAAATCTTTCTTCTCAGGGGAACATAAGACCACCAAGAGTCTTTGATTTATTAAAAAAAGCAAATGGATTTACAAATTATGCTGATTTATCAAAAGTAAAATTAATAAGAAATTATAGTGATGATGGCAAATTAAGCAAAATTGAAACTGAATTAAACATATTTGATTTAATACTTTTTGGTGATCAGTCTAAAAATATTCGTTTAAAGGATAAAGATTTAATTATCGTTCCAAAAAGTGATCAAATACTTAAAGACCAAATTTTAAAGATAAGCAAAAGCAATATAAATGATGGTTTGATTACAGTTTTCCTTACAGGTAATATTGTTACAAAAGGCCCCTCTATTATTAAAGCAGGATCGTCTTTAAATCAAGCTATTGCAATGAATGGTGGGAAAAAACTTCTTTCAGGAAAAGTAGAATTCATAAGATTTAACTCTGATGGCTCTGCACAAAGAGATATTTTTAATTACAGAAAGAATGCTTTAATAAATACAAAATATAATCCTATTCTGATGGATGGTGATATTGTTAATATCAGAAGATCTCCTTATAACTATGGAAAAGAAGTGATCGTTGATTTTGTAACTCCAATAACTAATATCTATACAATATTTAAAATTTTTGAATAAAAATATTTCTTATGGAATTCCAAAAAAAAATTCAATCGCAAAGCGAAGTAAGTGAAATCAGCTTAAAAAAAATAATTAATATCATTAATAGAAATAAAAAGCTTATTGGGATAATAACTTTTTCTATCACTTTTTTGACTATTGCTTATTCTTATATTGCAAAACCAGTTTGGAGGGGTTCTTTTCAAATTCTTTTAAAAACTAATAATAGTAACTCTCTTTTAAACTCTTTATCATCAAGTATTGGTGAATTAAGTTCTTTTGATCCAACAACAAGACTTTCTGGAGATGCTAAAACACAAGAAATTATTTTAAAAAGCCCATCTGTACTAATGCCGGTATTTAAAAATTCTAAAAAAGATTTACAAGAAAGAGGTATAGATACTTCTAAATTACGTTACGAAGACTGGTTAAAAAAATACCTAAAGATTTATTTCGAACAAGGATCCAATGTTCTAACAATAAATTATGAAGATATTAATAAAGAATCTATCTTACTTAATCTAAAAAATATTTCGGCACAGTATCAAAACTACTCAAAAAGAGATTTAGAGAAGAATTTATCTCGAGAAATATCTTATCTTACAGAACAAGAATTAATTTATAAAGAAAAATCAATTAAATCTTTAAAGAAATTTAATGAATTTTCAATTAAAAATAATTTGGGTAATATTGATGGTTTTATCAAGTTAGTTGGTAACGATTCTAGTTCTAATAAAAATATTACTAATAGAAATATTTTTAAAGGAACTTCAAGTGAAGAAATCTTAAAAGCAATAGGAGAACTTAAGCGCACTTCAATATCAAGTTCAGAGGAATCTAATGCGGGGGAAAGATTTACAAGTTTATTCAATAAGCTTGAAGAATATGAAACTCTATATACAGATTATTCTTCAAAATTAAAACCAAATTCAAAAACACTTTTAGAATTAAAAAACAAAATTGATAATTTAAGAGAATCATTAAAAAGGCCAAATGAAATTCTAATAGAATTTGTCAGTCTTAAAAAAGAAGCAGAAAGAGAGCAAATCACTCTTGAGAATATACAGAATTCTTTAATTGATGCAAAACTAGCAATTGTAAAACAACAATTTCCGTGGGAAATTATCTCGGAGCCAACTATTTCAAAAATTAGAGTATCTCCCAAAAGGAGAGAGTGGACATTAATAGCTCTTCTTTATTCATTTACTTTATCGTTCTTAATTGCATATCTAAAAGAAAAGAAATCAGGATTATTTTATGAATTTGAAGATATTTATAAAGCTATAAATTTTAATTTTATTGATACTCTTTATAAATATGATAGTAAATTATCTCTGAAAGTAATTGAGAAATTTTTAAAAGGTAGTGATTATCAAGATATAAAAAACTCTAATATACAATTACTTGTTTTTGGAGACTTGGATTTTTACCAAAATTCTTGGTTTAATAATCCATTATTTGATGCTAAAGGTAATTTTAAACAAATTCAAAAGAACGATTTCTATGAACTTACTGATATAAAAAATTTATTGATAGTTATAGAAAAAGGAAGCACTTCAAAAAAAGAACTTCGTTTAATTAATAAATATCTTTCATTGAGTGAAATTAATAATTTAGGTTGGTTTTTTGTTGAAACAAAGAAATTTGTATAATTAAAATCGATTTAAACTTATCTTTTTGTATTTAAGAACTGTTGTAAAAATGTATTTTTTTTGAATTTTTCTTTTATTTGAGGAAATTTAATAAAAACTATGTCGACTAAAAACCAGATCATTGGTACCTGAATTATTTTCTTTTTATTGGTATCAATTATTTCTAATAAGTCTTTTGAAATGTCTAGCAAATTCATTTCTCTTTTACCATTTAAAGAAATTATTTTTTGTTTATACTCTTTTTTAAAATTAATAACTTTTGACAAAATAATTTTTGCAACTTCCAATGCGCTCATTGGCCTATATATATTTCTTGAAGGAGGAACAATAGCAATAAAAGGTAATTTCAGAAATTTAACTAACAATTTATATTGATATGGTATTAGATTATTTTGAATATCTTTTAGAGGTAGAACTAATGGGAGTCTAATAATCATATATTCTAAAAAATTACTTTTTAAAATCTTTTGTTCTCCATTTCTCTTTTGATTTGTATATAAATCAATTAAATTAATGTTTGAGATATTATTAGTGCTTAAATGAATTAAAAAACCATTATTTTTATTTGCATATTTTAATAAATCAAGCGGGAGAAATTCATTTACATAATAATCAGACTTAGTTTTTGGATTTAAAGAAGCTATTGTATTTACTATAAAGAAGTATTTTTCTTTTTTTAAATTACAATCTAATCTCTCGTTTATAAATGAACTTTCAGTAATTGAGTTTTGTCTTGATATTTTTAAATTTAATGATCTAAGACCCATTTGTAAAATCTCTCTTTCAAGAGCCCGTGATATAGATCCAGAATTACCAAGTAAAACAATTAAAGGAGGTTCAGAATATTCCAAGATTCTTTCTCAATTCAATTTTTAAAAGTCTATAAAATATTTTTATTATTCTAAATATTGAAAAGTAAAATCCACTATATGATTTATCTAATAAAAATTTTACCGACTTATTATCTAGATTTTCATGATTAAATACAAGATCCCATTGCGTAAAGTTTTCAAACTTTTTAGCAATTATTTTTTTTTCATATTCTAAGAAAATTGGTGTTCCAGGATAAGGAGTAAATACACTAAATTGGAGATATGTAATAGGAAGGCTATATGCATACTTAATTGTCTCTAAGGCATTGCTTTTAGTATCTCCTGGGAAGCCTATAATAAACATTGCCTTAACTGAAACCCCAGCCCCCTCAAGAAGTTTAATAGCTCTAAGCTGTTGATTAGGTGGTGCATTTTGCCTTTTTGCTTTTTTAATAGATTCAGGATTTATTGATTCAATTCCAACAAAAACTATTCTTAATCCTGCTTTTGCCATTATTGTTGCTAATTCTTTATCTACATCTTTTAAATGTAATTCTGCTCCCCAAACAATTTTTAATTTTCTTTTTAAAATTTCATTACAAAGATCCTTTACCATATTTCTATTAATGGTGAATACAGGATCTCTAAATAAAAAACTATTTACTTTCATTTCTCTTTTATAAAATTCAATTTCGTCAACAAGTTTATTAATAGATAAATACCTTAATTTTCTACCCTGTTGTAGTGGATAAGTACAATAATTAAAACAAGAATAGGGACATCCTCGACTTGCATATATTGGTAAACTTGGTCCACTCCCAAGAAATCCCATTTTACACTTCTTATGTTTAAAAATTGTTCTCCAGCCAGGCTTAGGTAAATCAGCAATTGCAAAATTTAATTCAGATACTTTTAGCTTTTTAGGTATAAATGTTAATTCATTGAATAATTTGATATCTGAAGCAAAGGTCGTATCTGCTTCTCCAAGAATCACATTAGCACCAGCTTTAAAATATTTTTCATGACAAGTTGCTGCAAAAGGACCACAAACTAATATTGGTTTTTTAAATTTTTTTAATTCTTTGACTGCTGATATTTCTGTTTCACAAGCTACAATACTGCTGCTTAAAATGAATAGGTCAAAATTTATATTTGCATCTTTAAGATCAGTTGAATATACACACTTATGCCCAACTCCCTCAGCGACTCCAATAAGAGAAGCTAAATATAGAGGAGGCCAAAAAATAGATTCCTTTTGAAATTTTGCCAAGATTTTTGTAAACGCACTACCTCCGTAATTGTTGCCTGTTCCAAATCCACCATTAACATCTTTATTGATTCTAAATTCTTCAGTTTTATATACATCTAAAAATAAAATTCTTAAGTTAGGCATCTAAATAAATTGATTGTTAATATAACAAAACTGAACGCTTAAATTATAAAGTATAATAAAAAACACATCCTAGCAATAGATTATTTTTCTTTTTTATTAATTGAAAGCTTTAAACCTTAATAAAAATATCGAAAATTCTTTAAAAAAAAATTAAATTGCACGTTGGATTTTTTTTAAAGATTCTAAATATATGTACATATATATATATATATATTAAATTGTATTTTTGATATAAATTTTAAAACCTAATTATCCAGTAAATTTGTATATAATTTATTAATTTTAAATATTAGGTGCAAGATTTTAATAATTCTATTTCTATTATTCTACCTACTCTTAATGAGATCAGAAGTATTAGTAATCTAATTAATTCATTATTAAAATTATCTATTCAATATAATGTAGAGATGATTGTGGTTGATGATGATTCAAGTGATGGTACGGGCAATTTAATCAGAGAATTTTCCCAAAAGGATAAAAGAATTAGATTAATTTATAGAATAGGAAGGAAGGGTCTCTCAAGCGCAATAAAAGAAGGATGTCTCAGTGCAAGTGGAGAAATCATAGTGATAATGGATACAGATGGTCAACATGACGTAAAAGATATATCTAAAGCAATTGATAAATTAATTAAAGATAAAAAAGACTTGATATCAGGAAGTAGGTTTTTAGAAAAATCCTGTATAAATGGCCTTAGCATGATGAGAGAAAGAGGATCCTCAATTGCGAATAATCTTGCAAGATTTAGTCTATCTGGTAAATATAAACATTTAACAGATTACATGACAGGATTTATTGTATTTAGAAGAAATAAGATTATGCCATACGTTCAAAAAGTTGATGTAAATGGATTTAAATTTCTTTATGAACTTTTAGCAGTTAGTAAAAACAAATTAAATTGCGATGAAACACCTCTTAATTTTAAAGAAAGAAAATATGGGAGTTCAAAGTTAGATATATCTATCCTATGGGAATTTTTAATTTCTTTAGTACATACATCTATAGGAAGAATAATACCTAGAAGAGCAATAAGTTTTGGATTTGTTGGATCAACAGGAGTTCTTATACAACTTCTTATAACATACACCTCCATTTGGTTCCTTAATATTGATTTTGAAAGTGCCTTGCCTGCAGCAGTAATAATAGCCGCTACCTCAAATTATTTAATAAATAATTTGCTTACTTTTCGTATCTCAAGATTAAGAAATAAGGAATTAATATTTGGCCTTATA
>MDSZ01149798.1_pt1 | contig 19185 bp, 15 predicted proteins | sample 811201 | NCBI WGS metagenome assembly MDSZ01 (sample SAMN05326647, study PRJNA326480) | marine metagenome | isolation source: seawater | place: Indian Ocean: North | collected 2010 | reverse complement strand
CTTCCTCCCAGTGTGTTCAGCAGGATTCGCTGATCTCCAAGTGAGACTTGAGAAAGAATTGATTCCACTTTGCTGATGTCCAGGTTTCCTTTGGAAGCCCCCTCAATCAATTTCTTTGACACAGATTCGTCCAGCCTTCCCAGGCCCCCCCTTGTCATCAGCCACTCCTCGCCGCGAGCGTCATGCTGCCGAGTTAGTCCTGAGAAAACGTCCTGTGCGATTCTTTCCACCATTGGAACACGCTCGATCAATGCTGAGCTCCTCATTCTTTCCACTGATGTCTGAATTCGTGATCTGCTCTCGGAGAGCCTTTCTGAAAGAGATTGTATGGTTATCGGATGCTGGGACTCGGCAAAATGAGTTAGCAGAGATTTGGCAAGGCCATTGTTACTGTTCCTCTCGCCCCCAAGTCCCAGGTCGTTAACCAGAGCAGCCAAGGTATCTTCGCCATCTCTTCTAGCTCCGGGTTCGGAGATTTGTATTGAAAAGGGGACTTCCTCTTGCTCTATCTCCGTCTTCATCCTAGATTCCGATTCGACTACGAGCTCAGACAGTTCGGCTAGTCTGATTTCCAGTATTGCCTTTGCTTGAACGCAAGAAAGGCCTACTGCTGCAGAAATCGAACCGCCCCTCAGAACGTGAACGTGCCACTTCCCTTCCACTTCTGTGGAGACTAGCCCGCTAGTCTTGAGTTTCGACATCTGGTGATGGGTTCCCGTGTGTGAGAGTCCGCTTGCTTCTCCAATGTCCCTGGTGTCCCATCCCCTCAGCGGATCAACCAGAAGGGCATCCCGCATGATCCTGTGTAGAGCGCCCCTTTCTTCGTCGCCCCACTGGTCTGTTCTGCGGCGAATGAGCCCCATCGAATCCAACAGCCATGATAGCAGGACGTCGGGGTCCTTGCTACCAGTTGGCATCGGACGCTCGAGCAACCTCAGTTTGAACACAGAGTATCCGCGTATTCCGAGGCACAAGAGGCTTGGCTATGCCAGAGTATCGGTCAGACGTATTCCGAACGTATTTCCAGCCAAGGGTAGTCGATGTTTGACATGCCCAGACCGAGAAGATGGGGGGCTAGGGAGAGTCGGCCGTAACTCACTATTCCCCTCCTCCGAAGAACTCCGATTGCGGAGTGAACTGTGGTCCTTGAGTGTCCAAGATCTCGGGCTAGTTGGGCCTGAGTAGTAGGAGTGGGGGATTCTGACAGCCTGTTCACAATCTTCCTCTGTATGCCAGATAGCCCAACTGGTAGCATTGCCGCTGCCGTGGCCTCGTCCGTGACCCCGGTGCCCTCCAGTATCTCCACCTGCGCGGGAGCACCGGCATAGTAGCAAGTGCGTCCATTAATCGGAACTATGGTTACCGATCGCTCATTGACTAGCACTTTCAGGTGATGTCGAAGAGTTCCGTTCGCAGCGTTCAACTGCCTTTGCATTTCCCGGAAATGTATCCCAGGAGATCTTTCCAGAGTCCTAAGAATCCTGCCACGCAAGGGATGCTCCCAGGAATGGTCATTCGGAGAGGATAGCGTGCCCCTTGTTAATGCAGGGGCGAATGGCAGGAATGATGCGATCCCAACCGCTCCCGCAGCAATAGCCGTCAGCGCATCAGAGGCCCAAGGGTGGGAATCCCTCCACTGCTGGATCAGAGGCATGTCTCGACCTCGCATTCCTAGCATGCTTTAAGCATGCGTTCGATTGAGTCGTGAATGCTCGCAATCATTGAGAGTGCCTGACTACCCTGTCCTGATGTATCTTCATGTATGCCACCAAGGGCCCTAGGAGCCTTCCAGCATCACGCCCGTGATCGGTCAGCCTGTAAATCACGCGAATAGGGGGCCCATCCTCGACAACCCGATCAACTAGCCCCGACTCTGAGCACTTTGTGAGCTTGTCCGATAGGGTTCTCGAGCTGATACCTCGCAGTAACTTGCGCATCTCGTTGAATCTTCTCTCCCCGGCAATGTATAGGGTTGCAAGGATCTCTATGGTCCATCTTGAGCTGAAGATGCTGAAGGCATCTACTGCAGCGTCAACCTCCCAATCTATACCGAAGTTCTCATCTGAATAACTATCGAAGATCGATCTAATCTGACGACCCTCCTCCTTGACGTCGTTTATCGCAGTCTCAACTTTCTTGAAGTCCTCATGAGTTATTTCCATAGGTTGTCTAGGCATTGTAAATCTAGTATCGAGATAGGTATCTAGTGTATAAAATGCACCATAGTGTGCTCTAAGAAACCTCGGTGTTTATTAGCAAAAACCTGTTCGCTTGGTGTAGAAACCACACTAGGTTTAAAGAGGAAACTGATAATGGATAGATGGCTGCAAGAATGGACGAATGAAGTGATGAATATGTGGGACCTCAGAGAAGCTACAAAACGCTATACTGAGAGTGAGGAGGTTGCTTAGATGACGATGATCGATATGATCGTTAGAGCGATGGCGGACTGTAGGGCCCCAGCCTGGTCGGAGTTCCCTAGAAGAAGGTGAAATGATGGTTATGATGGGGTTACAGGCAATATCTGTCTGTCCCTCATGCGGGTCCCCGTGCCTTGTCTACAGAGAGTACGTATCAACTGACATTAGGACGACATCATGCATGACTTGCGGTGTCGTTTCGCTGACAGTTGGCTAGTTGCCTTTGTACTCAGGGCGCCGACCCTCGATGAGGGCGGACAACCCCTCGAGAGCGTCGTTTGTGTCGAAAGTAGGCTCGAGTTGATCTAGTTCCTTCTGCAGACCGGCGGAAAGGTCGTCACCCGTGGCAATTGCTTGCTCTAGCAGTATGCTAGAAGTCCTGAGTGCAAGGGGGGCGGCCCTTGATAGAGCCTTGAGCTGCCTTGCCACATGGGGGTCTTCTGGGTCTAATCCCTCTGGAACCGAACCGGATAAGATTGATTCCACGTTTGAGTCAGAGTAGAATGAGACTGAGAATGCTGCCAATGGGTGCGAGGGGTCTGTTGGTTGGCCGGGATACTTGTTCTCGGGCTTCCCGACTGAGGAGATTTCGGACACTGTTTCTGAGACCTCTGCGGCAGGAACAATGTGGGTGAGTAGCCCGAAGGCCCTTGCAGTGCTTGGATCGAGGAAATTTCCTCCAAGAACTGCAAATCTCGATGCCTCGATGCCGCAAATTCGAGCGGTCCGCTGAGTTCCTCCGAGGCCTGGAAAAATTCCAATACTCGTCTCTGGGAATCTGAGCATCGTGCGCTCGGTCCCTATCCTATAGTCGCAAGACAGCGCAAGTTCGAGCCCTCCACCTAGTGCAAGTCCGGTAGCAAGGGCGATTGTGGTGTGAGGGCTTGACTCGATTGAGTTCAGAACTGCATGGCCGTTTGCCGTGAAGTCGTAAAGACGCTGGAAGTTGTCTTGGGTGATCATGTCGACGAAGAACTTGACGTCCGCACCGGCCACGAACGCCTTGCCAGCCCCCTCCAGCACGATCGTGTCGATGTCTGTTCGCGAGTTGAGTTCCTCTATTGCAACGCCCAGTTGCTCCATGACAGTCACATTTAGCGCGTTCATCGCCTCTGGACGATTGATGAGAACCGTGGCCACTCGTCTCTCAACACTAACATCAACGTAGTTGAAATCGAATGGCTTCTCCCTATTGGAGAACCACTCGGGAATCTCTAGGCCCGCCAACTCAGCGTATTCACTGGCCATCCTAGATGCTTCCACCACGCCAATCCTGTTTGCTAGCTCAAAGGGTCCGATGCTCCAACGGAGGCCTACCTTAGCCCCCCTATCTACGTCCTCCATGCTGCATATCCCCTCCTCCACTATCTGGGAGCAGACTGCGAAGGCCTGACCCATCAGCCTCTCCTTTATCTTCCGGGATGAGTCCTCGCTGCATTCATTTTCCTCTCCAATCTCCCACATCTCACCCCTGTCGACAAGAGAGCGCATGTTGTCCGCCCCTGCGAAGCGAGGTACAGATAGCTGCTCAGAAAGATAGTCGCTGCTGTGCAAAGCGATGGTAGGCCCGGTGAGGTTCATCAGACCGAAGGGACCGAGTCCTATTCGGAACTCTCGGCACGCCACAGCATCGATTTGCGCGGCCGTAGCGACGCCTTCCTCAAGGAGCCTGCAAGCCTCGTTAATCCACGGAACGAAGAAGCGGTTGACGACGAAGCCAGGACGGTCCTTGCATACTATGATCACCTTTCCCATGGTCTTGCAGTACTGCTCCACAGCGTCCATCGTCTCCCGGGATGTAGTGTCCGCAGGAACAATTTCCACAAGCCTGTTCTTTGCCGGATGGTAGAACCAATGCATTCCGACGAAACGATCCTTCCTATCGACTTGCTTTGCGAGCTCGTTCACTGATAACGAAGATGTGTTGGTTGCCAGTATCGTTCCCTCTCCACAAGTGCCGTCCAAGCTAGAGAAAATCTGTTGTTTGAGATCGAAGTCCTCGAACACTGCCTCGATGACCAGGTCAGTTTCGGGGGAGACGTTCTCATGGCCGACCACTCCAGTTATCCTACCCTTGATTTCCTCGATCTGTTCAGGTCGGAATATCCTCCTCTCAAGTGCCTCCTGCAGAAACTTGTCTATCGTCGCATTTCCCCTGTCAACCAATTTCTGATCAGTGTCCACCATCTGGACCGAGAACCCCTCAGTGGCGCTCTTCTGGGCGATGCCCGAGCCCATATTGCCGGATCCAATTATCGCTACCGATTGTACCATGTCTGGCCGGATGAAGTGCAAGACATAACTGCAACGGAGGGGCGTTCAATCAGCGAAGGAGCAAATCCCAGATCCTCCGGGCATGAGCATCGGGACTCAGATCAAGTTCTGAAATCCTAGCCCTGCCCCTAGAAGCCCACTCTTCCCTGGTTTTCTGGTCAGATGCCTGCTCCAGTGCAGAGTGCCACTCCTCGACGTCCCCCCTAGCAATGAGTCGTCCGTTCTCTCCGTCCACAATGGTATCCCTGAAGCCTCCCTCATCAACAAATAGAGCGGGTGTTCCCACCGAGAAAGACTCGATTGGGGTGAGTCCGAATGACTCATTGTGAGCCAGTCCTATCATGGCTCTAGCGCCCCTCATGAGACTAACCAATTCGGGTGAAGTAAGCCTGGGAGCAAACCATAACTTCACCCCCATAGATTCAGCGTGGGACCTGAGCATCTCGATTGAGCCCTCGTCCCCCCCTCCCACATGAGCCAAGGAGAGCCCGGTTCCGGAGAGCACGGAAACCGCCTCCCAAGTTCCCTTCGCAAACGATGCCCGACCCACCGTTACGACGTACTCATCCTCACCTGGATAGGGGCTCTCTGGGTCGTCAGAAGACTCCGCAGGGAACTCCTGAGAGTCCACGCAAGGCCACAGTACTCCAGCCTCGATTCCGTAGACCTCCTTGGCCCTCTGTGCAGAGAAGTTCGAGTTTCCACTGACTATCGATCCTTCCCTGGACTTCAGGGACTCGATCAATGAGCCGTCCCTACTCCTAGCCCTTGACAGAGCGGCCTTAGTCAGGGCAAGGTTCCTCCTAGGTGAGCCGTCAACCCTTCGATGGAGAGTCTCCTCATACAGGCCCCTGTGGGGCTCAAGCAGGTGAAGGTGAACCCGAAGGCTCGGAGGAACGTGGTCCAAGATGGGAAGGCTCCCATCTCCGCTTACAAGGTGCATGGCTACGGAGGTGGCCATGGCCTCCTCGAGGCCGACACAGGACGACCATGCCCTAGATGCGGTTCCCCTCCCAGTGTCTAGTATGACAGAAATTGGATCAGTGGATAGTTCCCATTTGGATTCGGGGCAGATTAGCGGTATCCCGTTATCGGAGCACGCCTTCTCCAACTCGGTGGATGGCTGAATGGTTGCCATCGTGACAGCGAAAAGCCCGTTTATCTGCGGGAGTACCCTGATCAGGTCCCGCTCTGCCCCGCCCATTGCCTCGAACGCACCCTTGGCGACGAGGAGCCTAGGTCTGTCATCGTCAGACATTGCCGATGACCCTCCTGTAAACCTCCAGGACTCGGTCCGTGACCCTGTCCCATTGGTACTCCTTCGAAGCCTCCTTTCCGGATGAGCCCCATGAAGAAGAGGTCTCGGGGTCTGAATTTGCGGCCTCGGTCATTGCCCTTGCCAACGAATGGGGGTCCTCAGGCGGGACAGATAGCCCGCATCCGTGCCCCTCCACCATTGCTCCCAGGCCATTGACATCCGCCATGATCACAGGAGTTCCAGAGTGCATTGCCTCGAGCATCACAGTCGGAAGACCCTCAAACCTCGAGGGGATTACGATGCAATCCGAGTTCTCGTAGATCCACCTCTTCTCTGAGTCCGAAACTAGGCCGAGAATCGAGATATGCTCCTTTGCGCGTGAGGATGAAAGTCTGTCTTCAAGCCAATCCGATAGCTCCCCCTTTCCGGCAATCGCCAGATCGAATCCTGGATCTCCCTCGAAGGAGTCCATTGAATCCATTAGCACATCCAGCCCCTTCTGGAAACTCATCCTACCAACGAATGAGATCAGTGGCCTGTCCTCGTCCCTCGATGAGAGTCCATGCGGCTTCTCTGCTGCTTCCTCGACTGGCGTGAACCCATTCGGAATCACTTCGAGACCGCCCCTCACACCCTTCTTCCGGAGCAGGTCCTCGAAGAACGGGGTCAGCACAATGCGGGCATCTGACGAATGCAGCGTCCTTCTCCCTTGAGTAACCCATCTGAGTGCCTTCATAGCCCTGCCAAGAGCCGTCTTCTTGACGTAGTCGTTGTGGTATGTAGTCACCACTGGCTTACCCGTCCTCTTAGCCTTCGAAAGCGTACGTCTGATCAGTATTGGAAGTGTGTCGTGAAGGTGGACTACATCCACATCACTGATGTCAAGTTGGCCCACTGAGACGACAGGGTCGACTCCGCCGAGAACTCTGCTAGGCGGAATCCTGATGACTTCCACACCACCCCTAGTGAAATTTGACTCCTCGTGAGCGGGTACATCGGCGCACCAGACGGTTACCCTATGACCCCTTTTGACAAGCTCCCTACCTATCTGCTCCACGTGCTGGTTTCCCCCTCCAACATGTGGCCAGTACCAAACGTGGGCGAGTAGCACGTGCAGTGGCCGGGTCGTGTCCATCAGTTGCCGACTGGGGCTCCCGTTTGAAAACACCCGTAGTCGTGGACTTTGCCAGCATCCTGATTTTAGCCCTGATGCTGGCTCTCGGCATTGTGTTCAGGCGGGTGGTGCTTGCGAGAGCCTCGAAGGACGATTCCGGCTACGGTGCAAACCACTCAGTAATCGAGAGTCTCCTGGACAAGGCCAAGGTCCCCGGATGGACTAGGGCCAAGACACTAGACTTAGACCTGAAATCTCGCTCCCACGAAAAGGGCCTCTCCTCATTGAAAGAGACGGGGGTAGATCTGCTGCATATCACCAACCAAATGGATGCGGGGATGGTGCCCGCTAAGAAAATTGGATTCCCGGTTGCAGTTTCTGTACACGATCTGTACGACTATCGTCCTAGATCCATAGAAGCCGGAGATGTCCCCGTTCCCCTGGGTGATCGCTTTCCCTCCCCCGCCAAGGCCCGTCTACTGTCCTCATGCAAGGAGGGGATGTCAAGAGCTGATCTGCTTCTTTGTGCCTCTGAGAGGACTCTCTTGGAGGCGAGGGATTTGTTCCCAACTACGAAGTGCACCCTAGTCAGAGACTCGGTCGATGACGAGTTCTGGGACCCCAATATGAATCCGAGGAAGAGGGAAGTGCTCGGAGATTCGGGTGACGAAGGAAGGTGCCTGTTAGTCTCAGTTGGGGAGAAGGACCCCCGATGGAGGTCTCAGTTCGTCAGCGAAGTAATCTCGATGGTTCCCGAGGAAGTTCGCTCTGAAATCCTGCTTTATCGGATCGGTGCGGGCAGGATAGACTGGGAAAAGGTCGCGGCCTACTTCCAGCATGCCGAGGCCGTCCTCTACCCGGGTGTTTCTGTTGGTTTCTCGTCTCCCCCGATGGAAGCGATGGCATCAGGATGTCCGGTACTCGCCTCCGATCTGCCGGTGCATGACGAGGTTCTTCCACCTCGGTGCCTTCTCCCGGCAAAAGATCCTGACCAGTGGGTTTCCGCAATTCTGGAGATTCACGCCGAGTGGAGCCGTGCGGGAGGAGTCCCCCGACACATCGATGAAGAGGTCCTCTCGATAGCGAAGTCCTCGTTCGGGAGGGTCGCTCACGGAGAGGCGCTATCGAGGGCCTACTCCATCGTCATGGAATGATAGAAAAGTCAGGATTTGGGAGGAGTCTCATGGACGAAGCTTCGGTTCCTAAGACTCGTCGATACGATATCGACTGGTTGAGGATCATACTTTTCGGCCTATTGATACCCTTCCACGTCGCAATAGGAGTATACTGGTCGACATACGGCACTGAAGTTAATCCTAATATTGACGAGATTGCTGCTGAGGACAGAAGAGAGTTCGCTGAGGAAAGCAACGACTACACAGCCGAGTCGGTAGACTTCACCAGCATGATTCTGCACTGGATGCACCAGTGGAGGCTTGCAGCACTTTTCATGATCTCAGGAATGGGTACCGCCTTTGCTTTCAAGAGGCGGACCTGGCAGATATTCCTTAACGAACGGATGAAACGACTGTTGGTCCCGATGTTCTTCGGTGCGTGGACGATGGGATTCGCTGGATCAGTGATACTGGGGACGGAGGAGATGACAGTTGGTGGCCTTACCTCCTCATTCCTGTTCGGAATAGTCTGGAGGAGCCTAATTTTCTGGATCCCCATCTTCGGTAAGTTGGTGGCACTAGGCCATCTTTGGTTCCTGTGGAACCTTTTCCAGTACTCCCTAATTCTTACCCCGGTATTCCACATCGTGAGGAAGAGCCCCGATGGATCTCTCGCCAGGTTCCTTCGCTCATCATTCACCATCCCGAAAGGGATTGGCGCGTTCGTTCTGATGCCCCTCCTTCTCACCATGACTGAGGTGTTCTTCAAGCCCTTTTTTCCCGGGTACATCGGTGTGGCATACGAGTGGTTCTGGTTCCTCCTTTTCTTCACGTTCGGATACGTCTGCATCACGGCCAAGGAGGAGTACTATCGCTTCATGGAGGACAATAGGGGCCTGATTACCTTCCTAACTGCCCTTTGGACCATAGCATTCCTCTGGATTCGTCTAGAGCAGCATGACTCGGGCATCCCGTACGTCGACGGTGGCTGGCTGGAGAATGGAATAATCCACAACAGGATGACGCTGCTTGCATGCGTAATCCACAGTTTCCACGCCTGGTTCTGGTGCCTCACACTGTTCTCCTGGGGTGCGTATCTGCTTAACAGGCCGAGCGAGGGACTAGCCTACCTCAACCAGGGAGTCTACCCATTCTACATCGTACATATGCCATTGACGTTCGCAGGACTTAGGGTAGCTTCGGAAGTCGGTCTCAGGGACTACGCCGCAGTTTTCGTAGCGACAGCATTCGTAGTGCTCACCTGCTGGATATTCTTCGAAGCCGTACGCCGAACAAGTATCACAAAATTCCTGTTCGGAATCAAGTAGGTATCCTCCCAGACGTGCTAGGGCGATAAGTGGATAAACTGGAGGACTGGCCCACAGTCATGCTGAAGGTTTCCGACCTCAGGAAGGGATTCGGTTCGGGCAGGAGGAGGCTAGAGGTCCTGAAGGGGATCAACTTGGAAGTCGAGAAAGGTGAGCTAGTCAGCCTGATGGGGCCCAGCGGATGCGGTAAGAGCACGCTGCTGAACATAATCGGTGGACTGCTTGAGGCAGACTCCGGTAGCATAGAGCTTGACTCTTTCAACTACGGGACTGCTTCCCCGAGCAGGGTTGTCGACGTCAGGAGGAACGGCGTCGGATGGATATTCCAGGACTTCCACCTAATCGACAGGCTGGATGCCCTAGACAATGTTGCATTCAGTCTAGAGCTCTCTGGGATATCCTCGTCAGAGGCAGAAGAGCGGGCCAGGGTTGCCTTGGACCGAGTCGGCTTGGGCGACAGGATGGACTTCGTTCCAGACCAACTCTCCGGCGGACAGCAGCAGAGGGTGGCCGTAGCTAGGGCCATTTCCGGCTCTCGACCACTGATTCTTGCTGACGAGCCCACAGGAAACCTCGATGTTAAGAGCGGCCAGGAGGTAATCCAACTTTTCCAGGACCTCTGCGCTAACGACGGTTTGTCCGTCCTGATGGTGACGCATGATCCCTTGCTGGCCTCGATGGCAGACAGGATGCTTCTGCTGAAGGACGGGGTCACAGCCGCCTCGGACATCCGATCCGCATGGGGAATAGAGGGGGAGTGAAGATGGTAGAGCCAGATAATGATTCCAGGGATAGGATAGATCCCGTCACCGGCGTGAAGACGGGGGAGGATTCAACCCTCATGGTAGAGCAAGCGGGGCCGAGTCAGAGAGCGGTTGGAGAGGGGTTCGACTTCTCCGGGTACACAGTGCCTTTGGCGATAATCATCGCAATCGGGATCTCAGTCGCCCTCCTATCATCCCTGACGGGAATCGCTCCAAACAACTCCCTGTTCACCAAGGTACTGCCTACAATGCTTCAGGCGTGGGTCGCCTTGGCCATATTCATCGTAGTCAGCCTTTCGATGAAAAGGTTCGGCAGTTTCCTTTACTCGCTCATCAGGCCCATCATAGAGCCCGGAAAGGGACAGAAGAGGGAAAAGGCCGAGTTCACAATGGAGGGGGTTTTGGGCCGTTGGTCCCAGTCGTTCAGAACGCGCTGGCTAGCAGCCCCCAACAACATCTCAATGGCAGTGAAGAGCGCCTGGAGGGGTCGCGAGAGGGGCCTGGCGATCTTCGCGGGAGTGTTCCTCTCCTCGCTGGTCATCACGACGGTGCTGGCCTACGCAGTCGGCCTCAACCAGGCGTTCTTCGCGTTCAGCCTGGAAGGCGACGAGTTCGACGCGAAGGTGGACTTCCAATCAGACCCGGATGGAGAGTGGAAGGGGCGGACAAACGATTCCGCATTGTGGGAGTCGTTCTGCGACGACCTTGTAGAGATGGAGGAATTCTCGGACTGCGGACTGGTTTTCGGGAGGCAGGGAGTCAGGGTTTCAGGCTTCTTCGACTCGGGTTTCATAACTCCGCAACCCCTCAATGTTGAGAGTGCCAGTGGACCGTCGTCAGATTGGGATAACGTCAGTTGGGAATTCAACGAGGCCCTCGAGAATGGCCCGCCAATCAATGGAGATAGGATAATCCGTTTCTACGGCGATGGGGTGTGGGACGGAGAGCTAGGGGAGAGGCATGCCAAGTCGGTGATCTTTGGATCGTGGCCCAGCTCAGCAGCAGATGCGGAGGCAAACAGGTCAGTTATACTCCCCTCCAAAATCGCCAGCGCAGCGGGGGCAGAGGTAAACGAAACAATTGACTCTCTGACCTTCACCTACGTCCTGGAGACCTACGAGGGAGAAGACATCCCCCAGGGCTACACAGACTGCCAGACGCAGACCGTCTTCGTTTCAAATGATGACGGGCCCCCCGTGCTCTACTGCAAAGACAACATGACCGTGAACAACCTGATGGTTTCGGCCATCTACGAGGAGGGCGACTACGGGAACCCTACCCTGCTTTTCCACCCGGTTATGGTCTCAGACTCGGTCCTGAGCGAAGAACAGAAGACGATCCTGATGCAGAGCGACCACGGATACCTCGGGATTGCCGTCGACCGGACTGCGATACCGACCTCGTCCACTTCGGCGGCCACTAGTTGGCTGAGGGAACTGGAGCAGGGACTGGAGAGCGTACGCACCGATGTCGATGTGATCGACCCTGCCACAGGCGAGGCCACGGGAGAGACCGAGACAGTCTCAATCCCCAGGGAGTTCACAGTCGGGCAGGGCGCAAACGCAGTAATCATCTCCGTCGAGTACAACGATATAATCTCGGGTACTATCACGTTCCTGAACATCTTCCTGGGAATTATTCAGGTCTTCGACTACATCCTAGTGATCCCCATAGTAGCACTCTCCTTCGTGGTCCTGATCTATGGCCTCGTTCTATCCCTTGAGCAGAGGAGGAGGGAGGTCGCCATCCACAGGGTCATCGGAGGTACCGAGGCCACGCTCTCGAGGATGATGGTGTTGGAGATATACGCTATTGGCAGCATTGCCTGGCTTCTCGGGTTCGCCTTGGCATCTAGCGCAGTAGAGATAGTGCTCAGAGCCGTCGGATTCCTGAGGTTCACCGACGAGGGGGACATCAACGTGGACCCGGTACTCAGCTTCGGATCGACCTTCATCGTCACGGCCTTGACCATAGGGGTGGCCTACTACTACGGAAAGAGCCGTACGAACGACTTCCTCAGCATCGAGATAGATGAGGGCGTCAGGAGAGTTAGGAAGGAGAGGCAGCCGAACTACCTGCTGCATTGGGTCGTCTTCGGTCTGGGACTACTTTCCTACATCGAGAGTTGGATCCAGTCCAACGGGGGCTTCTGGATATGGGGCGGCAGCGGGATAGTCGGGAACTTCATCCTCAATGCCGTCCTTCTCCTGCTAGGTCCTTTCTTCCTCTGGATAGGGGGGGCGTTGGTACTTTCCAGGATAGGGGCAGCCGGACCCCAGATACTGAACCGCCTAATGGGCTGGTCCCCCGCGATCTCGGACATACGAAGAGGTCTCAGCGGCTCCGGGTCAAGCCAGTCAGTAAGCCGCCTATCCCTGATCATGCTGCTCACCTTGTCCATCGTTACCCTGGCTGCGGTCCAGGGTCACACTGGGACTCAAGTCGACGAGAAGACTACTGACGCCCAGAACGGCGCCGACCTGAAGGTCCAGTTTGACTCGTCCTTCACTGAGCAGGAGGCTAGGGCCCTGGTTATGCAGTCCATAGAGGCAGTCAATGACGGGGATATCACGGGCATCGACTCAATGACTTCGGTTGGCAGCATACTCGTGACCGACAAGGACACTGGATCGTTTTACCCGACATGGGTGCTCTTCGACGGGCATGAGGATACGCTACTCTGGGACGACCAGGCTATCTCGGGTGAAGACGTAGGAAAAATTGCGGAAGAGTGGAGCCTTGGGGCGTTCACTGCAGGTGGAGGAGCAAGGGACGCTTTGGAGTCCCCCTCAACAGGCAGCCCGCTAACCATACAGTACAGCTACTATGCCCTAAACGACTTCGGAATCCCAGAACTGGTCGGGCCATCCGAGGCGACGGTAAACTACGCCGGCCAGCACGACTGGATACCGGGCCTCTCCGCCACGGAGGTGGACAATGCCATTATCATCGGCGAGAGGACGTACAACGAGCTGGTCGGGAGCCTAAGCTCGGAGCCGTACAGGTCCTCGACTTGGATGTTCGAGCTCTGCGACCAGAGTAAGGGCGACTGCTCGGATGCGATGGAGATACTCGGCGCGAACCTGCGCAGTATAGAGGGGGTTGTGTCAGCGCAGGACTGGTCCACCTCACACGAGAGCAATGAGAGGAACGGGGGCCTAGTATTCGGGACGCCCGGCCTCCTCAGCATGATGTTCGTGGTTGCCTCTCTCGCTTCCGTGTCTTCCGCGTTCGTGTTCCTGTCCCTGGTCCTAAGTCAGAGGAAGAGAGAGCTGGCGATTCTGCAGGCCATAGGCGCAAGCCCTAACCAGGTAGTCAGGCTGGTTCTGTTCGAGATCATGTCCATCCTTCTAGTCAGCATGGTTCTAGGGGTGACGCTGGGTCTGGCGGTCTCGGAGTCCTTCAACGGCTTCTTCTCGGTCTTCGGATTCATCTTCCAGTTATTCCTCGGCCAGAGCGCACCGATCGACAGGGACCTGGTCTGGCCCTGGTTCGAGCTAGTGATAGTAAACGGTCTGGTTCTCGCAGCAGTGGTTGCATCGCTGCTGTTCACCACCAGGAGGGCACTCGAGTCCGACCTGGCAACTGTACTGAAGGGGGAGTGAAATGGAAGGGGCCGGTCCAGAGATACTACGGGCAAACTCCCTTTACCACATCTACGAGTCAAACGCCGAGGAAGGCAACGTCGTGGCCCTGAGGGGTCTGAGCGTCTCCATCCTTGAGGGTGAGGCAGTTGCGGTGGTCGGACCCTCGGGATCTGGAAAGTCCACCCTCCTGAAGTGCCTGGGAGGACTGATGAAGCCCTCTGCAGGCTCTGTAGAGCTGGCAGGGACAAGGATGACTAGACTGACAGGGCCGGAGCTGGTCAAGCTAAGGCAGGAGACGGTTTCCTTCATCTTCCAGGACTCTAACCTGCTCCCTCACCTAAACGCCCTGGACAACGTGGCCCAGCCACTAATCCATCAGGGGGTGCTAGCCCGTCCTGCCAGGAGGAGGGCCAAGGAACTGCTAGACAGGCTCGGCATGGGCGACAGGTCGTTCGGGATGCCCGAGGAGCTATCAGGTGGAGAGCAGCAGAGGGTGGCAATCTCACGTGCCCTGATCACCAATCCCAAGCTGATCCTGGCGGACGAGCCCACTGGTGCTCTGGACCCAATAACGAGCAGGGAGGTCCTGGATCTGTTCGACAACCTGCACAAGGAGAGCGACGTGGCGTTCCTGCTGGTCACACACAACCGCGAGGTGGCGTCCTTCTGCGAGAGGTCCCTGGAGCTCCGCGAGGGCAGGTTCATCGCGCAGCACGGGGGTGACGTCGACATAGGCGACCTATCAGACTCCAGGGAGCTGATCGTAGACGATTCCGGCACGGTCACACTGCCTCCAGACGTCCTTCTGCAGTTAGGGGGGCCCGGTCGCTTCGACGTCCCCGAACTTAAGCGCGACATCCTGCACCTCGAGAGGGTGGAGGAGGACAAGGTATCGGTTGGTGCTTCTGGAAAGATGGAGCTCTCACCCTCTTGCCCGGCATGCTTCCACCAATACGGCGACAGCGATGAGCAACTCTGCCCTGATTGCGGATCTAGCAGGCCGATGGTTCAGGCCTGAGGCAGCGAGAAGTTCTGGGGCTTGGCTATACCCAGGCTATCCGGGAGCTCCCGGGTCTTCTCGGGAAGTGTGATTGGGATCATCTCACGGCCAATCAGGGCTACCCTGCTCTCCCTCCTCTCTGAGAGGATCTCTCTGCCCACCAGTGGTGCCAGTTTCTCGGAGAACTCCATCACATCTGCATGACTGGGCATGTTCTCGATAGAGAGGTTGTTCCGGCTGTTTCCAACGAAGACGAATCCCTTGGCCTCGATGAAGTCAGGATCCGCCAAATTGTCCAAGCGTGCGTAGTCCTCGTGGAATCCTAGTGACTCATGCTTGATGAGCGTATGGCGGCAGACTGTGCGGGTGTCTAGGCTAGGCAGTATCTCAAGGGTCTGCTCCAGCTTGTGGAATGCGTTTTGGTCAAACTTTGGCTTGCACAGCCTATCGAAAATCTCCTTGTTCGGGGCATCCACGCTGACGTACAGCTGTGTTGGAAGCGGGTCAAGGTTCTCGATGACCTTCGGGAGGCTGCCATTGGTGACCAGGAAAGTGCTGGTCCCGTGCTGGTGGCATACGTCAAGGAACTCTCCAAGACGGGAGTAGAGAGTCGGTTCCCCATTCAACGAGATGGCGACGTGCTTGGGGTTCTGGGCCTCCAACCACTTCTCCCTGTCGGCCTTTGGGTTCCCCCCATATCCTGTCAATAGCCTCCTATGGCCCCTGACTGACTCCAAGTACAGCTCGTAAGGGTCGTCGTCAATCTTGTGAAGAGTGTCAGAGTGGGGCTCCCTCCAGCAGTATGTGCATCCGAGATTGCAAGTATCCACGTTTGGTGCCATTTGCATACATCCGTGGCTCTCGATACCGTAGAAGGTCCCCTTGTAGCATGACCTGTCGGCTATCAATGACTGCTTGGTCCAGTGGCAGACCTTGACCCCTCCATGCTCCCCTACCAACTGATACCTCTGCTTGGATAACCTGCTAGCAATGCGAGGTTCGATCTTCGTAATCGGGCTCTGGACCATTTTCCCCAATCAGACTGGGAAGACTATTCGCCTTGAATGATTCCTTATACCGAAGGTGCCATTCCATAGCGATGCAGCGTGTTGCGGTAGTGCTTCTCGCCCTGGTTACCCTATCAGCATCCTCGTCGGGATGCTTCACGAACGAAGAGGATGCTGGGGTGGTTCCACCTGAAGACCTAGCAGTATCACCCTCGCAATTGGTTGGCGCGAAACTGCAGTCCGTTGAGTTCTCTGCTTCTAGCCCGATGAATGTGCACGTCCCCTATCTGGTCCTGGACCAAGGCACTGGACTATTCACCAATGGGACCATCCTGCACTTCGACAGTTCCGGCTCGCAGACGATCGAGATGATTGCCCCTCCAAACATTCGTAGCGCGTTCTTCCTGCTCGGGAAGGGAGATGAATTCGCGGCTTCTGAGAGTTGGCCGATCAGGGAATCCAACCAGTCTTGGGAAGAATGGTTCGAATCGGAGGACTTCCAAGATAGCCCATACTCCTGGCTGGAGCATCCGGTATTGAGAGAAAACCGTTCAGGATTCTCAGCAGAAGAGGGTTCTCTTCACGGGACTGGATTGATCGATGGCCTGAGTGCCTTCCAATGGCTCGAGGCCTTCGCAGACCCAGATTCAGGATACAACGAACGATGGGGGCCGTTCACGCTGTACGATGCCACCTACATGAGATCAGTCAACTACATCGAGGGTTACCTTTCGGGAATGGGCTGGGACGCCCAGATTCACAGATACTGGATCTCAGACTTCAACTACGCAGTGAACGTCTGCGGGTACAAGACCGGAACCATGTACCCCGACGAGTGGCTGGTTCTGGGTGCTCACCTAGACGTCGCCGAGCCGGGCAGCCCGCCCGGAGGAGGTACGCGCATAGGGGCTCATGACAACGGTGCAGGGGTTGCCCTCGTACTCGAGGCGGGGAGAGGCCTGGTCGAGTTCGACCACAGGAGGACGGTTGTCCTGTGCTTCTGGAGCAACGAGGAGAACGGCTACGACGGGGTGGACATGTGGATAGACAACATCCCCGAGGGAGTCACGATAACCAACTACCTGAATGCCGACGCCGTGGGAACCAACTGGCCCGGGTACTACACGCTGGTCGTCGACTGCATACCAAACTACGATGACGAGGTTCTGGGGGACCAGTGGGAGATGATTCGAATGCTCGAGTGGGTGGGTATCCAGAACAACGACATATCCGATGCTCTGCAACTGGGCAGGGAGATATTCAACACCGAGGGATACGCATCCATGAAGGACGTCGACTCCTCGGACCAGAAGAGGCAGTCGATCTCGGTCCACGACAGCGACAGGGGCAGGTCGGACTACGAGAGGTTCGCAGACCAGCTCGGGGTGGTTAGCGTCGACTGGGGCAGCCTCACTGGTGGCTCGGACTGCTACCACGCAGAGTGCGACACAATGGATACGATGATCGACATGATGGTCACAGACAACGGCACGGGCCAGCAGAACCTGGTGGAGTCGTTCGACCTGGTATCATGGTGGATGTTCACGGCCGCGATGGTCCTCGACGAGTCGCCGATATACGACTAGCCGTACTTCACTCCGGTACCATAAGCGAATATCTCGACTGCCCCCCTGACGAGGGCATTCCTCCCCCCTGGTGCCATCTCCGCAGTATCTATCCTTACATTCAGGACCTCGTCCCATCCCGCTTCCTTTGCCCTTTCCCTAAGCAACTGCTTAGCCTCGGACCTAGCTGCAGCCACGGCTCTCTGTAGAATGTCGATCCTCCCGCCAACTAGGTTGTTGAACCAAGCAATCAACAGCATCCAGTGACTCGGAGCGTAAACGATGCTCGAGTAGACTAGTCCGGAGTTATTCACCCCACCAACGATGTGGGAGCCCTTGAGCGTAGAGAGCGGATCCTTGCCAAAGTGCTCTATCGAGGATCTTTCCCTTAGCACGACTGCGTTGATCCTCTTCTCGAGGTTTCGACCGCCGAATAAGGCACCAAATATGAACATGAACGGATAAGATACACTGTAAAGAAGCATAATGATAGAAAACAGAACCCAGGGGAGTACGCAGAATCCCACTACAAACAGAATCAATGGTGGGCCTTCCTCTGGGCGTTCTTCTACCACTCCCTGGGCTGAGACTACCACAGAGAATGCTAACACTGACAGCAGCGCTATGGCCAGCGTCCTCACTCTGTTCGTTCGGTAGTGCATCGGACCGCCTCGCTACTCTACCGTTACTGCGGTCCCATATGCGAACAGTTCAGCGGCACCAGCGGTAACGGCGCTCGTCGCGAACCTGACGTTAACTATCGCATTGGCTCCTCTGGCCGCCGCGTCAGCGACCATTCTAGCGATAGCCTCGTTCCTAGACTCCTCAAGGAGCTCTGTATACTTCAATAGCTCTCCACCGAAGATGTTTCTAAGTGTCTGAGTGATGTCTCTGCCGATGTTCTTCGCCCTTACTGTGGAGCCTCCAACGACCCCTAGATTCTGTGTAATTACCTTACCCGCTATTGTCTCGGTGTTTACAACCAAGATTCCGTCTCTAATATGCTGCATAGGTTACGGTAAGTGTTCTGGGACTTGAACTTCACGGGTCACTAGAGTGGAACGCCGAGGGTACCTCCACCTTCGTGGGCGGCCTGGTCTGGTAGGCAATCATAGCAAGTCCCGCCGCCATGGTGAGCTCGCACATGACGACCCCCCCGTAAGAGGCAATCTGGTTGAACAGCGAAACGAACCCGAGGTCAAACCCCTCGGATGGCATCTGGCTGTAGAACCTGTTCGACCACGAGACTAGGACGTGGGTAACGTACAGCTGAGAGGCGGCGTGGATCCCCACCCAGCCCCAGGCGAGTTTGAGTGCTGTGTCCCTGTCTTCGCCGCCCCACATCACAACCGCGGTTGGAATGGATAACAGGAAGAGCAGTGCCGAGCCAGCGGCAGCGACGTTCCATATGGGCGATTCTCCCAGGAGAATCATTTCTTCCACCATTGTCTCGCAATCCTGCCAATCTGATGAGTCATCAGCACAGACTGCCTCGGGGTCGATTGTGGACGCAAAATCGGACATCAGGAGGCCCCCGACCCCCATGGCTAGCGCATTGATTAGAGAGGCGAAACCCAGTACGCCAATGAAGATCGCACCGCCCTTCAGCCACCAAGGAGAGGGTTCTTCAGGAGCATTATTGGGAACAAGAAGAGCGTCGGCCACGGCCTCCGGAGTGGGTCGACCGCCAAAGATGTGTCAGTCGATGTATCGCATCTCAAGCCTCTCATCAGAGCGAATCATTGTGTGTATG
>MDSZ01061381.1_pt1 | contig 19185 bp, 20 predicted proteins | sample 811201 | NCBI WGS metagenome assembly MDSZ01 (sample SAMN05326647, study PRJNA326480) | marine metagenome | isolation source: seawater | place: Indian Ocean: North | collected 2010 | reverse complement strand
TCAAGTTCAGGTTCTAAACGATCAAGTTCAGGTTCTAAACGATCAAGTTCAGGTTCTAAACGATCAAGTTCAAAAACTAAAAAATCATCAAAAACTAAAAAATTACCAAAAATGCATAGAGATTTTTCAGATATTGAAATGATGAAACAAAAAATAGCTTTTTTAAATAATGTTTTACAAGAAGAAGAATTTTTAAATCCAGATATATTAAGAAAGATTAATTCTGAATTAACTAATACTAGAAAAAAATATAATAAAGCTGCTAAATTAATTCAAACAAAATACAAAAAATATCAAGATAAAAAATACGAAAAAGAAATGGAGGAAAGTGGATATTTTAAATTACCGTGTGGAATTTGGTCGAATGGTGCTCAATGCATGTGTGATGAATGTATGGGTTTTTAAATAATCTTTGTAATCAAACCATATTTTAAACATTTATCCGCATTCCACATTAGATCATGCTTAAGAACTTTATTTAGTTTTTTTTTCAAACGTTTATTCTGACATCTATCATTCATATAATTTTTTATATCAATCATCATAATATCATTATTTTTCATATCATCCTTACATTCTGAATATTTTCCTATACATCCACTCCTAATTTCATGAATCAACATATAAGCATGCTTTCTAATATATCTTTCTTTTCCAGCCAAAGATATCAAAACTCCCGCACTCGCAACACAACCTTCACAAACAGTTACTATATCTACTTTTGATGATAGAATTGTATCTATAACCGCCCACGCACTGCAAACTTCACCTCCATCGCTGCAAATATGAAGATAAACCTTCATATCATCGCCCAAATCATTTGATATATTATGCAATGCAACATATTCTTTTGCTTTAGAAAGACATGCGAGTAGTTTAAAACAACTATTAGGATTTACATCTGAATAAAACATTACTTTATTTTTTTCAACCGATATCAAATCCTGAGATTCTTCTTCTAAATCATTATCATCTGACATTATCTTTTTATTAATTGGATTCATAAACATTTTATTTAAAATAATAAAAATATTATTTCAAATTTAATTAAATAATTATTTATTATCTTTTTTTTATTTTTTAAAGAAATAAAAAATAAAATAATTAAATTTGATTTTTTAATTATTCAAAATTAACAAAAATGGATTTTACTTCAAAAAAAAGGTATGAATTAGAGCAAATTTGTCGTGAAAATAAAATAAAAAAATTTACCGGTTTAAAAAAAGCAGAATTAATTGAATTAATTAATTTAAATATTGATAAAATAAATCAAGAAAAAACATCAACAAATGAAAATATGGATGAAAATATAGAAGAAATATTGGAAACTTCAGATGAGATGATAAAAGAAACAATTTTAATTGATGATGAACAATTTTATATAAATAAAAACGATTCAAATACAAATGAAATAATTTTATATAAAATAAATTGCGAAGATGATGATATAAGATATGAAGATGTTGGTAAGTTAATAAAAATTAATAATGAAAAATGTTATTATTTAACAAATAATATAAATTATATTTGTCTAATAACACATAATTTTGAATTAAAATTTATAGGAATTCAAAAAGAAACTATTAAATTAGAATTATCAATAGATTATGATATAGGAAAAAAATTTTTAGATGAATATTATAAATTAAAAATACTTTGCAACTCAAAGAATGAAGATTTGACATTTAAACCAAGTAGAGATAAAAAAATGCATGATATATTCAATATAACAAATGCCAATAAAAATAAAAATAAAATATTATATCATGGAACTTCAAAAGATAATTTATTATCAATAATTAATAGAGGATTTGGTTTAACAAAGAAACCGACACATGGTCGCAGATATGGACCTGGTATTTATTTTACAGATGATTTTGATTTTGCAAAAAGATATGCTGAATTAAATGGGAATGAAAGATATATTATTGTATGTAATGTTTATATTAATAATATTTGTTTAGCAAATCCAAGAAATGATATCTTTCCAAAGATTAATAATTCTGAAGAATATTATGATACAGGAGTTGATAAATTAGAAATGCCAAAACAATGGATAAAACAAGATACAAAACATATAGATATTATAGGTGCTTTTAAAATAACTTGTGAACAAACAAGTAATGTTCAAAGGTATCCAAATCGTTTGAAAAGAAATTATCCAGTTAATCTAGCACGAACTAAATTTGGAATTAAAATAAAAAATTGTTATAATCAACCAATACATATTTATTACAAACCTAAAACATTTAATTTATATACAGGTCATATATCGGAATGTAAAAGTATGAATCACAATTTAGAGATTCCATTTAACAATGAAATACCTATATCTACATATGTGGATGATGAATTTATTTGTGGAATATTTATAAATAATGAATTTCAAATAATTCAATTGATTAAAGTAGAAATTGGTAAAAAACATTATGAAGTTAAGATTTAAGATGTCTTTTACATTGAAAATATCCTAATTTACAATGAGCACCACATTGGTTTCCTTTATTTTTCCCTTTTGTTAATATAGCATTGCACATTTTGTTTTCATAATTTTTAGCTTCATCAATATTATGAAGATATAAATCAATTTTTTTTATACCATTAACTAATGGTAACATATTCATTTCTTTTCTACAATATGGGCAATCATTATTTTTCATTGATTTGAAACTTTTTAATAAACATTCATAATGGAATTCATGACCACATTGTAATTTGTGTTTAAATTGATTATTTAGATCATCACCGCAAATTGGACACTCAGTCATTATTTAAACAATATATATAATATATAAATATATTCAAAATTTTAAATGTTTTTAAATGATAAAATTATCGATAAAAAATTATTAAAAATTAAAAATCCATTAAATTATAATTTATTTGATTTTTTTCCAATAAAATATGATAATAAAGAATTAATTATTGAGACAACGAAATTATTTATTCCATTTGGAATTCAATCATATAATAATAAAAAATATATTTTTTTATCTTTTCAAAATATGAAAAATGATGATAAAACGAAGATATTATTAAATAATTTATTAATAATTCAAGAAAAAATTATTAAAGATATGAAAAATTTTTTTGTAGATATTTTTTTTAAAAATGATAATTTATTGAAATTAAAAATTGATAATAATGTATTATTTTATAATCAAAATAAAAAATTAATAAATAATATTGAAAGATTTTCTTATGGAAAATTTATTATTTATTTAAGTGGGTTATGGTGTAAAGATAATAAAATATGGTTTGATTGGAAATTATTACAAGCTAAAGTTGACATACCAATATATCTAATGGAATATTCATTTTCAGATAAGAATGATCATATAATAAATAAAAAAGGAAAAGGAAAAGGCAAATTTGCACCACCTCCGCCTCCGCCTCCACCTCCTCCGCCTTCAAATGATATCTTCACAGGTAAATACAAAATAATGTTTAATATGGGTATTCCACGCGAAGCAATATTAAATAAAATGAAATTAGATTCGAAACCTTTGAATTTAGAGGAATTATCATCCATAAAATTAAAAAAAACTGAAAAAGATATAAAATGTATTAATTTAGAAAATCAAAATGTTCCATCTTTGGAACAAATTACAAATGCATTATTAAAATTAAAAAAAGTAAATTAATTTAAAATTAATTTTATTAATAATATATAAATGTCTGATAATATTTTTATATTAGAAACAGAATCATCTTCAGAGGATTCAAGTGATTCAGATGAACAAAATTATGAACAAAATCATTTTGAACAAAAAAAAAGTAATGAAATGAGATTATATGAACATACAAATTATAAATTTGATTATAGAAAAAATCATGCTGTAATAATTGATTTTAAAAGTTCATCAGATGATTCACATGCTGATTTTACCGAATGGTCTGTTAATTTATCAGAGGATCTTATAATTGACCGAGTGTGTGATATTTATTTAGATAATATAACATTATGTAATACAATTGATAAAAGTTATGGACCTGAAGGAGATAATTCTTATTTTTTATTATCAGTTGAACAATTTAATATAAAACCATCTTTTTCATCTACTAATCAAAATTTAAAGAATAAGTTAATAATTCCGAATGATTTATCATTGACAGATCCATCTTTAACTCAAATACACAAAAGTAAAAAATTAAATTATATATCAACTATTCAACCAACAATAATTAATAAAATTAATGGAACAATAACAAATTTAGCAGGAGAACATATTTGGCACAGACTTACCGGAAGTGGTAAACCAAAAAGAATGATAATTGAATTTGTTTTTCAATTTAGAAATAATTAATATTTTTTTTATAATAATAATATATATTAAAATGAGTTCTGAGAATATTTCGGCATTGATTGCTTCTTTACAAGGAAATGGAGCAGTGAATGGTTTAAATACTGATATTAGTTTTCCTGCTGATACTGCTTTATCCACAGATACAAGTAGTACACGTGGTAATCAATTAGCTACTAAACAATATGTTGATTCTGAGTCACAAGGATTACATGTTATGGAATCTTGTACATTAGCCACTACAGATAATCTTAATTATACGTATGACAATGGTTCGAGTGGTGTCGGTGCGACATTAACAAATGGATCTACAGGAGTAATTTCTATAGACGATACAGCTTTAACATTAAATATGCGGATATTAGTAAAAGAACAGGATGATGCAGAAGAAAATGGTATATATACAGTCACAACAGCTGGTGCAGCAGACGCAGCCCTTGTATTAACCAGAGCTACAGATTTCGACACATATATTTCATCTTATAAGGGGGAAAACGCCGATATTAGACTAGGTGATTTTGTATTTATTTCATCAGGCACTGTTAATATAGGACATGGTTTTGTAATGACAGGTAATTCTAAATTTAAAAAAGATGGTGATGGTGTGGTAGGTACGAATTCTATAGATTTTACACAATTTTCAGGTGTATCTTCTACCGTGCCAGTTGATAAAGGTGGAACAGGAGCAACTTCATTAACTGCTAATGGTGTATTAATTGGTAATGGAACATCTGCAGTTACTGCTGTTGATTTAACATCAAAAGGTAGCATTCTAATAGGTGATGGTTCAGGAAATCCTTCTGCATTATCCGTTGGTAGTAATAATAAAGTTTTAGTAGCTAATAGTGGTGAATCAAATGGTGTTAAATGGGATACTATATCAAACGAAAATTGGTCTGGAACAGATTTAGCAGTAGCAAATGGTGGAACAGGGGCATCAACTGCATCAGGAGCAAGATCAAATTTAGGATTAGGTGCAGCAGCTCTTTTAGCGACGAGTACGATGATTACTAGCTCTCCTGGAGATAATATTTTATTCTTAGATGGATCAACATTAAAAATAGCAAAAAAAGCAGACGTCTGTTTCTTAAAAGGAACTAAAATTACTTTACCAGATTATTCTCAAAAAAGGATTGAAGATTTAACATTGGAAGATGAAGTTTTAACTTATAATATTGATATAATTTCAGAAATAAAAAATAAAAATATTTTAAAGAATGTTGAATACTCAAATATGGATGGAAGATTTTCTAAATCTGGAATAAAAAATATTTGGATAAATCCTACAGATTCATATTTAATTATTAATGATAAACTTAATATAACAAAAAATCATATAATTCATTTTAAGAGAGATAATAATCATTATTTTAGATATGCTGAACATTTAAGTATTGGTGATGAATTATTTAATGATAGAGGTGAATATGAATCAGTTGAATCTATTAAAGAAGTTAATGAAAAGAAAAATGTATATAATTTTGAGTTAGATAAAGATAATACATATTTTGCTGAAAATTATTTAGTTCATCATTATTGTGAATTATGTTCAGGATATGCAAATATAATTTAATTATTATGTAAATATAATATATAATGAGTAGATTTTGTGTGATAAAAGGAACTAAAATTACATTAGATAATGATAATACTATTGAAATAGAAAAATTAAAAGCAGAAGATAAATTATTATCATTTTCAATAGATGGAGTAGAAAATACTCAGAATTATGAAACATTAAAAAGTTTATGGACGAAATATTTTAGTGGAGATTTTAGTATTCAATTAATAAAAAATATTTGGAAAAATACAGTGGAAGAATATAATATTATTAATAATAAATTATCAATAACAAAAGATCATTATGTATTTGTTAAGAGTGATGATATTTATTATTGGAAAGAAGTGAAAGATTTAGAAATTGGTGATTATTTATTTAAATCAGATAATTCATTTGAATTAGTTGAAACAATCGAGATAAAAAAAGAAACATTGAATGTTTATAATTTAGCAGTTAATTCAATATATACATATTTTGCGAATGGGTATTTAGTTCATAATGGTTCTCCTTGCGATGCTTGTTCGGCATGTGGAAGTACGAGTTCGAGTTCCAGTGGAAGTGGAAGTGGAAGTGGAAGTGGACCACCCAAATAAATAAGTACTATCCAATTTTGTATTTTTGTATTTCACTTGCAAAATTACTAAAAATACTATATTCATCATTAATTATTTTTTCTGATTTTATCATAAAATAAAAATCAATAATCATTTCAATATTAATTTGTAGTTTTGATACCTGTAATTGTTTATTATTTTGTTGATGTAAACCTATATTTAAGTTTGTTTTATAATTATCAGTTGTATATATATTATATTTTTTATATTTATTTAATTTTTCTATACATTTATTAATTAATAAATTAGTATCTGATATGACTAATATATTAATATTATCGGATAATTTATTTATTAATTTATTTATTAAATTATCAATATATTCATCATTATTAATAGAACCATTATAATGAAATTTATCTTTAACCATTTTATCAGACCCTCTTAAATGAATACATGCATATTTTTTTTTTTTTAAAATAATTTCTTTATAAAAATTATGATTATAAATGTTGTTTAATATTAATTGATTTATATTGAAATATTTAAAATATAAATTATAGTATCCTAAAATTCGATTATTAGATGAACTATAAACTATTATATCATGTGGAAAATCATCATTATAATTATTAATAATATTATTTATAATTATATTTTTTTTTGATAAAGTATATTTTTTTTCATAAATATTATCATTATATTTTTTAAATAAATCTTTTTCCCATATTTTTGGATAAATTGTTAATTTTATATTATTATTATTAAATAATGTATATATTTTTTTAAAATCATCTAATCTTATATAATCTAAATTTTTTATATTAAAATAATAATCAAATCCTTTATCATCGAATATCCAATGAGGATCATTCCAATCAATTATTAAGATTCTTTTAGTTACTTCACAATATTTAAATATTTCTAACAAACATTGAAGTCTATCACAAAAACCATTATAACCTTTGAAAATTACATATTTTTGTTTATTTTTTATAACTTCATATATTCTAAACCATTCATCAATATAAAATTTTTTAAATTCATTATTTTTTAAACAATTAATTTTTAATTCATTATAAGATATATTATCAACATTTTGTTTATCATAAATATAATTTAATATTAAATACAACCTTTTTGAAATATAATCATAATCATTTTTTATTATTTTTTTATTTAATTGAATATATTTTTCTAAATAATATTTTATTTGTTTTATAATATTACTATTAATATTATTTATAATAAAATCATTATCATTATCAATATCTTTAATCAAATTAAAGATACTACCTTTTTTTGATTTAATTTCATAAAACATTTTATCATTTAAATTAAAAACATTAAAAGAATACATAAATATTTATTATTTAAATATTTAAATTTTATATTATTTAAACAATGAAATTAGGGTTTTTATTTTTATGTAAAAATGATATAAATCAATTACAATTATGGTTAGATTTTTTTAAAGATAATTATGATAAATGTAATATTTATATTCATTGTTATGATAAACAAAATGTTACACAAGATTTTGTTAAAAAATATCATATTGATAAAGTATTAGATACTAAATGGGGTGATTTAATTGATGCAATTATATATGGATTAAATATAAGTTTTAAAAATAATGATTATAAATTAATTTTATTAAGTGAATCAACTATTCCATCAAAATCATTCAATTATGTATATAATTATTTAATGAAAGATGATAAAGGATATTTAAATTATGATATGAGTATAGAATCTATAGTTGATACTCAAACATCAAGATATAATTATAATTGTAAAAATAGTATAGATTTTAAAAAAAATATAGATTTTTCACATTGGCATTATAATGAAACTTGGATTATATTCAACCAAGAAATGATTGAAATAATTATAAAAGATGATATTTATTATAAATATTTTAAAAAAGCGTATATAAATGATGAGAATTATCCAATTTATCTTTATAGTTTATATAATAAATTAGATTTATTTTATAATATAAAAACAACATATACAAATTGGGATATTATTCAACAACATGAATATAAATATCATCCAGAATTATTTAATCATATAAATAAAGGTTTAATATTAAAATTATCAGATCCAAATATATTATTTGCAAGAAAATTTACAAATAATCCAAATATTTATAAAAAAGGTATTAAATTATTTAATCCTCCACCAAATAAATATGAAATTTATGATGTGAATGATAATAGAATAGATATTAATAATATAGAAGTAGTCGAACAATCTTTAGCAAATGAATATATAAAAGAAAATGATATAGTTTTAGAATTAGGTGCAAGATATGGTTCTGTATCATGTATTATAAATTCTAAGTTAAAAAATAAAAATAATCAAGTTGTTGTTGAACCAGATTCAAGAGTTTGGGAAGCATTAGAAAAAAATAAAAAAATTAATAATTGTGAATTTAATATAGTTAAAGGTTTTATAAGTAATAAAAAATTAGATTTAACGAATTTAGATAATTATGGAGGATATGGTGCTACATATATAGAAAATAATAATAGTAAAATACCTATATATACATTAAATGAAATAAAAGATAAATATGATTTAAATTTTAATGTTTTATTTGCAGATTGTGAAGGATTTTTAGAACAATTTTTAAATGAAAATAAAGATATATTAAATAATTTAAGATTAATTATATTTGAGGAGGATTATCCAGACAAATGTAATTATAAAGATATAAAATATTTATTAAAAGAAAAAAATTTTAAACAATTATTGGATGGTTTTCATAATGTTTGGATTAAATAAATTTAAAATTTATTATTTTTTAAAAGAGTGACTTCAAATTCAAAACTGGAATGTTCATCGGTTGATTGAAGCAAATCTTCTTTATCAGAATATAATTGTATAGTAATTTGACTTAATTTAATTGGGAAAAAATAATTATGAGATTGTAAATCGGAAGGATCGCAAGCATAATATTGAATTGCTCCTCCTGAAACTATCATAGGGATTCTATCAATAACATTTTTACCTGAATGTGTTTTTTTACATGCGATATATGGAATTTCAGGAACAACAACATCAATATAATGATTTGTTATATCTATTGGATTTAAAGAAGTATCACTTGTTGCATCAACACTGGTATCAGGATCAAAACCTAATAATCTTGATACATCTTTATAGGTTGTAAATTTAAACGTTGCACCAGTTGCATCAAATTCTAATTTATTAGTGACAGGATTATATGTAACTGTTCCTATTGATAAAGAACTTCCACTACCCGAACCATCAGAATTTGCAGTCCAATTAGATCCAGAAAGTAATGCCGCCCAAGAAGAACCTGTATAAAACCCATATGCTGTTTTGACTAAATATCTAATGATTCCGCCTCCTAGTTCTATAGTACTATTACTTCCATTTATTAGAATTGGGTTATTTCTTAAAATAGCTTTTTTTAATCGGAATCCGATGACATTATTAAAGACACCTCCATACCCATTTTGATCAAAATTAATTGTAAAATTAGATTTATTTGATGGATTCAATTTATAACTATCAACAATGATGCATTGTTTTTCTATTTTTTTATTAATAAAGTCTTGTTCATTCATTTTTATAATATATATATATAAATAATATTTTAAATATTTAATATTATATATGATAAGAATAATATTATTAATAATTGTAATATTTTTATGTATGAATGGTAAATTAAAAGAGGGTAATGAAACATATAGTTGTTGTGGTGGGGTAGATTCTACAGATAGTTCAGAGGATGCTCCATTAAATATAAGAAGATGTTTAAAAAATGAAGCGTGGTCTGCTCCTTGTACAACTTTAGGTTCCGAAAATTGTTGTGAAGGTAGAGATATGTGTTTAAAGTCACCATTTGGGGGTAAATGTAGATATAGAAGTGGTGGTGGTTTTTATGTTTACAAAGATGGTAGAAAAGTAGAATTAAGTCAAGTAGAATTAGAATCAGAGAAAGAACAAACTGATTTAGAAGGGAAAATAGATAAAATAAAAAAAGATTCAAAAGATTCAAAAACAGCTTTGTGGATAACATTGGGAATTTTATCAGTTTTTATAGTAATAATGGTTTGTGTAATTGTTTATTTAGTAATGGAAAATAAGTTAGATATATCAAAAATCACATCAAAAAATTAAAAATAATTTAAAGAGAAAAAAATATATAATATAAAAATGAGATTTAATAATAGAGATTTTGATATTGTTGTAAATAAATTGAGAAGTTTTTTTAGAGATGTTAAAGGTTATAAAGAAGTTCATACTCAAAATGAGTTGAGTATTTTAGCGGCGTGCGAGGATCCTCAAACAATAGCAACTTATAATTATAATGGTCAATTATGGCCTTTACCTCAGACTGGTCAGATGTGGTTAGAGAATTATTTATTGACATATCCGGAAGAGAAGGGTTTTTTCTGTGTATCAACTTCTTACAGGAATGAACCGAATCCTGTTCCCGGAAGACATGATAAGATTTTTCCGATGTTTGAGTTTGAGTTAAAGGGTGGTATGGATGAGTTAAGAAAGGTTGAAATGGAGTTATTAGATTATTTAGGTTTTAATATGACTAAAGATGAGAATATTAGAAATGAATTAGATTATCCAAGAGATGATTATGATAATATTTGTAAGAAGTATAATGTTAATGAGTTAGAGCATGAACATGAGGAACAATTGGAGAAGGATTATGGAAATGTATTCTTTTTGGAGAATTTTCCGGAGAGAACGAGTCCATTTTGGAACATGAAGTTGAATGATGACAAAGAGCATTCAAATAAGATAGATGTTATTATTCATGGTATTGAAACTATTGGTTCTGCAGAGAGATCTACAAATAAGGAAGAGATGAGAACAAAATTTAAGACTATATCTGATGGTGGTTATGCGAATATTTTATATGCTCAATTTGGCAAAGAGAGAGTTGAGAAGGAGTTAGAGGATTTTTTGAATTATGAGTTTTTTCAGAGAAGTGGTGGTGGGATTGGCATGACTAGAATGATTCGTGCGATGAAGTTATCTAATTTAATTTAATTTAATTTATATTTTTTTTATATATTTTGGTTAGTTTATAATTTATTTTATTTAAGAATATGAATAATATATATTTATGAGTAAAATAATTTGTAAAAATTGTGGTAAGATGGGACATATTTATAAGAATTGTAAATATCCAATATTAAGTTATGGTTTGATATTATTTAATGAAAAGAATGAGATATTAATGATAGAAAGGAAAAATAGCATAACTTATATAGAATTTTTGAGAGGTAAATATACATTAGATAATTTAGATTATTTAAAAATTTTATTTAATAGGATGTCGAAAAGTGAAAAGTTTAAGATAAAGAATCATAATTTTAAGTATTTATGGGATGATTTATGGTTGTTTAAAGAAAAATTACATAAGAATGTTTTGAACGAATATGAAAGAAGTGAGACGAATTTTAATAAATTAAAGAATGGAATAATAATTAATGATGAATCAATTAATTTAGAATATTTATTAAAAACAAATACAAATTATAATGAGAATGAGTGGGAATTGCCGAAAGGGAGGAGAAATATAAATGAAAAAGACATAGAAACATCAATTCGCGAAGTAAAGGAAGAAACAAATTTAACTGAAAATGATTATAAAATAAAAAAAAATATAAAATTTGAGGAAACTTTTAAAGGAATAAATAATATTACTTATAAACATATTTATTATTTAGCAAAGTTGAATAAAGATATAAAATTAGAAATTAATAAAGATAATAAACAGCAATTAATTGAAGTTAATAATTTAAAAATGTTTAATAAACTAGATTGTTTGAATAAGATAAGGAAATATAATAAACATAAAATAGATTTATTGAATAATGTTTTCTTTTTTTTAGAGAATAATTTTGATAAACTATGAAAAATAATATAAAATAATATAAATGAAAACAAAAAAGAGAAAAAGAAAGTCTAAAAAAGTAATATTAAGATATAAAAAATTAAATTATAATGAGTTAGATGAAGATTTGAGAAATAAAATGAGGATGGATTTTAATAAATGTTTTAATAATTTTAGTGAATTATCTGATATTTACAAAACATATGTAATAATGAGAGAAGGTAAGATAGTATCATTTTTACAATTAGATGGTAATATAATTTGGAATTTATGCACACCAGAAAAGTATAGAAGAAAAGGTTATGCTGAAAAGTTAATAAATTTTGTAAAAAGAAAGACATGCAAGTTAGAAACTAGTTTAAATTTATATGTTGATCAGTTGAAGGATAGTCATGATAAATTATTAAATTATTATAAAAAAATGGGATTTATTGAGATTTTATCTGATATAAATGATAAAACAAAAATGACTTATAATTGTAATTAAATTATATAATATATATATATATATATGGAACAAGTTGGTGGTAAATGTGGTATATGTGGTGCTGATGGTCATAATAAGAGAACATGTCCGAATAAATCGAAAAGTATAAAAAAGCCGAATAAGAAAGTTGAAAAGTCATTGAAACCTTTAAAGTTAAAAAATGTAGATGATTCATCAAGAATTGTTAAGTCTTTGTCTCCTAGATTAAAAAGGAAATTAGAAAAAAAAGATAATTTATTAGATAAATTATCAAGAAAAGAATTGTATAATTTATATGAGAAATATAGAATAGAGGTTGTAAAGAGGATTAATTTAGAGAATGATAATGTGTTAAGTGATTTAGAATTAAAAGATAGAGAATTGAAACTAAAAGATATAAAGAAACATATAGATATGATTGAATTAACATCATCAGACAGGAAGATTTTAAAGCAGCGTGAGTTTGTTCCTTTGCCAGATTTAGAGAACATAGATTTTATAGATGAGATATCTAGAAAAGCTGAATTTTTTAATAATAAGTTAGATTTGAATATGATAGAAGATATATGTAATACAAAAAGTATTGAATTGGGGAATCATCAAATATTGATAAAGAATTTTTTGAATGATAAGACTCCATATAAAAGTTTATTAATATTTCATGGAGTTGGTGTTGGAAAAACATGCACCGCAATAACAGCTAGTGAGTGTTTTCAGGATTATTTTGCGAGGAATAATAAGAAGATAATATGTCTAGCATCTGGTAATTTACATGATCAATGGCGAGATACAATTTATAATAAGAATAATAAGAAGTGCCCAACAACGAATATAACGAATGTATTTGATAATGACAAGGCATATTTTACGGATGGTGTTGATCTTCGTATAAAGAAACATATTGAGAAATATTATGAATTTTGGGGGTATTTGCAGTTTGCGAATCATGTGGAGTCTCAGATAAATAAGAAAATAAGAAAAGAAATCACACCAGAGGAAAGAAAAAAAATAGAGATAGATGTTATTAAAGAGATATATTCCAATAGATTATTAATAGTAGATGAAATTCATAATTTAAGAGATAGTTCTGATATTGAATCATCAGATAATTTAGCAAGGAAGCAATCATTTGATTATTTGAATAAAGTGTTAAAATATTCAGATAATTTAAGATTAATTTTATTAAGTGCGACTCCAATGTATGATAATTCTAAGGAGATAATAAATATATTAAATTATTTATTATTAAATGATAAGAAAACTCCAATAGAAGTAAAAGATATATTTAATAGTAAAGGGTTAACTAGAGATGGAATGGCAATTATAAATAGGAAATGTAGGGGATATGTTTCTTATTTAAGAGGGGAGAACCCAATATCATTCCCGATTCGTTTATATCCTGATGTAAATAATGATAAAAATTGTTTAATTCCGAATAGAATATTAGATAAGAATGATAAATTAAGAGGGATAGAGGAGCATAGATATCCAAGAAAAGATAAAATGAATAATGATATAGTAGATGAAATGAAATTTTTAAAATTATATAAAAACAGATTGGAAGGTCATCAGTTAAATTATTATGAGAATATTTCTTTATTGGGTGGAATATCAAATGATGAGGAATTACTTCAATCATCAAATATAATTTATCCATCAATGGAGGATAGTATTTTTAATACAGGGGAGGAAGGATTTAATAATGTTTTTGAGAAAACTAAGAAGAGTTTTAAATACAAGTCAAATATTTTGAAAAAGTATGGTCCTATATTGCATAAAGATAATATAAAAGATTTTTCTAGTAAATTGTCAACTATTTTAGATATAATAGATAATTCAGATGGAATAATATTAATATATTCAAAATATTTATGGTCAGGTTTAGTTCCATTATCATTAGCATTAGAGCATTTTGGATTTAATAATTATAAATCAAATTTATTAGATTCTGATAAGAAAATGAAAAACAAAAAATTAAATTATGTATTATTTACTTCAAATAAATTAATTACACCATATACGGATACAGAGAAAAAAGAATTATTTTCTACTTTTAATTCATCAGAAAATAAGGATGGGAAAAACATAAAAATTATATTAACAAATATAAGTGAGGGGTTAGATTTAAAAAGAATAAGAGAAGTTCATATATTAGATCCGTGGTATCATTTAAATGAGAGAGAACAAATAATAGGGAGAGGTATACGTTTTTGTTCACATAAAGATTTAAATTCAGAAAAACGTAATGTAACAATATATTTGCATGTAAGTTTTATTAATGATAAAGAAACTAGAGATATAGAAATGTATAGAATTGCAGAAAAAAAGGCAATAGAAATGGGTAAAATAGAGTTAATATTAAAGAAAAATGCTATTGATTGTTATTTAAATAATAAAATAAATATAATAAAATTTCCTTTAACGAAAAAAATTATTACATCAAAAGGAATAGAAAAAGTTATAAAAGTTAGAGATGAAGAATATAGTAAAGTATGTTCATTTAGTGATAGTTGTGAGTATGATTGTAATATATCATTAAAAAGATATAATGAATTGAATTTTATAGATGATAATGAATTAAATTATGATACAATAAATTATAATTTTTTAAAAGAAAAATTAAATGATATAAAAAATATTATAAAAAATATGTATAAATTTAATAATCATTACAATTTAAAAGATATAATATCAAATTGTAAGAAATATAAAGATATAAATTATAAATTAATATTAATTAGTTTAAATGACATTGTTAGTAATTATAAACAAAATATTTTAATTAATAATAAAAATGAGCAAGGTTATATTATATATAAAAATGAGTTTTTTTTATTTCAGCCGATAAATTCAAATAATTTAGAGATTCCTAGTTATTATAGAAATTTTAATAAACTTGTAATTAATGATATTCCTTTAGAATATATTGAATTAAAAAAAATTAGTAAAACAATATTAAAGATAAATAAGAATGATTTTGATGATAATACAATTATAGAATTAATAAGAGATGAAATATTAAAATTTTTTAATTATGCAAATAATAATGAATTAATAAATTTAATAAATGAAAAATCAAAATTTATATCAGATAGTAATAAAGTTAAATATGCAATAGAATCTTTATCATATAATATAAAATTTTATATATTATCATTTATAATATTTAATTATGAAAAATTGGATGAATTAGGAAAGATGTTATATATTGATTTAAAGATATTATTTAATAATTTTAAATATAATTTTATTTATAAAGATAAACAACAATATAAGATATTACAAGATATAAAATATGATGCAAAAACAAAACCGTGTGGTTTTTTTTTTATTTAATAATGATGAATTTACAGATAAAAAATTTGTAAACAATTTAAATAATTTAAATTTTTATATTCAATTGGGGGATAATATTCAGAAAATAGATGAGAGTAAGAAAACATATATTAATTCTTTTATAAAAAAATATATTACTACACCTGAATTTTATAAAATATTTGCAAATAGTAATAATCCAATATGGGGATATGGATTTATAGATAAATTTGAGAATCATACTTTAAAAGTAGTAACAAGCTCATTACAATCAGTGAAACCAATACCTGGACAGATAATAAAAGAGATTTCAAGTTTTAATTCAGATATTACAGAAAAAATAAGATTAATAACAGAAAATAAAATAATAATATCAGTAGAGGAAATAAGAAAAAATAGGAAATTTTTTAATAAAGATAATTTATGTTTATTATTTGAGTTATTATTATATAAATATAATTTATATATAAATTATGATTTATTTTTATTAAAATATTATAAATAATTAAAGTTAATTTGAAAATTATTAAATAATATATATTATATATTAATGTCAAAACAATTACTTTCAATAAATTTAAACTTACCAGTAATTGAATTAAATTCAAATTTAGATAGTGTAATTTATTCTAAATTAAAAAGTAAAGTAGAAGGTTTATGTTTTGAGAATGGATATATTTTAAAAGATTCAATAAATATAATAAATAGAGATTTAGGAAAATTATCAACAATAAATGATAAAAGTTTTATAAATTTTAGAATTAAATATAATGCTGATATTATTTTACCATCAAAAGGTGATATTTTAGATGACTTTTATATTTATAAAAAAAACAAAATGGGATTAATTGCTTACTTTAAATATAAAGATTATAATGAAAATAATAGTCCAATAAATGCAATAATACCAAATGAATTTATAGATAATATTGATGATTATTCTATTAATGATAAAATTAAAATAAAAATAGAAGGTGTTCGTATAAAATTTCGCTCAAAAAACATTCAAGTTATTGCAAGAATTGTTAATTAATCGTTTATAAAAAAATTTTTATATGTGATTTTATATTATGAAACGTAATTATATTTATAAAAATATTAATTCAATTAAAGAAAATTGTAATTTAATAGATTTTATAGAAAAAAATAATATTAAATATAGAAAATCGGATAATAATATTTTAGTAAATATTAGTTTATTATCTGATGATATTATTGATAGTTTATATTTTTTTATAAAAAATAATATTAAATTTAAAGATGATATAAAATTAAATTTAATAGTTAATAAGCCAAAAGAAAAAAATGAAGTTTTAAAATATATTAAAATAAATTATTTCAAAAAAAAAGATCAAGAATTAATAATTTTATCAAAAAAAATTTGATTTATATTTAAACTTATATAAATAGATTATATTAATATGGATTTTTTAAAAAATGTAAAAAAAACGGAATATTCTAAAAAAATAAATATAAATAAATATTCAGAAGGAAATAGAGATGAAAAAGATTCTTTTGAAGGATATTCATCAATTTTAGCTCCGATTCTAATTGTTAAAGATTATGATTTTGTATCGAAAGAAATAACTGATTTTTTAGTTAATAAAAAAAATATTGAGATTGCAACCATTGCAGATAATGATGATAATTGGAATAATAAATTTAATAAAAAATTCAAAAAACAACTAATTTGTGCTGGTTTACAGAAAAAAAGACATTTTTCATCATTATTATATTATAATGAATTTTATAAAATAAATATAATAATTTTAAATATTTCAATTAATAAATATTATAAAACTTCTTTAAAAAAATATCAAGATATTATTATTTCATATGATAATAATAAATTTAATCTTTATGAAGGAGATTTGAAAGATAAAGAAGAATCAGAATTAAATGAGTTGAGTAATATTTTTGAGATGGATGTAGATTCTAATTTTATTTATAATAAATTCTTACCGTCTCTATCTAGTTTAAAATTAGAAGATTTGGTAACACACGCAAAGGAATTTAATATTAATTTATTAAATGATAAAGGTAAGAAAAAAACAAAAAAGGATTTATATGAAGAAATAAATTTATTTAAATTAAATAATTAGTATGAACCAGATGAATCATTATATTTATTTAATTTTGTTATTAAAATGACAAGAATACATATGCAAGATACACCAATGCAACATAAAGATCCATACATCATTCCAATATATAAATTATAATATTTATCATTATTTTTATAATCATTTGGATATATTTTCATTTTTTTTTTATATGTTTTTTTTTTTCAAATTAATTTTAAAAAGGCATATTTTGATTATTAATATCAATTCTTTCACCCATATTTGTGGATGGATATCTTTCTGAGTTAAAATCAATCATTCTTGTTTCAAATTCTTTATCATTATGAATTATTAATATTTGAGGTTTTCTATATTTATTATCGCCGCAACCATTATGTTTACCAAATGCTCTACTCATTCCAACATCAATTCTCCATAATCTATTATTATAAATACCATTTAAATATTTAGACTCCATAAACTGAGGTGTATGAGCTAATACAATTCTATTTATAGGAACAATTGTTTTATTTTTACGATTTATTTTATTTATTAAATCGTTAAAGTTTGTTTCAGTATTCTCTCCTTCACCGTCTTCTTCAGAATATAAACGGCACCAGAATGGTGACATATCATCATCATCTCTAAATATTTCATCAAATATCTTTTCTTCCATAGGAGTTTCTTTTTTTAAAAGCCAATTGGTGACTACAGAGTTCATTTCAGATATAGAATATTTATCTACTAAATCTCTTGATAAACCGCCATGAACAAATAAATTTGATCCGATTGTAATAATACTTTTTTTTTTATAAGCATACATTTTAGATATATTACTACCTCTTTCATATGCTTTTGTTCTATGCCAATATCCTAAAGGATATCCATCTTCAGTATATTTAGTTTTTCTATCTTGAATTGGAACAAATTCTAAAAATTCTTGTGGTGAAACATATCTAAAATCTCTATCAATATTCATTAATTCATGATTACCTATCATACCTAAAACTCTTCCACCAT
>MDSZ01223670.1_pt1 | contig 19189 bp, 24 predicted proteins | sample 811201 | NCBI WGS metagenome assembly MDSZ01 (sample SAMN05326647, study PRJNA326480) | marine metagenome | isolation source: seawater | place: Indian Ocean: North | collected 2010 | reverse complement strand
GTTCAAAAAATAGACAGACAAGCCGGCCCAAGAGTACTACGGGGCCGGCAACGCAGAACTGTTGGCTTCAGCGCCATGCTCGTGCAACATCCGGGATAGGGTTCGACCTGCACCTTGGCGCCCTCGTCGGGCACTTCGGTCACGAGCGTGCGATCGAGCACCGCGAACTCGGCTCGTCCCGTCTTGACGACGATGGCCTCGTCGGTGGTGGCGATGACCTTGCCCTCGAAAGGCTTCGGGTCGATGTGAAAGCCCAGCGTCGAAACCTTGGGCTGGCCGTCGAAGATGTTGAATTTGAACGAACGGACGTTGGAAGGCACATGACCGACAACGAGCGTCGGCATCTGTGCGCGGATGGCTTGGGTATCCATGGGGAGACTCCTTGTGGCAACCAAGGGACTCCCGCCCGCAAGGGAGGTCTGTCCCTTGAGGGTGAGGTGGATGGACGCGGGTGCGCCCGGAGAACGAAGCAACCAGCACGGCGAACCGCGCCGCAGTCTTGAAGGTCTCGACTGCCTGGGCATGCTGCCGGCAACGCCAGCGAACATGCGGCCAGCGTGCGGCACATGGCGGCGGCCGTCCGTTGGGAATCGGCAATGCGCCGGCACCGCGTTCCGCGAAAAAGAAGAGCCCCGACGTGGGGGCTCGAATGGGTTGCGGGTTACTCGTCGTCGTAGAGCGTCAGCCCGTCCAGCACGGGCGCGTCGGCATCGAACACCAACATGCGAACGTCGGCGAGCGCAGCCAGGTGCAACACTTCCACGAGGGACTCCGGCACGCCCTTGGCCCGGTGCTCCTGCCGCAGCTCTTCGGCGGTGATGCCCTCGACATGCTGCAGGTTCGCATCCGTCCAGGGCGTGGCGACCAGCTTCACGCCGACCGCCGGGCTGTAGGGAATGCGGAAGGCCACGAACAGAAAACCGCTCGGCGTGGCGATGTCCGCCAGTTCGGCGAGGAAGCGACCGGCCTCCTCGGTGATGTGCGCCGAACTGATTTCCCAGGCACGGCTGTAGAACCCGGTCTCGAAGCGCAGGCGGCGGACCACCTCGCGCGCGGCTTCCTCGGAGTAGGTATCGCCGACGTGCAGCGGCTGGCCGGCTTCTTCGGCCATGACGGCGTAGACGAGGTTTCGGGCGATACCGTGGCTGGGGCACTGCGCGTCCAGCTCGGGCGGCACGTTCCCGCCCTCGGTGATCAGCGCGAAGTCGTCGCAGAAGACGCAGGCATGGCGCTCGACCTGGCTGTCCGGCAGGTGCGACTGCGAGACGTGCAGCGGCAGATAGCTCAGCGGGCAGTCGTCGTCGTAGGAAATCGCCAGCAGCCGCTGCACGGACAGGCCATCGTAGCCGCGGGCGAAGGGATTGTTGGAATGGGACATGGGATTCCTCCAGCAGAGGATGGCCGAGGCAATCCCCTGCCGGGGATTGAACCCCAGCGAGTGGATGAAGTGGCAACCGGTCAGCCGGCCGCGGCGTCGGGCCGCCCTGGTGGCGGGCGGTGCAGGTCAGTGGAAGATGGTGATTCGGGACATGGCCGCTCCTGCGAAAGGAAGGAGGGACATGGCCCCGAACGGGGACGCATGTCCCTCGTGGGGTGGGATGAAAAGACGGTGGGTTGCCAGGCGCGGCTCACCAGCCGTTGTAGTGCAGCGTGAGGTCAGCGATGACCTGGCGCCGTTCCAGATCGAGGCCGCCGAAGTCGGACAGCCCCTCGAAGCCGCAACGCTTGAGCATCGCGCCGCCCTCGCGGGAGTTGTAGAAGCTCACCATCGCGGACAGGAACATGCGTTGACCGCTGCTCAGCACGCCCAGGGCGTCGTTGAGCATCAGCATGTTGGGCCGCAGGTCCCACTTGGTGGTGGCACGCTGCAGACCTTCGCGTGTGCCGTCGCCGAACCACTCGTGGCCGGCGATCTGCGCGCCGCGCTTCCAGGCCTCGAAGAAGGCCTGCGGTGCAGCGTCGAAGTGCGCCTGTTCCAGCGCCATCTGATCGAGCACGTCTTCGGGTAAAGACAGATTCATGAGAGAACTCCTTGAAGGGTGGGAATCAGGGGTGAGCGCGCTGTGTCCAGGCATGGGTATCCAGGGCGCGCTGTGCTGCGAGGTGGGTCGGGAAATACTCGACGGACTCCCGCGATACCGGGCCTTCGTCGTCTTGTGTGCCGATGTAGTGGCCGGCCGCGCTGCGCAGCACCTGTAGCGGCAAACGCTTGCCGGTCCAGGTCAGCGCCAGCGCACCACTGCGCACTGCGGTTGCAGAGGAAGATGCGGAAGGTTCAGACATGCCGTGCTCCTTGGTGGGTCGGGGAGCACGCATCCCGCAGGGGATGGGGTTCCCCTCGGGTGGTTGAGAAAAGTGCATCGTCGCCAGGCCGGCGAGCGTCCGCGGTGGGCGATGCGAAGCGGACTGGATCGGTCGACGCGGCGAACCGCGTTGCAGTCTTGAAGACCGAGACTGCCAGGGCATGCCGCTGACGACTGTCAGCAACGCATGGCGTGAGGATGGGCGCGAAGCATGGCTGCCGTCGCAGGGAAAACCGAATCGCGGACGGCCCGCTTTAGGGCAATGGCCCGCGTCACGGGACAAGGCAAAGACCAGGGCGCCGAAGGCCACACGGGCCTTCGGCTGAAGAGAAAGGAAAACCACCTGTGGGCTGCGTCAGCGCAGGCCGTCGTCAAAGCCGTTCGCTGCGTCAGCAATCGCACCCGGCCCGTTTCGTGGCTGGGGCCGGAAACCTCTGGCGTGCATCCACACACAAAGGGAGCCCGATGTTTCGCCGGCGGGCACCGGCACGGAATACCCTCGGCCCAAGGGGCCTCCTCACGGCTCGCGCGGCGGCAAGGCGTCAGGAAGCCCCTCGTGACCGAGGCAAGGCACACCGATCAAGGGAATGGCGGCGGGCGCGATTCGTGGAGCAATGACCTTCTCGCCCCGTCGCCCGACGGCGGGCAGACGGGGCGCGCACACCGTTGCAGAAGGAGACGCGCGCTTTGGAGTCCCGCGCGGTGCGGGACGTTTGCCTCGCCGCCAGTGAAGTGGCCGGCGCGGCAGGGGGAAGCGAGGATCAGGACGCCTTGGAGGCAGCGCGCCGCTTGCGCGGTGCGCTGCGCCGGCCCGTCGGGGACTCGATCGGCAACGTGCCCTTGCAGTCCGGGTAGCGCGAACAGGACCAGAACGCGCCGCTCTTGCCCGTGCGCTGCTGCATCGGTGCGCCGCACTGCGGGCAGGCCGGCGCCGGCGGCAGCTTGAGCGAGAGCGTTGCGCCGCGGTACTGCTGCACGAGCTGGCCGACCCACACGGACTGCTTCTCGATGAAGGTGTCCAGCGCCATCTGGCCGGCCTCGATCATGTCCAGCGCCTGCTCCCACACCGCCGTGGTGCCGGGGTCGGCGATGGCCGAGGGCACCGCGTCGATGAGCGTGAATGCCGCGTCGGAAGCGCGGACGGCGCGGCCTTTCTTGACCAGGTAGCCGCGACCGATCAGACCGTTGATGATGTTGGCGCGTGTCGCCTCGGTGCCGATGCCGGTGGTATCTCGCAGCTTCTGTTTCAGCCGCGGGTCGGTCACGAACTTGGCGACGGTCTTCATGGCCTTGATCAGCTCGCCCTGCGTGTAGGGTTTGGGCGGCAGCGTCTTCAGCGCCTTGAGATCCACCTTTCCGACCGGGCAGGACAGGCCCGCATGCAGGGCGGGCAGCACCTGGCTGTGCTGCGCATCCTCGCCACCGGCATCGTCCGGCCCCGGCGTCGCCAGCACCTCACGCCAGCCGATGACGGCAATCTGCTTGCCCACGGCCGCCAGCGACTGACTGCCGCACGAGAACTGCGCTACCGTCCGGTCGAACTCATGGTGCGGGAGGAACTGCGCGAGGTAATGAGCGCGGATCAGCCGGTAGACGGCCAGTTCCTTCTCGTTCATGGCCGACAGGTTGGCGGGCTCCAGCGTCGGGATGATGCCGTGGTGAGCCGACACCTTGCCGTCGTTCCACGCACGCGAACGCTGGTTGCGATCCAGGCGCTCGATCAGCGGCCGCAGGCTGGGGTCGGTCTTGACCAGGCTGTCGAGTACGGTCGGTACCTCGGCCAGCATGCTCTCGGGCAGGTAGCCCGAATCCGAGCGCGGGTACGTTGTCGCCTTGTGCGTCTCATACAGCGCCTGGGCAATGTCCAGCGTCTCCTGCACGTCGAGGCCCAACTGCTTGGAGCACACCTCCTGCAGCGTGCCCAGGTCGAACGGCAGCGGCGGCCCTTCGCGAACGCGCTCGGTTTCTACCGACACGACCTGCGCATCGCGTGCCGCGCGAATGCGATCCGCAGCCTGCTGCGCCACCGGCTGCTGAAGGCAGCGACCCGCTGCATCCGTGCTGCCTTCGGGCGGTATCCAGCTCGCGGTGAAGGACTGGCCGGCATGGGATAGCAGCACGTCCACGGCCCAATACGGCACGGAGACGAAGCGCGCGATCTCGCGATCGCGGTCCACGACCAACTTCAGCGTCGGCGTCTGCACGCGCCCCACCGACAGCACGCCGGTATAGCCGGCCTGGCGCCCCAGCAGTGTGAACAAGCGGCTCAGGTTCATCCCGATCAGCCAGTCGGCGCGCGATCGGGCGAGTGCGGAGAAATACAGCGGCAGCGTCTCGGCGGACGGCTTGAGTGCACCCAGTGCCTTGCGGATCGACGCATCGTTGAGCGCCGACAGCCACAGGCGCTGAATCGGCCCGTGGTAGCCGCATAGGTCGATGATCTCGCGGGCGATCATCTCGCCCTCGCGGTCGGCATCGGTCGCAATCACCAGCTCGCCCGCCTTGGCGACGAGCTGCTGCACGACCTTGAATTGCGCTGCGGTCGCCGCCTTGGGCTCGACACGCCAACGCTCAGGAAGAATGGGCAGTTGCTCGATGGCCCAGCGCTTGTATTGCTCGCCGTAGCCTTCGGGTGGAACCGCCTCCACCAGATGACCGATGCACCAGGTCACGACGACACCGGCGCCGCTGTAGCAGCCGTTGCCGCGTTGGCTGGCGCCCAGCACACGGGCGATGTCCTTGCCCTGGGACGGCTTCTCGCACAGGAACACGCGCATGAAGCCTCCTTGGAAATGTGCGGTTCATTGGATGGGCGTCAGCTTGGCGGGGCCAGGAGATGCCGGCAGCAAGGAAGCCGATTGATGCAGACACCGCTTTGTGATCGGCAGGCGGTCCGTTGCCGCAGCTGTGCGCATGGACCACAGGAGCTGGCACAGCAAGAGCGTCGTTTCGGGAGGGCGGCTGGAACTCTGTGGACGACCTTGGAGCTATCCCCTGGGGATAGCTCGCTGGTGCATCGCGGGCGTATGACGGTTGCTACAGCCGCCCTCGGGGGAACGGCGATGGGCGAATTACTGTCCGCCGGCGGGCTTGGCGCTGAGCGCCACCGACTCGATGCGGTACGGCAGGATGCCCACGCGCCGCGCCTCGACCTTGAACGTCACGCGCTCGTTCTCGTCGGCGTCCTCCCATTCGTCGCGCACGGTGCGGCCCTCGACCAGCACCCGCATGCCTTTCTGGTACAGCGTCTTCCAGTGCTCGGCGTCGCGGTGCCACAGCTCCACGGGTGCCCAGAAGCCGCCGCGATCTTCGTACTCGCCGTCCTTCTTCGGGATCGGGTTGTCGAAGTAGACGTTCAGGCGAAGCAGCCGGCGTGGCTCGTCGTTGCCGTTCGGAAATTCGCGGTAGTCCGGCGCAGAACCGATGCTGCCCTCGCCGACGAAGTGCGTGCTCATGGTGACTCCTTGGTGGTGGGTGGAACGGACGCGGTATGCCCGTGGACGCGCCGCAGGTAAGCCACTTCGGCCTGGGCGGCCTTGTTGGCGCATTCCAGGGCTTGGCGAGCGATGCTGTGGGTCAGACTGATCTGCATGTTCAGCACGATGCGCTGCAGTTCGATCGCGTACAGCTCGTCGATCAGCGAGGCCGGCGTCGCGGGGTTGGCCAGCAGGGCCTCCCACAACGCCACGCCCATGGAGGAACGGTCGAGGTTGCGCCAGCGCAGGAAGGTCGTCCCTGCGCCAGTGGCCTGCTGGGCCAGTTGCACGTCGAGCAGACTGAATGGGTAGGCGCGCGCCTGGGGCAGCACGCGCCGCTGCGCCAGGCCAATCACGTCGTCGCGCAGCGCTGCGCACTGGCTGGCCCAGGTCTCCAGACTCCCCTTACCCTTAAAAGGCTGTAAAAGGCCTTTTAGGTAGCCTGCGTGTTCCAGCCGCTGGAAGTCCGCCTGTTCCAGCGCCACGAAGCGCGTGGAGTGGCTGATAGGGGGCGATGCTGTCATGCGCCCGCAGCCTCATCGCCCGCCGCACCATCGGCTGTGCCATCCGTGTGAGCCGGCGCATCGGGCTCGATGGCGGGCGCTGCAGGCGGCGTGCCGGGCTTGGTCGTCCGCCGCGCGATCGGTGGCGCGAAGCGCGAGCGGCGCGTGCCTTCCAGCACGTCCTGCGGCAACTCGCCGAACTTCTCCAGCGCCGCTCGCGCCGCCGCGTTCTTCGCCGCGAAGTCGTCGCGCGTGGTGCCCGAGTAGCGGTACTGCTGGGCCAGCGAGAACAGGCTGCGCAGCGCGCGCGCACCATCATTGAGCCAGCGCTCCAAGGTGCTGCGATCGATCAGCGCCGTGTGGTGCGCCAGGATGAGTTTGCGTGCCAGGTCGTCGTAGTCGGCCAGCAGATACACCGCCATGAAGCCGAGCTGGGCGTTCACGAACAGCGGCAGCTTCACCGGCTGCACGTTCATGTTCTCGCCCAGGGACAGCGCCGCTGGCACGTCGGCCAAGGCCTGATCCACCTGTTCGCGCAGGGTCTGCAGACGGGTCTTGGTGTCGGCGAGCTTGTCCTCGATCCGCAGCATCCACCAGTCCGAGTAGGGGTCGTCCTGCTCGGCGCCGCGCTTCATTTTGTTCATGGCGCCGATGAAGCCGTTGAGACCGATGATGCCTGGGCGCCCCTCGGTCGGCGCGCGGCCGTGCCAGATGCGCGATGCATGGTGCGTGTGCAGCGTCAGCGACATCGCGCTGCGCAGCGATCCGAGATTCAGTTGCAGGGGTTCTGTGCGTTCGTTGGCCATGGGAGCGACTCGCGGTGAAGGGGCGAGTCGCCAGCATCGGCATCGGCCGGAAGGCCGTCAGTCAACAAACCGCAGCCCATGCGCGCCCGGTTTGTTCCGCACGGAAGGCTGTGTGTGCCGGCTATCCCCTGGGGATAGCTCGGCGGCGGGCCGAAGGGTGGAGTGCGAATCCGCGCTGTGGAGTCAGCGCGTCCAACTGGATTGGTCGCGGGGCAGTCGCCCGTCGGGATCATTGACCTCGACCGAATTGCCATCCCTGAGCCGATCCACGAACACCACGATATTGGTGCCGCCATCGTTCGCCTGGCTGGGGAACAGGATTCCGGTATGGCCCTGGGCCAGCACCATGTCGCCCAGCACCCAAGTGGGCGGCTCGATGTGAAGGTCGAATTTCAGATGGCGCCAGTCCTCGCGCCAGTCGTGCCACAGCTCGTCCCAAGGTTCGCCGCGGTGGAGCTGCCGCAGATCGACCAGCTCGCGCAATGCCACGGTGTACGAGCACATCGTGCAGGGCGGCAGGAAGGGCGAGGTCTGCTGGTATTCGCGTAGCGCGGTCGCTTCCTCCAGCGACAGATACAGCGCCTCGACGCCCTCCCGGTTGAAGCGCCCGCCCTTGGCCGCCGCACCAGCGCCGCTGGTTGGCCGGCTGGCCCACTGCGGGGTGTGCGCGCGAAACAGCGTGGTGCCGGGCGGCAGGTCGAGGAGGATCATCCGGTGAACCCTGCACTGATCGACTCCAGGTAGTCGATCGCATCGTCGGTGCGTCCTTCCTGCACCAACTGCAGCAGGGTCTTGTGGTGGAACGTCGGGATGGGCTCGTTCTTGACCATGAAGAATGCACGCGCGGTATCCGGCTGCACCGCCGAGGCGGCCGATAGCACCCGCATCAGGTCACGAAGCGCGGCCTGGAGTCGCGGTGACTCGGGGTGGGTGCGCAGGGTGTTGCGGTGCACGCCAGCCAGCGTGGCCAAGTCCTGGTACTGCAGGCCCAGGGCATCGGCGACGTTCGTGGCGGAAAAGCGGGACGTGCCGGCTTCACGCACCGATTCGAGCACATCCGCGAAAGCGGTAGAGGCCATGACGTTGCTCCCAAAGGCAAGGAATCACGAGCACATTATACGCACAGTTTGAGCACAGTTCCAAGCGGTCTGCTCCCCCAGCTGGAAGGCGACCTGTTCCGTCTATCCCCTGGGGATAGCTCAGGGATCGCGCAAGGCTGAACGCAGCCGTGCGAGGTAGGCGCGCGCCACCTCGGGGTCGGCTGGGCGGGAAGCCGAAGGCGACGACGATGGCGCCGGCCCCGCAGCTCGCGGCGCGGGCGGCGCTGCTGCGTCGTTGCCCGCCCACGCCTTGAACTCCCCGCGGATCGCCTTCTGGATGATGCCGAACAAGTAGCCGGCGGGATTGCGCACCGTACTGCCGCCACAGCGTGCCGCCCACTCGTCGAGCACGGCCTGCCGCTGCGCCTCGTCCACCTGCTGCAGCGCCATCAGCGCGCCGGCCTGCTGCTCGTCCTTCAAGCGCAGGAAACGCTCGGGCAGCCGCAGGTTCTGCAAGGCCCTCGCGCGCGGTACTGTACGTACTTCATTTATACGATCATTACGTACTGTACGGTCCTCCTTCGGAATCCGAAGAGAGCCGTCCGGCGCGGGTTTCGGCCCTGCTTCGGATTCCGAAGACGGGCGCGCGCCATTCCGAAGGAGGGCTTCCTGGCCTTCTTCGGATTCGTGGTCCGCACCCTCCTGTGGATAACCTGGCGTCGTCCAGCCATGCCGTGCCATGCGCTGCGCGAGCACCTGCAGGCGGGTCGGCAGCGTGCGCCCGCTGAGCAGCGGGTCTTCGGCGATCTCCCGCAGCGTGTTCATGCCCACGACCTGCACCGCCTTCGCCGCGTGCGTGAGCGCTTGGCTCACCAGGCCCAGATAGTCGGGGTCGAGCTGCATCGCCTCGAAGGGCGACAGCGGTTCGTCGTGCAGCACGTAGAGGTTCCCCTGGATGCGGCCGGTCTTGGGATCGCGCCGCCGCCGCACCAGGCTGAGCCAGCGCGTCAGCCGCAGCAGCGTCAAGGCGCGCGCCACGGTCTCGTGCGAGGCTTGCGCCGCACAGGGCATGGACGCCAGATATGGGCGGAGCTGGTCGTAGGTGGGAAAGGCGGTCACGCCGTCGTCGTTGAGCTGCAGGCGGAACACCTGCCAAGCGTTGCGTTCCAGCGGGGTCAGGCGCCGGTCGAGGAACAGTCGGCGCGGCACGCTCTCATGGCGGTTGCCGCTGTAGAGAAAGCCGTCCTGGCTCGGCGCCGTGCCCTGCGCCGGTTCCTTCGGCTCAAGGTGCCGCAGCGCCTCGTCGAACAACGCCGACAGCGCAACCGGGCCTTCGCGCCGTGGTGCGCCACCCGTGGTCATGGCCTACACCAGCCCCTGGTCGATCCAGTTGCGTATCGCCGCCCACACCACCGACATCGGCAGGCTCAGCGCCTCGGCCAGATCCATGGTCAGCGCCAGCATCGCCATGTCGTCGGTCAGGGCGATATGGCGCTCGGAGACGCCGGCCTTCCAGCGCTCCCACAAGGCCACGTCCTGCGCCTCGTCGAGCACCGGATGCCGGCCCTTGCGCTTGGGCAGCCCGAGGATGTCGCGGCGCAGCGCCACTTCCTGATGCGTGAGGCCGTAGAACTTGCTGACCATCTCCGTGCTCGCCCCCAGGCGCAGCATGCGGTCCACCGTGGCGATCTCCCGCTCCACGTCGTGCACCTGGCTCAGCAGCCGCTTCAACACTTCCCGGTTCACCGACACCGAACACCACGACACCGTGGCATTCACCAGCATGCTCACGAGTTCGGGGTGCTTCAGCGCATCCAGCTCCTCCTCGCCGAAGCCCATAGCCTTGCAGCGGCGCAACTGGCCGTTGCGCAGGTCATGCAGGGCCTGGGCGATCACGGCCTGGTTGAGTGGGTGCGGTGCCGACATGCGGGAGCCTCCTGCGCTCAGGAATCCTGGCTCGCTACGCCGGCTTCCAGATCCAGCAGCCGGCGCGCCAGGCGCAGCAGACGGAACAGCTTCACCAGCGCAGCATCGCTCAGGCGTGTGGCCGAGCCGCCGTGGCCATGCAGCAGCGCCGCCAGCTCGTCGGCCAGCCGCGCGCGGTCCAATCCGTTCGCGGAGGGCGGAGCCGCACTCAGCACATGCAGCAGGGTCAGCACCGCCCGCGCGAACGCCGGCAGCGCCTTCGCCTGGCCCACGGCCGGTGCCACGCAGACGAAGCCGATGCCGCCGACGCTGGCCTCGATGTGGTCGGCGACCGCCGCTTCCTCGCCGATCTCGCGCGCGAACTGCGCGATGTGCACGCGCAGGCGATCCGGCACGTCCAGCCCCGGCTCGACGTACCAGACGTCCGAGATGGGATAGAGCCCGCCCGCCTGCACGGGGATCGCACGCAGCGCATCGGCCTCGAAGTCGGGCAGCTTGTCGCCGAGCTGGTCCGCGACCATCCGCTGGATGGACTGCAGGCGCTCGGTGGTCGGTGCCGGTGTCACGATGTGCCCTTGCAGGCGCTCGTCGCGTTGCCCGTGCTGGTCCTCCGGCGCTTCGAGCGGTGCAGGCGGTGTCGCTGCTGGCGCCGAAGGCGCGACCGGCGTGGTGTCGCGCGGCACGGACGAGGCGGGTGGCTGCTGAGGCGCGGAGACCGGCGGGGGAGGACCAGCAGGCACGACAGGCGCTGCCGGTGGCGTCGGCGCCGCCGGTTCGCTGGTCAGCGCACGCTGGCGGTTTTCGCTGTCGTTGATCTCCAGCGCCAGCGTGTCGTAGTCCGCCTCCAGCAGCTCGGCCATCTGGCCGACCAGCTCGTCCTGCACCCGCTGCGGCGAGAAGTCGTCCGGCTGTGTGTCGAACTGCGTCAGCACGTCCTGAAACAACGAGGCGAAGTCCACGGCCACGGTGCGGCCCAGCGCACGCCGCTCCCAGGTGCGCTCGCACGCCTTGCGCAGCACTGCGAGCCGGTCCACCTGATGCCGGCCCAATCCGCCGTACAGCAGCGTCGGGATCGCCGGCAGCAGATAGCGCACCGCATCGTTCATGCGGCTGATGTGTGACTGCGGCACCGGATAGCCGTCGGCCGTCAGCCGCCGCGCGAGTTCGCTCTGCGACAGCGCCTGGCCGCTTTCCTGCTCGTAGAACTCGCGCGCCTTCTCGATGCCCAAGGCCCGCTCGATGAAGGTCAGCCCGCCGCGCAGCTCGTTCTCGGCCAGATGCCCGGTCAGCGCCACGATTTCGCCGCGCGCCGGCCACGGGCGGAACAGGCACGCAATGCGGAAGAAGCGCTCCTCCTTGGTCTCGCTCCACAACTCGCGCAGGATCGCCAGCCGCGTGTTGCCGCCGTTGCGAATGATGTAGTGCGCCTCGCCCGGCCTGCGCGTGATCGCGGGGGGCGCGTCCAGCCCGCGTTCGCGGATGGACGCCTTGATCTCCGCATAGGCCGGGTTGCGCGTCACGCGCGGGTCGTGGTCGTAGGGCCGCAACTGGTCCAGCGTCACCACCATCGGCGTGTCGGCGATGGGGTCGCTCAAGGTCGCGGCCGAAGGGCCGCTGCGCTCGAAGCCGGTGGCCAGCAGCTTGGCAGCCATGTCCTGCGGCGTCAGCTCAGCCACGGCCGTTCTCCTGCGCCTGCCGGTCGGCGCGGCGAAGTTGCGCGCGGGCATTGCGGTCGGCACGGTGGTCGCTCGCAGTCGAACTGGTGTAGATCGACGCGCAGCCTGGTTTCGTGAATTTCAGGTGCCCGCCGGACGTGCGCACCACGCGCCAGCCTTCGCCCAGCGCGAACTCGATCAGCGCGCGCAGCCGTTCACGGCCGCGCGCCAGTTCATGTGCGCTCGCCATGGCTGGCCCCTCCCGCATCGGCCCGGCCGGTGACCAGCGCGAAGCGCTCCCGCCACGCGGGGAACAGCTCGCCGGCCAGCGTGCGCATGGTGTCCAGCGCCGCGGGCGCCGTGCGCCCAGCTGGCCGCCGGTACTCCACCCGATGCACCGGCAATCCTCGTGTCGCAGCGCGCGGATAGGCTTCGATGGCCGGCACGTCGGTGTCCAGCACCTGCACGCCGGCCTGTTCCTGGAACACCTGTCGCAGCGCCTGCTGGACCAGCCGCGCGTTCGACGACACCGGATGCACACGGTTGATGAGCAGGCGCAGCGGCGGCGGCTCGATGCCCAGGTGGCGATACGGCGCGATGTCCTCGATCAGTTGCAGTGTGCCGCGGCGCAGTTCGCGCGCGGCCAGAATCTCCGGCGTCACCGGTGACAGCGCCAGGTCGGACGCCAGCACCGCCATCTCCAGCAGCACGCTGCGCGCGCCCTGGGTGTCGATCAACAGCAGGTCATAGTGCGTGCGGAAGACGGGCAGCAAATGGCGCAGTCGCAGGCGCCCATCCGGAGCGTGCAGCAGCAGCGTGTTCAGTTCGCCGCGGTCGTCGTTGGAGAGCACCAGGTCCAGGCCCGCGATCGCGGTGCGTGACACCAGTTGCTCGATGCGCCGCTCGTTGAAGGCCAGCATCTCGTAGATGCCGCCGGGCGCGCGCGCGTCCAGCGTGAAGTAGCTCGACAGCGTGGGCTGCACGTCCAGGTCCAGCAGCAGCACGCGCAGCCCGGCATCGGCGATAAAGCCGCCCAGGTTGGCCGCCGTCGTGGTCTTGCCCACGCCGCCCTTGGTCGAAATGATGGACACCACCTGCATGGGCTTCTCCTCGTCGAATGGCATGAACCGAGAAGAAGCGTCAGGCGCGTTCTTTGAGGCGATCGGCGATCCACTGTTCGATCTCCACCGAGTCCCAGCCCACCGCGCGCACGCCCAGGCGCAGCGCCTTGGGGAACTTGCCTTCCTTCATCAGGCTGTAGATGTGCGCGCGCTTGAAGCCGGTCTTGGCTTCGACCTCGGCGCGGCGCAGGATGCGGTGCTCGGTCGGTGCCGCCGTGGCGGTGGTCTGCGAAGACATGAGGGTCACTCCTTAACGCTCAGAGGCGCTGATTGGCGTGACTCGCATTAAGAACGCCGCGCTGAGGAAAGACACCGCAAATGCGGCATCCGCGACCGCAGATACGGTCTGGCATCGCTCAGGAATTTGTGCTCTGCAGATTGCGCCGAGCCAGTGCGAACTTGGCCTGCAGCGTGCGCTCGGTGATGCCCATCGCGTTGCCGTGGTGCGCCACCATCGCGCTGATGATGGCTTCCTGCGTCAGGAAGCTGGAATACGGCATGCCGCTGGGAGACTTGCCCAGCAGTAGCGTCAGTAACCCGCCAACGATGTTCAGGTAGGTCGATTCGCTGCGCGGCCCAGGCGTGCTCGCACGCTCCGCGTCGGCCGTGTAGGCGGCGTGCGTCTTCAGCAGCGCCTCGTGCTCGGCGCGCAGCGTCTCGTGCACGCCCAAGTGTTCCGCCAGCCGCGCCTTGATCGCTTCCCGCTCGGCCAGCAATGCGCCCACTGTGTCCAGGCTGATCGCCGGGTGAAGTGCACGCTCGATCTCATCGAACAGAAACGCCGGTTTCTCGCCGGGGTAGTAGTACGCCATCCAGGCTTTCAGGTCGACGTGCCGCACCGTCAGCGACAGGTCGTCCATCGTCAGGCCCTGCGTGTCCCGCACCAAACCCTCCTTGCTATACGGCATCTCGCCGTGAGCCAGCGCATCGAAGATTCTTTCGGCGTTCAACCGCAGCATCGGCCAGCGCGGAAACTCCGTTGCCTCCGGTAGAGGCCGCTGTCCCAAGGTCGCCAGGATGCGCCGCTCGAAGCGCAGCAATCCGCTCCAGCGGATTGCCGCCTCGATCGGGCGGTAGTAGGTCTTGGCACCATCGGCCAGGCTGCTCGACTTCGGCATATCGCGCGCCTCCATTCGTCATCGCACCGAGTCCACGCACACGCACCCGCCGTACAGGCGACGTGCGTGGCCGTCCAGAAGTCTCCGGGCGAAACGAGCAAGTGGCGAAGCGGCGAAGACCGTGGCATCGACGATGCCGCCGGTTTCGTTGCGAGATGTGCGTCTTGCCGCGCATGGCGCCATCACTCACAATTCGCAAGCCGCGAAACATGCTGTCACCAGCGTCATTCGCGGGCACCATGCCTGACCCGGATAACCAGGCCAAAGTCTTTGCAGGGGAAAAGGCCCAGTAAAGCGCGATCAGCTCAACACGCCAGAGCCGATGCGCATACGGCAAGCACTGTTGCGCCGCGCGTCTTCGCTGTGACGCGACGCGATGGGCATGCAAGTCTCATCGCAGGATGCCAACCGCAAGCGCGAGCAGCCTGAGTGCAGCACGCCCGTGCACCGCGTCAATGGAACCCCGCTATGACAAAACAGGTCTGGCACCTTGACCAAAATGGCATCGCCCCAACCCGCCTGAAGCAGCCTCATGCGAGCCGTTGCGTATCTAACGGCATATGGCCGACACGCTGAGCACGGTCGATGAAGTGGCGCAGCGGCTCCGACATCGCGCCCTCGGGATGTAGCAGGTAGGTCGTCAACGCCGCCGAGTCCTCGTCCAGCGGCCGGACGATCACGTCCGCCTGCCGGCATGCCACCGCGTGCGCCGCGGTGGAAAATCCCACGCCATAGCCGGCCGCCACCAGGGCCAGCATCAACGAGTGGGTCGTCACGTACTCGGCCACGACCGGCGGTGTCTCCACCAGGCGCAGCAGGCGCTCGCATTGCCGGCTGCACTCCTGACAAACCTGCGGGTGACACAGCACCAGCGGGTAGCCCACCACCTCGTCCAGCGGTACCCGCTTGTGCGCCAGCAAGGGGTGCCGCGCGGGTATGGCCACCACCAGTGGATCTTGCCACACCGGCCTGGCGACCACCCCGGCCGCCATCTCGCCGGCCATCGCAAAGGCCGCGTCGTACAGGTCGTTGCCCAGGCCGCCCACCACCTGCGACAGCGGCGCCTCGAACAGCCGGATGCCCACTTCCGGCGCCTCCTCGCGGCACAGCGCGAGCAGCGCCGACAGCCGGGTCCGCCCGACGCCGCCGGCCAGGGCGATGCGCAGGGCGCCCCGGTGTCCCACCGCCACCGCCCGCGTCTTGGTCTGGGCTTGCTCAAGGGTCAGCAGCACGCGCCGGGCCTCCTCCAGAAACACCTGCCCGGCCGGGGTCAGGCGCACGCCGCGCGGCGTGCGCTCCAGCAGCGCCACGCCCAGGTCGGCCTCCAGTTGGCGGATCGTGCGCGACAGGGGCGACTGCTCCACATGCAGCCGCCGCGCCGCCCGGCCAAAGTGCAACTCTTCGGCCACGGCTATGAAACAGCGAAGATGGCGTAAGTTCATGTACTTCCCCCCAGAAAGTGGAGTCCATTCCTCTGGCCGCAGGGAACCGCATGAGTGCTTCCCGGTGGCTATGCCGGTCACAGAGGCTTCCAGTTGCCGCCATCCGGCCTTCAGTCGCCGGCGAGGCGGCGAGTGTCCAGGCAAGGCCGGGTTATTCCATCGGTGTTGCCATATCACACAAAACCTCGGACAATCAATAATAATTCTCATTAGCATCCGTGTCTGAATGGAGTGAAGCCGATCAAGCCCGACGTGGCGAACCTGTCCGTCACTACCCACGGGAGCGTGTTCTGGAACGATGGACGCATGGGCGACGAGCAGCTCGCACAGCGGCTGCAGGCCTCCGCGCCGCGTCAACCGCAGCCCGAGGACTTCATCCGCGGCGACCGCCTGGTGGGCCCGCCAGCGCGTCGCGCAGGTGTTGGCGGCTACGCAGAAGTCCGGGTGTTGAAACTGAGCTTCGTGACCGACTCGGGCAGCAACCGGGGTGAGCCGAAAGACACCCTCATGAAACTGCATCGGCACGCTCGCCTTGACGTCCGCGTGTCGTCGTCGGTTGCACTGATCGCGGACACGAGCCACACGCGCGCACCTGCGCGCGGTGCCCGGCGCACCGCTGCCCGCCCTGGCATGGCAGCAGCAGGCGCTGACCATCAGCATTGAATGTCCGGGCTGTGTGCGCCGGCCTGCTCCGCGCGTGTCGGCGACGGGCCTGTTCCCGACAGGCATGAGTGCTTCGACGCGATGCCATCGAAGGAGGTGCTGACGGGATGCGGATGGAGGTGCTGGCGCCGGATAGGCTGAACCAGAAGAAGACAAACAGGAGGTGGCCTTGGATTTCAGATTGCTGCGTTACTTCATCGCAGTTGCGGAAGAGCTGCATCTGGCCCGTGCAGCCGAGCGTCTGGGCATCGAGCAATCGCCTGTGTCGCGTGCGATGCGCGACCTGGAAAGCCAGCTTGGCGTGCAGTTGTTCGACCGCAGCACACGCCTGACGCGGCTGACCTGGGCCGGCCAGGTGTTCCTCGGCGAATGCCGGCGCGTGCAGGCCACCGTGGAGCAGGCAGTCAAGAGCGCCAAGGCGGCGGCACAGGGCTGCCAGGGCCATCTGCGCATCGCGATCTGCGACAGCCTGGCGCAACCCCGCATCGCCACCTTGCTGGCACGCAGCCGCGAGGATGAGCCCGAGCTGGAGATTCGCGTCTTCGAGCTGCCGTTCGCGCAGCAGCTCAAGATGCTGCACAACGATCTGCTGGACATCGGCTTTGGCTTGTCAAACGCGGTGCATGATGGCCTCGTCGCCGAGCCGGTGTGGACCGATCCGCTGTCGGTGATCGTGCCCGCACGCCACCCCTTGCTGGCACACGTGCAGGTGCCGCTGGCCGAAGCCTTGAAGTTCCCGCTGGTTCTGTGCCATCCCGAATCGGGATCGGGCTGCCGCCATCAGATTCAAGCGCTGCTGCAGGACGCAGGCACGCCCCTCAAGCTGGTCGATGAAGTGACCAGCCTGGGCGTGATGCTGACCCTGGTCGGCGCCGGCTACGGCATCGGTTTCTCCATCGCCTCGCAGGTGCAGACGCTACAGCGCCCGGACATCTCCATTCGTCCCCTGGCCGGCATCCCACCGATGCTCTCTACCTACCTACTGCGCCGCCATGGCGAACCCTCCGAGCCGATGAAGCGGTTCATCGAGCGAGTGAAAGACGAGGCCGCACCGGTCGATGAAGAGCCAGTCCTTTGAGGACGGCAGCTCGCCACTTCCTCCAGCGGCACTTCCTTGAAAGCCAGCAGCGGATGCCTGGCGGGCAAAGCCACCACCAGCGGGTCTCGCCACACCGGCATGGCGACGATGCCGGCGTCCATTTCACCAGCCAATGCAAAACCTGCGTCATACAAGTCGTTGCGCAGTCCAGTCACCAACTGCGCCAGTGGCGTTTCAAATATCCGAATGCCGACCTGTGGTGCCTCCTCGCGGCAAAGCGCAAGCAACGCCGACAAGCGGGCCTGCCCCATGTCACCAGATAGTGCGATGCGCAGCGTGTTCCGCTGGTTCGCTGCGGCGCGTGCCTTGGTCTGCGCTTGCTCGAAGGCCAGCAGTACGCGCCGGGCTTCTTCGAGGAAGACCTGTCCCGCCGGTGTGAGACGAACACTGCGTGGCAAGCGGTTGAGCAGCGGCACCCCTAAATCCGCCTCCATCTGGCGGATCGTGCGCGACAGTGGAGACTGTTCGATGTGCAGCCGTCGAGCAGCCCGGCCGAAGTGCAGTTCCTCGGCTACGGCGATGAAGCAGCGAAGATGGCGTAAGTTCATGCTTTCTCCCTACCGATGTGATCAGTCCATATCATCGTAGGGAGCCGAATAGTGCGGAGGATTCACCTCTGTATCGAGATGAGAGCCATCCTGGGGGGTGATGCTCGGATGCTTTTCGCCCATGTCAGCGCCTACGGCGAAGCTCTCGTTCGAGATCGCCCAGCTGCGACGCCTGAAGTTCGGCAAGAAGAGCGAGCAGCTCGATGCCGAACAACGCGCGCTGTTCGACGAGGCTCTGGACGCCGACCTTGCCGCGGCTGAGGCGCAGCTCTAGGAACTGCTGGGCAAGAAGAAGCCGCCGGCTACGCCTGGCGCGATGCCTAAGCGCACCGCCTTGCCGGCGGACCTGCCGCGCGTGGACTGCCACCACGAGCCCGAGAACACCCGCTGCGCGTGCGGCTGTGCGCTCAAGCGCATCAGCGAGAAGCTGGACTACACGCCGGGCGTGTTCACGGTCGAGTGCCACATCCGCGGCAAGTGGACCTGCGCATAGGTGCCGAACGCTGACCCAGGCGCCGGTCCCGGCGGAGATCATCGCCAAGGGCATCCCCACCTCCGGGCTGCTCGCGTAGGTGCTGGTCGCAAAGGACTCCGACCATCTGCCGCTTACATGGTCGTCCCTAGGCAAGCAGGAATAAGCTGCGTGAGTGAATCGGGAGGTTTGCGTAGCTGATGGCTGGCCAGCAGCGTCTGCGCCGGCGGCTTCACCGGCACGAAGCGCATGTGCGGGCGGGTTGCCGCCTCGCAGATCGCTGCGGCATCGGCCGCACCGTTCTTGCGTCCCTTGCCGGCCATGCGGTAGGGCGTGACGAAGTGGCCTGCAATCAGCCGCGCATCCAGCCCATAGCCGCGCAGCTTGCGTGCCCAGTGATGCGCACCGCCGCAGGCCTCCAGGGCCACCAGGCAGCCGGGAGGCAGCTCCGCGCACCAGGCCGCAAACTTGTCAGCGGCCAGCGCCTTGGCAACCACCACGCGCGCATCCACCGCATGCACCTAGATAACCCGCTTGGCCAGATCCACCCCGACTCGGGCAATCTCGTTCATGGACTTCCCCTTTCACATGGCTGCAGATTGATGACTTGGGGAGCACCATCGCGGTGGCAGCCAACATTTGTTTCCTGGCTGCTTACGATTGAGTCACATCAATCGGCCAGCAGATCGCTGGATGTTGACTCTTGACTTTCGGCATGTTAGGCGCAATATCTTGCAAAGTCTTGCAAGAACTTCCTCAGGCGAGGCCGCGTGACGACGGAACTTGTGGGGGTGGTATGACAGCGCGCCAGCAGGCGATCTTCACACTCGACGAGTTGGCTGCCTACTTGAAAGTCGGCAAGCGGACGCTTTACCGGCTCGCCTCGCACGGGGAGATTCCGGCCTTCAAGGTCGGCGGGGGTTGTGTCCCGTCAAGTGGTGTAACTTCTGTCTCCGTTCTCACTGACTCAGGCCGCTTCCGACTGGGTCAGTAATTCATTCCCGGTGTCGCCTTGGC
>MDSZ01004022.1_pt1 | contig 19189 bp, 16 predicted proteins | sample 811201 | NCBI WGS metagenome assembly MDSZ01 (sample SAMN05326647, study PRJNA326480) | marine metagenome | isolation source: seawater | place: Indian Ocean: North | collected 2010 | reverse complement strand
CTTAATCAATTAGGCTTAGATCCTAACAACCTAACCTACTTCCATGGAGGCCTAGATAAGAGCCTAGTCGGAGTGGAAGGAGCAGAACCGATTCACCAAGTGATTGCCTAGGCAAATAAATACGCAGACTCTCTAAGTACTGCTATTCCTCGTTGCACAACGAGACCCTAAAAGATATTGATAGACCGTGGTCAATTTTACAAAACCATTGTTGCTGGACGCTCCCTTTGAAAAATGGGCATGGGGTGATGTGCCGAAGTATCGAAGAGAACAGGTAAGAAACTGGATTTTTGAAAAAGGCATTCTTGAATGGGATAAAATGTCCAACCTACCTAAAGACTTAAAGAACAACCTGGCCGAAAAAATTGATTTGAGCCCAATGAAACCTGTAAAAGTTCAAGGGTCAAAAGATACCACTCAGAAAATTCTCTGGAAATTACGTGACAATCAATTCATCGAAAGTGTTCTCATTCGTGCCACCGAAGGAACCAAAGGAGTACGAGCATCAAGACTAACACTCTGCGTATCAACACAAGTTGGTTGTGCACTAGGTTGTAAATTTTGTGCCAGCGGACTGGAAGGACTTAAAAGAAATCTTTCTACAGGAGAAATTATTGGTCAAATCATGATGGCAAAAAATGAAGCAGGGCGAAGAATAGATAACTTAGTCTTCATGGGAATGGGTGAACCTTTAGCTAACCTCCCTGCTCTCCTTCCAGCTCTTGACACAATTCTTTCACCAAAAGGACTTGGTATAGGTGCTAGACACATTACTCTTTCAACCAGTGGACTCGTACCCAAAATTTTGGAAGTTGCAAAATATCCTGCACAGATTCGATTGGCTATTTCATTGCATGGTGGAGACAATGAAACTCGAACAAAAATTATGCCAATCAATGATCGTTATCCAATAGAAGATCTTTTAGCAGCTTGCGAAAAATTTATCGAAGAAAGAAAAAAGATGATCACTTTTGAATATATATTGATCAAAGGTCTAAACGACGACCTAAAGCAAGCAGAGCTCCTCGCAAAACATGCTAAGAGGTTGAATGCGAAGATAAATTTAATTCCTTATAATAAAGTGGATGGTCTAGAATGGTCTAGGCCCGACGAGAAACAAATTTTCGCTTTTCAAAAAACTATTGAAAAAGAAAAAGCTCCCCGTGTTACATTAAGGATGGAAAAGGGTCATGACATTGATGCAGCCTGTGGTCAATTAAGATTAAAGGAAGCAAATAATGACTAAATTTTTTTTAGATAAACTTCTCTGATTACTCCAGTAGTTGCATATGTACAAATACCTAACGGAACAGACATTTCAATCTCTCCGAAACGCATTCCGACTTTTCGACCTTCTACTTCGCAATCTATCACTTCTTCATTATCAATCCATACAGTAAGTTCACTTTCCGTAACACGAAGCCGAATATCATACCACTTGTTTTCATCAAAAATATACGCATCCCCAGTTTCATTTTCTGATGCATCAAAGTCATCAATACTTGAAATTCCTATTAAAGACCCTCCCCAACCTCCTAAAATTAGAGTTGCATGGGAATCTTTATAAGGAAAAGTTAAACCACAGAAAAAGTCGCTCCCCAAAGTCCTTTTAGCTTTTAAATGAATTTCGTAATTTTGAAGAGGTAACTGTTCACCTATCCAATGTATTCCAGAAAGTTCAGAACCCATTTCCAAAACTAGACTTCCATTATCATCAATTCTTATATCACCTTTTCCTGCATAGTCTGTTTTGTACCAATTATCTAAATCACTACCATTAAATAGCCATTTAATATCTTCATTAGATTGAGAAGATTTAATTAATTTTTGAGATTCACATGAAAATAAAAAAAGAGATCCAAAAATCAATACAATGCATCTAAATAAGCAAATATGTACGAAAATAAACTTCATGAAAATTAAACTATTACAATTTGAATTTATTAATAGGATGTTATATTCAAAATTTAAGATCTTTGAATAATTTCAATCTCGTAACCATCTGGGGCATCAACAAAAGCAAAAGTCGAACCTGATGAGCTTTTCGTTGGTCCGTCACTTAATTCAACCCCGACTGACTTTGCATGTTTTTCAAATTCTTGCATACTTTTAACTTCGAAAGCTAAATGCATCAAATCTTCCTGAACAACTACACTACCAGACCCAGGAAAAAAAGTAAGTTCAATTTCCTCATCGCTGTTTGGAACTGAGAGAAAAACCAATTTAGAGCCTCTGGGCGACTCATGTCGCCTTGAAACTTCAAGACCAAAAACATCCTGATAAAACTTTATAGACTCTTCCAAGTCAGAAACCCGCATTCGAGTATGTAAAAACTTGCTGACCACATTACTCATGGAAAGAAGAGATGCTAAAACTCAAAGGAAATTTTCTCGACTCCAGCTCCAGCACAAGCATTCATAACGCTTATTCTATGCTGGTGGGTTGATAAACCTGATGCAGAAATCATCACCACAAGCTTACCATCTTTTTCTGTGAATGTACCGTTTGCAATATTTTTATTTGCTTCCTGTACTTGTACAGTAAGATTTTTAGTAGTTTCTGGAAGAGTGAGATCCTGCCCATCATCCATAAAAGAGCCATTCAAAGAAACTGATCCGTCATCTTCAACTCGGATTTTAACAGGATCAGGTTTCTTAACATTCATTGCACTACTCTTAGACTTACCTGGAAGAGAAGAAGAAAGCTCTGCCTCAGGTTGCTTAAGCATTGTAGTGACCATAAAATAAATTAGCAGTAGGAATGTAACATCGATCATCGGAGTCAAATCAACTTCATCCTCGTCACTTAATATTCTTTTTAAAGCTTCCATTGAACAAATAAGTTATTGTTGAACTTCAAAAACAGCAAAAATAACTTTTGACTGACCACCAGCAGCAATTAATTGAAGTATATCATCAATAGTTGCCTGAGTTATATCAGGCGTAGCACGAAGTAGAACCGCCCATTCTGAATTTCTCTTTACTGCATCTGTAATAGCTGATTCATCAATTTCCTGCTCTCCCCAATAATATTTGTAGCCAGCAATTGGATCTTCAGCCACACTAATAATTGTCCGCGGTGGTGGCTGCTCCATAACTTGGGCGTTAGCAGCTATAGCCAGAGACTCAAGATTAACATATTGCTCGGACATCCTTTGAGCAACAACCATGAAGAAAACGATCAAAAGAAAGACCACATCAATCATAGGAGTCAGATCCGGAGAGTCGTTCGACTCAGGTGGCTTATATCGACTCATTTAAATAATCGAACAGCTACTTTAAATGATCAGGCAGGAGGAGGAGCAGGAGGAGCATCGGGTGCAGGTATTCCTTCAGCAGGTGCTTCTTCATAATATTCTTCACCAGCTTCCTCACCACCATCGGCAAATCCACCTCTAGCGGCTCTGACAAGAGTAAAAACCATTTCACCACAAATTCTATTAACTTCGGCAACAATAGTGCCAAATTTTGTTTTGTATATGAAGTAAGAAATGAGGGTCGGAATAGCAACAACTAGACCAGCAGCAGTTGTCCAAAGTGCGCTACCAATATTACCAGCCATTTTCTGACTAGACTCACCACCCATACCTGAGGCTTGTAGGACCTGAAAGGCACCAATCATACCTGTAACTGTACCAAGCAGTCCTACCATAGGTGCAATTGAACCGACGGTATTTAAAAGATTAATCCAAGTAAATGGCTTAGCCATTTCTAAACCCGATGTTTCCTCAAGCCCTTTCTCAATCGATTCGATATCGAGCTCATCATCCTGAATCCGAGCAAGCCCACCTTTTAGCACAGAAGTAACTGGTAATTTATATTGATCACATAGTGCCATAGCACCCTCAACATTCAAGTTTTGAAGCTCTTGCATGATTGGCTGAACTACATCATCTTTCACAAATGCCTTTTTTCTTACAGCAATACCGTTGTATATCATTAAAGTAAACCCAGCCAAAATGAGTATAATGAAAGGAACAAGGAATGGTCCAAGATTATCAACAAGAGCGGAACCAAAGCCTTTTTGCTGAGCATGAGCAATATTCGCTAAAAAACTTGGAGACAAACTGGCAAAGATTATTCCAAGGGCGATAAATTTTCGGGTTAAACCTAATTTCATAATGTTGTATGTTTTATAGTGTATTAGAATTACTTTTATGTTTAAGCGGGTCAAGAAAAGGATTTTTAGGATGGAGGTAGGGCATCAAGTCTTTTCTGACTCTCAGCCGCCCATTTTGAACCCTCATAAAATTTTGTAACCTGCTTGTAAACATTCTCAGCAGATTTTGTTAATTTCAATTTTTCGTAGGCATCACCCGCCATCATTAGAGATTCAGGCAACCAGTCTAACCCTACCCTTGCACTTACAATACCTTCAGTAACTTCCAATACAGACTCTCTGTAAAACTCTTGTGCTTTAAGTTCATTTCCACTTTGTTCGCTTTGTCTAGCATATTGAACACGCATTAAAGCTCGTATTAATTTATACAATGAATATTCATTGGTTTGGCGTGCTGGAGGATTCTCGTCCAATTTCTTAACTGCCTGCATAGCAGCATTGAAAGTCTTACCAGCATAATCTCTGTACCGAGCATCCTTAACAGCTGCCTTAGCATACATCTCATAAAGTTTCAGGTAACAATAAATAGGCCAAATCTCAATAATTTTTGCATATGGACTACCAACACTTTTATTTACGATTGGGCCTAATCTAGCGTATTCAGAAATAGCTTCATTATAAAGCCCTTGTGAACGAAGTGAATCAGCTAGTTTAAGATAGGATGCATGATCTGCACTGTTATCCCTAATAGTAATTCTTTGCAATAAAGCTCTCGCTAATTTAGCAGATTGGGGGTTTGCACGAATCATTTTGCCAACTAAGTCTAGAGCAGCTTCAGAAAAGTCCCTGTATCCAAATCCATCAAGTTTACTAAGATTAATTCTGGAAAGTAGATAAAATGCTTCGTTGAACTGCTCCATAGCAATCAGAGATTTTATATAAACTAAACAATTATCGTGAATGGCAAAATACTGTTGAGGGATTTCCAGGAATAGCATCGCCTTGTAGATTGTTGGACGAAGTGAATCAATTAACTGAACATTGTATTGCTCATTGGAAAACGAAACCAAAGTTTTCATTACATCCCTTGGCCAAGCAAAAGCAAAACCCTTAATGTTCTGTTTTTGCAAACCACGGAGTTCAAGTTGCATTCTTCCAGCACCTTCCATTTGAGCATAAATAATACCTTTCTGCCCGTCTACTCCAAGCAAGCTACCGGGTTTCCCTGCATTTCCCATGTAAATAGTAACTGGGAGTGCACCTGCATGAATTTTGAAGTAATCCTGATTACCCTGTGAAAAGATAGCTGTGTACCCAATCAAATATGAGATAATAATGAGAATGATTTTGGAATAAAAATTCATTTCAAGTAATTCCTTTGCCAATTCACAAAAGCTTTTTCCATTTGGGTTCTTTGATCAGAATCTCCAATCTGTTCGTAGCACCGAAGAGCTTGCTCAAATGATTTTGGAGCCCATTTAGTAGATGCGGGGAAATTCAAAGTCGTGTATTTATAATAGTAAGCCGCTCCGGCATAGTCTTTCAAAGCTCGTTTGCATTCTCCCATTAAATGAGAGGCCTGCGCACGTTGTTCAACACTCGCCTCAGTATCACCTCGAACATCAGTTAACAAAGTCTCAGCTCCTTCTAAATACGATGTATCTTTTGTAGATTTACCAACCTCAATCATCGATTCACCCTGTAAAATCCTGGCGTCGTTTGCACTAGGATGCCAAGACGAATTGGTTAGTGCAGCTTCGTAACTGGCAGCGGCTTCAGCAAAATCTTTGGTTTGTTGCTTGGCTTTGCCAATAATAAAATGTGCATCAAAGAGAAAATCACCACCGTTTTCAGAAAACTGATCTAAAAGTATATTCATTGCAAGTATTGCATCCTCAGCAGAATTTTGAGATATAAAATTTTCTGCCATCCAAACAAGCACTCCTGGACTAGCCTGTGGGAAATCACTACGTTGCGGCGTGTAGCTACCGGCTGATACTGCATCCAATTTATCCAAGGCTGCTCTCATTCTCAATTCTAAAGCTTTTTCACCGCTAGATTCAGCTTTGTCCAACAATTTTGAAAAAGCAGAGGTGGGAGATAGTTCAGACGGAAACGCTTTCTTGAGATTTTGATATTTCTTCAAATAACCCTTGAATTTTGCGGCATGTTTTGGGTTAGAAAATACTGCACTTTTCATCGAAACAATGTCCGATTGAACATCATAATCCAATCCATCAAAAGATGTTGATAGATAGGGAAGTAGTTTATTTCTATCTTTGATAATTTCTTCAACCGAGCCTGTGACTGTTTTCTCGGTTCCTCTTCTGTCTCTGTAAGTAAATGAAACTACTTCTCCGGGATTTTGAACTTTTTCAAGAAGATCCAGAGTGCTTCCGTACAAATTATCATACTCCGAAAACTTTTCTATATACTTAACAATTAATCCATCTACACCCACATTACTTTTTTGATTTCCATAGTTCTCAATGTCACTGTAATAAAGATTCAACATTGCGGACGGATTTCCTAACTTTTCACTGGCAAAACCTATTCTCTCCGTTGCTTCAGAAATACGAGCCCCCTCTTTACCAGAATTATTTGTCGAATATTCTTTGTAAAGTCTTTCCAAGTCTGAATAAAAAACCCAAGATGCAACATCGAACATTTCTCCATAATCTATTGCTTTATCTTGATTTAAATCAAAATCAGCGAATGATTTCGTGCTTTGAATCCCAATTGAGTTATATTCTGCAGATTGTAAAAGTTCGTCTTTATTTTTATCAAAAGAAAGATAATGTTCCACAACACCTTCTGGATTCTCGGCAACTCTTTCTATGAGTCCACCTTCATTAAATGTTGCATCAGAAATTAGCCTAACTTCCTGAGTTTTCTCCCGGACAAACTTGTAATTTTCCCGAGCTTTATTGATTTGCTCAATAGTTGGCTGTTCATCTGGTTGCAGTCCGCTTATAGATAAATCGCCCATGCTTAAATAAGCTTCGGCAACCATCTTATCATCAGGAAATTTCTTAACAAATTGATCGAACAAGCGTATTGCGTTTTCGTTATCCTGAGAACCCTGATATGCTACCGCCAGCCTGAAAAGAGCATCCTTAGAGTATTCTTCACTTGGGAAGAATCTTGCTTTAGCACCACCACTCCATTTGTCATTTATAGATTCGTTACCAGTTGCTATCGACTTTCCTCCACCGATTTTATCAGTAATTTTCCAGATAGAACCATTGTACCACAAAAAGAAACCATTCCCATTCGTATAAACTGGTTTACCATTCTTTTCTTCTTTATCGACAGGTAAATAAACTCCATTCGGATCTGGAATTTCTTCTTCCTCTTCTACGACATCTTCCTCCTCAATGACTTCTTGTTCCACTTTTTCAACTTCGGGTGCGACTTCATTTGCAGCAGCACCCTCGGGACTTGCCTCCGTAACTTCCTCATCTCCCCCACAAGAAGAAAAGAAAAATATCGATACTAATATTATTGAAAGTAAAGATGTCTTATAACTCATCTCGTTATTCACCTTCTTCTGAGGCGAATTCGCCCAGTTCAAGACCTTCAATGTTAACACCTACAACAGCACCAAGAAGAGGTTTAGCTTCGTTAAACTTACCAGAAGCTAATAATGCAAGACCACTCATGTAATGTGCTGTTGGCATAGCAGGGCTTTTATGAAACTCGGATCGATTAACATACCCTTTCGACTTGTTCATTTTGCCATTTTCAAATCCTGCAAATTTTTCTAACAATTGATTAAATTTCTTTCCCTTGAAGTATACGGCACCCATCATACCAACAAATTCCTTTGCATATTTATGTTCAGGCATAATTTCAATAAACTGATTACATATTTTAAAAAATCTATCGTAATATTCTTCAGATTTTTCCAACGCCTTTGCAGCACGGTCTCGTTCAACAGTACCAAGCTCATTTTGAAGACTAACCGCTATTTGTTTTAGGTTTTCTGCCTCTTGCCTGTAAGCATTTGCCATAATAAAAGTAACATCGGCCCTGAATTTTTCCCACTTTTCATTGGCAAGATACTCTTCACCTAACTCAATTGATTTTTCACGTTCCTTAACGCTGTTTGAAGATGCAAATGCAGCATAAATAAAGTTCTCGGCCATTTCATTTTCGGGGAAATCTTTGTACAACCAATAAAATCCCCAGAAGGATTCAAAATCTCTCTTGGTCAATTGAAAATTATCGGCTTTTTTCCATCTCAAAGTGGTGGTGAAAGAAGGTGTACTCTCTGCTAGTTTAAGATGGCCTTTTGCACTTGTTAACTTCATGGCAATTGTATTGGTCTTTTCTTTTAAAATATCCAATCTGCGTTTCGGCATTACTTTTCCCTGCAGAGCAATGATTTGCTCATATTGATTAAGCTCCGCCTGTAGTTGTTTTTTTCTTTCGGTGTAAAAAGCAACTATTTCTTCAGTTGTCATCGTTAGTGCGTAAAAAAGAGACGCATCAACATGCCTGTCTTTTTCGGAAAGTTGAGCCGCACCCTGCATTAAATTAACATTCAATCTAAGATCATATCGAGCAGGTGTATCCCCAGATAAAAGTGGTAATAAAGGAAAAACCTCATCAATTCTTTTAGTTTGAACAAACATTTCAGTAAGACAAGAAACTGCATAAGCCAACCTATCTTCATCCTTTGCTAATTCAGCGTACTTTTTTAACTCTAGAAATGAAGGTTCACCTTTTACCCAATCTTGAACAATGTGATAGCATTGAGCTCGCCCGAAATACAAATTCATAAGCTCAGACCTTTTCAAAATTTGTTTTTTATAAGGCTTAGCTGGATCTAATAAAGTTTCGATTACACGAGCCGCTTCATTCCATTCATGAAGAGCTCGTAGACAATCAGTACGCTTCTGAAGAGCCATTACAGCTTTTGAATCATTTGGGAATTTTTCGGCAAAAAAACCAAACGCACTAGCAGCTTTAACAAGGAAATCTTTATTCCCGGTTTTAGCAAAGCTCTGTAAATATCCTACACCTCTAACAAAGCCAAACTGTTGAAGAATTTTTTCTACCTCCGGGTCCTTCTCATCTTCGAACCTTATCTCAAGCTCATCAAGTAAAGGAGATGCACCAGCAAAATCACCCTGTCCAATCATAGCTTGAGCCTCAGAAATAACCTGCCTTAAAGGCATATCAGCAGGGCTTTGTGAAAAAACAGCATTGGCAAATAAAACCAATAAAGTAGATGTGATTAGCGATCTCCAACTAATGGGCATTTTTAAGGGAATGTTTAAAAGGGGCATGTACTCAAATAAGCCAATCAAAAGACTAGTGGTTTTTCGTGCAAGCTTTTTTCTCGCATAAAAACTTTCGTTTAAAAAATTACAACTCTACGCAACAAGGACAATTGAGTACAAGGTGACCTTCATCAACTTCCTTATACGATAACTCTAGTCCAATACTTTCTGAATATTTAGGTGCCATAACTCGGTTTCCGAACGCACAACCCTGTGGAGGATTAATGGGCGATGGAATTTCTCCAGAAATGATAATTTTTTCTCTTTTTATGCTTGGATCGGGAACAGGGATTGCAGAAAGAAGTGCTTTTGTATACGAATGCCTGGGTTTATCGAAGATTTTACCAGTTGGACCCATTTCGACAATCTTACCTAGATACATGACGGCTATAATATCAGATATATGTCGAACCACTGCCAAGTCATGCGCAATCAACAGATAAGAAAGACCTAAACTTTGCTGTAATTCCATTAACAGGTTAAGCACTTGACTTTGTACAGAAACATCCAGTGCTGAAACCGGTTCATCAAGAACAAGAAGTTCAGGTTCAAGTGCAAGTGCACGTGCAATTCCAATTCGCTGACGTTGGCCACCGGAAAATTCAAAAGGATATTTTTTTACGGCACTTCCAGGTAGACCCACTTTATTAAGAAGTTCCCTAACTTTTAATGGCCTATCATCCTTGGTTCCGATATTATGAATATCCAAGGGTTCCTGTAGAATCGAACCAATAGTCATTCTGGTATTAAGAGACTCTGCTGGATCCTGAAATACCATTTGTACAGATTTACAAAAATCTTTTTGACCTTGGCTACTACTAAGAAGATGTTCCTTAAAAGTAATTTGACCACTTGTCGGTTTGACCAAACGCACAATTGATTTTGCTAAAGTGGATTTGCCACATCCAGATTCACCGACTAAACCCAGTGTTTCTCCCTTTTTGAGAGAAAAACTAACTCCATCAACAGCTTTACAAGCACCAATTGCTTTTTTAAAAACCCCACCCCGAACGGGAAAATGTACTTTTACATTTTCAAGTCGTAAAAAACTATTTTCGTTGGTCATAGATTAGTACAGACAGGACATGCTTCGACCCAATGACCACTCGAAACTTCAAGAAAATCTGGTTGAATAGATAAATGCTTTTGGGTGTGTACCCGTCCACTTCGAGATCCGTAACGGCATCCTTCATTTAAATCCGATAAGCCGGGAACAATCCCTTCAATGGTTTTAAGTTTAGTTTTGGGGCTATCAACTAGCTTAGGTATCGAACCAAGAAGATCTTGGGTGTATGCATGTTGAGGGAAAGCAAATAATTCCTTAATTAATCCTCTTTCCACCATCCTGCCTGCATACATTACACAAACTTCATCGCAAGTTTCAGCGATGACTCCTAAGTCATGCGTAATAAGCAGAATGGAACATCCCGTTTGCTTTTGTAAATTATTGAGTAGATCTAAAATCTGTGCCTGCACAGTAACATCAAGTGCAGTTGTAGGTTCATCGGCTATGATTATTTTTGGCTTACAAGCTATAGCCATGGCTATGACCACCCTTTGTCTCATTCCCCCAGATAGCTGATGCGGATATTCATGCATACGATTTTCGGGTGAAGGAATTCCAACAGCTTCAAGCATCTCAACAGACTTCAGCCATGCTTGATGGTCCCCAATTCCCTGATGTAAATAAAAAACCTCTTTCATCTGGTCCCCAATTTTTTGGACGGGGTTTAGGGCATTCATAGGTTCCTGAAAAATCATCCCAATCTCATTACCTCGTATCTCTTGCATTTCTTCGGTGCTCAAATCGAGAAGATTTTTACCCTGAAAAAAAATACTACCATTAGAAATCATGCCCATTGGTCGAGGGAGAAGCCTCATTATGGAATATGCGGTTACACTTTTACCGCATCCTGATTCACCTACGACTCCGACAGTCTGCCCAGGATATATATCAAAGCTTACTTTATCCAATGCCTCAACATTACCATCATCGGTCTTAAATTGAACCGAAAGATCCCTGACCGTCAGTAATGGTAAAATTTGTTCATTCTTAGCCATTTACACCGATTATCGACCTAATTGGACTTGTACTTTTCATAAACTCGGACGCTGGGCTTTCCGCTTACGGGTCCTCCCTCTTCCATTGCTTTTAAGATTTTCTTTTTTTCAGATTGATCAATCCAGAAAACCTGAAACTCTTCATAATCTCGAGATTCCTTAGGCCCCCAGTTATCGGGAAATTTAATCCAGTTCCAATGACCTATCCTAAGCCAAGGCTTCTTCCATGCAGGCACCCATACGGCATGATCATGTATCATTTGACTCAACTGATGAGCCATTTTGGTTATTTCTTCTAAATTCTCCTCGCCCCTATACTTATTAATCAAATGATCAATCTCACGAACAGCAGTTTGAGTAAAATTATTGGTGCTTACTTTTGTGGTAAGATTTTGCTTTAGTGAACCATCTTCATTAAATTTTGAATCTCCGACTTCTTGATAAGCATTATCAGAGTGATACGGTTCCCAAAACCTTGGGAAAAGCTCAACGAAAGAATTGAACGCAGAAAATATCACTTGATGGTTTTTCTCATTAGCTGCCTTCCACGCGGCAGTAGGTTCCAAAATCTTGAGCTTTAATTCCAATCCTGCTTTCTTAGCCTGTTCTTTCAGAACAACAAGCACATCTTCGAAATGCTTGTAACCAGTAAGTAATTCAACAGAAAGTCTCTTTCCTTCTGAGTTCATCAAAATGCCATCACCTCCCCTTTCGCTGAATCCGGCTTTTGCAAAATATGACAAAGCTTTTTCAATAGAAAACTCTCTTGCTTTTAATGTTGGATGAGAACGCTCACCATAACCATCAGCAACGGTATTCATGCGAACAAAATCACCCCGAAAAATTTTCTTAAGAACAAGATCAAAATTCATAGCATGATGAAATCCGATACGAATATTTAGATCATCAAAAGGTGGTTGCTGTGAGTTGATTCTTAATGCGTAAGATGGTGGGGGTATTTGATTAAAAAATGTAACTTTTGAAAGATATCCATTTTGTACTAGCTTATGATTGTCGGGAAGCTTGTCGTACCAAAATTCTGTCTTTGCCAATCCAAACATATCGACATCTCCTTTAAGAAAAATCTCAAAAGCTTTGTTGTAGTCTCGTACCACACTCACTTTAATTTTTTCAGGATTAAATCGGTAACGGAAAAACCTTTTTTCGTCCGCCCACCAATTTTTCTGTCGCACAAGGGTAACTGACTTTCCTTTGTCGACATTTTCAGGCAAAGCCACATATGCACCTGTTGTAGGCTCGGGATTCCACTGATACTTAGTAAGAAATTCACCATCCAGTTCTTGATAAAAATGCTCGGGTTTTGCCCGTATGGATACCCTCTCTACCACATCTGGCTTTGCCTTATAAAAGGTAATAGAAAGAGTTTCTTTATCATAAAGTGTAACTTTTTGAAATTTGTCTTTCCCATAGAAGTCGTTGTACCAAGGTGCTTGTATATGCTTACTCCTCATGAAATAAAAAAAGAAAAAGAAATCGGATACTTTTACTTTTTCTCCATCGCTGTATTGTGCTTTGGGATCGAGTCGGAAAAAAACCGTTTTTCCATCCTTTCCAATAGCCCATGAATTGGCCAATCCGGGATAATATCCATCCGAATTGGGGTGAGGGTGAACCAAGCTAATCACATTGTAATCGAGAAGATAACTACGAAAAGCTCCATTCGCATCCGGGCCAATCGTTCTGAGGGTGCGAGGAAAATCTCGCATGTAAACTTCCCATGTTCCACCTTTTTTTGCTTGAGGAGAAGCAAACTCCTGCTCTTCGTTTCCCTGCTGCCAATTCAAATCCTTTGGCAAATTATCAATTGATGAAATTGAAAAACAATCTGGATGCTTTTGATAAAATTCCAAAACATCCTCCGAGCAATGAGCAATTAATGGATGTACTTTCCCATCTTTATCTCTCAAACCTTCCATCGATTTCTTTACTTCTATATTTTCTACAAAATCCAAACTAAAATCCTTTGAAGAGCCTTTCAATTGTCGTGCAAATTCAACAGCAAATTCCCTGGCAAATTCTCGTGCCAATTCCCTGGCGAATTCTCGATCAATATTACCTTCACTTCCTTCCATATCTTGATTCTCCTGATTAGAATCTCCGCGAGGCGGTTTTAATTTTGGGTTATCACAACTGCAAAAGAATAGGCCCAGTGTAACAATGAAAGAGAAATTGAAGTATTTTAATTTTTTCATTTTATTCGTATGTGGAAAATTTTTTGGGATCAAAAGCCTCACGAACCGCTTCTCCGATAAAAGTAACAAGGGTAAGGGTAAAGACGAGTGCGGAAACCGTAGAAATGACAATCCATGGTGCGGTTCTAAGATTACTTACCCCCTGCTTTAAAAGCTCTCCCCAGCTAGGAGTTGGAGGCGGTAGTCCATAACCTAGGAAATCAAGTGCGGTAATCGAGGAAATCGCAGCGGCTACAGTAAAAGGAGCAAATGTCACTAAAGTAGAAACAACATTAGGCAGCAAGTGTTTAAAAATTATCCTGAATGGGCTGGCTCCAATTACTCTAGCTGCAGCAATGTAATCTCTGGATTTTTCTTTGTAGACTGAAGCTCTAATGTAATAAGTCATTCCGGTCCATGAGAACATAACCATTATTACTAAAAGTGAGGAAACCTGTAAACCTACCCCCCAACCTCCAGGCATTACAGAAACTAATATAATGACCATGTATAAGAAGGGAACATTTGCCCAAATCTCAACAAAACGCAGTCCCAGCATATCACTCTTTCCACCTAAATATCCCATAAAACTACCGGCAGCGATAGCTATGAGATAAGTTAAAAGCAGATATCCAATGGCAAAAGTCATAGCTATTCGGAAACCAAAAAGTAATCGTGCCAAAACATCCCTTTCTGTTTTATCAGTTCCACAAAAATGACCTCTTTTAAAATTAGGAGGAGAGAAACCAGTGGACTCTTCATCAGCATAATCCATTTCGTAAGGATTGAATGGAATAATAGGCATTAGCAACCAGTTGCCGGAATCTTCAAGATTGAATTTCTCCTTCAATTCGCGGTAGTCAACTTCGTATTCATAGTCCAAACCAAAATCCTTACCGCTCATCTGCTCGCCATATGTAGGAAAGAAAATTTCATTGTTGTAAGAAACTATCAATGCCCTGTTATTAACGAACAATTCACCAGCCAAACTTAAAAGGTAAAGAAAAACCAAGATCAAAAATGACCAATAACCCCGCTTGATCGAACGAAAGCGAGTAAGTTTTTTTCGGGTAAGTGGATTGATTTCAAACATTTTAACTACTCAAATCTAACTCGCGGATCAACCCATGCAACCAACGCATCCGAGAGAATATTACCCAAAAGCATAAGAGTTGCCGATAGCGTGAGTATACCCATTACCACGGGATAATCTCGGTCTATAACTGAATTGAAACCGAGTAAACCAAACCCATCAATGTCAAAAATTGTTTCAATTAGAAAAGAGCCAGTAACAAAAAGGGAAATTTGATGGCCTACATTTGTAGCAAGTGGCACAAGTGAGTTTCTCAATGCATGTTTACGAACGGCATTTTTGAATGAAACACCTTTAGCCATAGCCGTTCGGACGTAATCTGCCGATAGATTATCCATCAAATGATTTTTCATGAGCATGGTTACAAAGGCAAAGCCTCCTATTAAGTAACAGCACAAAGGCTGAATTGTATGAGCCATCAGGTCAGTAAATTTTTCCCAAATACTCAATTTATCAAAACCTTCACTTACCAATCCGCCCATAGGCAAAAAATCCAAGCTCACCGATAAAAAAAGGAGGAGAAGAGAACCGAGTGCATAGCCCGGCACAGCATAACCAACAAAAATTAAAATCGAAGTCAGGTCATCCGAAAACTGATTGTGACGAACTGCTTTGAACATACCTAAGGGTATGCAGATTAAATAAGTGATAAAAAATGTGAGCAGGCCAAAGTAAGTAGAAACAGGTAACCGTTCAGAAATAACCTGCAATACAGATTCACCATATCTTGTTGACTGGCCGAAGTTTCCCTGAAGAACTCCTTCATACCGAGTCATGAAAAGTTCGGCAGTAGGTGCTGACTTTTGTACTTCCTCATTTACTTCCCTCATTCGAACCGCCCAATTACCAAGTAATTCTCCCTCATTAAGGAATTTCACTCCACCTTTATCATCTCGTAATAGGACAATTCTTTCCCTTGCACCCTCTATTTGGGATTTAATTTTTCCGGCTTCGTTGGCATCAATTTCACCGTCTTGATTACGGTCAATTTGATTGAATTTAATATATTTCGCGATATTTTTAGGAACCTCAGCCTGTTGCACATATCCATCCCTATTCCAATCCAATTCAGCAAGTCTAAAGTCCGGGATTCTTACCCTCTCTGAAATTTGATATTCAAAATTTGAAAAGCGTATTTGTCGAAATTCGGTCTCCCTTGGCAGAACTCCAAGCCAAATTAGATAAGCCTCCCAATGAGGCTTATCAAATCCATACAAACGCTTCATTTGTTCCATCTGATCCTGGGACAAAGACTGATCCGAACCCATACCCTGCCCTCCTCCTCCGTCCTGAGAAACCTGCTGCAATTGCATCATCGCCTGCTCCAGTGGTCCTCCAGGTGCCAATCTAGTAATCGCAAAGACCAAAACACTGATTCCGAAAAGGGTAGGAGGAATCAAGAGTAATCTTCTTATAAAATAATCACGCATTAAAGAGTAATCATACATAGTAATTTCAATAACGGGAGCAAAAGTTAAATCTACTACCTTTTAATTTTTCCAATTCTTTTGCTTGCCAAGAGTGTTAGCGATGACACCTTTTCAAATTATCAGAGAAACTAACACATGGAAGATTTTTTACATTGGGATTATTTACCCAATGTGGATTTTTATAACTTCGTTTTTTCTCTTTTCTTGTTCCGCACCAAGCAATGTAGAAAAAGCATTAGATGAGCAAATTCTCCATTTTGGATTAGGTTCAGAACCACAATATCTAGATCCGCATCTGGCAAATAGCGTTTCTGCTCATAATGTAATTATTGCATTAATAGAAGGCCTTGTCAGCGAAGACCCGAAAACTCTTAAGCCCGTTCCGGGAGTTGCTAAAAGATGGGATATTTCAGAAGATGGTCTTGAATACACTTTTTATCTACGAAAAAATGCCAAGTGGAGTAACGGTGATCCTGTCACTGCTCACGACTTCGTATATTCTTACAAAAGAATTCTTAACCCAAAACTAGCATCCCAATATGCAAGTATGCTTCATGGTCTCAAAAACGCTCGGAAATACCATGAAAGCAACCGAGTACTGGATTTTGAAATTTTAAACGCGGGTCAAGGCTATACTGATGAATCTAAAGTTTCTTTGGTCGGCTCTAAAAGCGGAACAGGTTTTGTGGGTCTTTTGGAAACCAACGCGTCAGGGTCGATAATTGGGGTTCAAATCCTTGAAGCTGGCAAAAACTATTCTTCATATCAATCTATCGAAATATCTGATGAAAACGGAACGGGTGCGATAATTCGTCCCATAATTGGAAGTTTGAGCTGGGATGAAGCAAATGTAGGAGCGATTTCGATTGATGATCATACTCTACGATTGATCCTTGAAAACCCCACACCCTATTTTCTTGAACTCCTCAATCACTACAGTTGGTTTCCAGCTCATCCTCCAACAATTGAGAAATTCGATGCATTTGAAAAACAAGGCACCGCATGGACTCGTCCGGGAAATTATGTGGGTAATGGTCCTTTTACCCTCTCCGATCATAAAGTTAATTCGGTAATCGAAGTGAAGAAAAATCCACTTTACTGGGATGCACAAACCGTCTCTCTTAAAGGCATTCGTTTTTACCCAATTGAAAGTGCAGATACAGAAGAGCGGGCGTTTCGCTCGGGTTTTCTTCACCTTACTCAAACCGTTTCCCCTGACCGTATAGATTTTCTCAAGGCAAATCATCCGGAATTGATTCATTTTGAATCATATTTAGGAACCTACTTTTACAGGTTTAATTTAGATGAACCTCCCTTTGATGATGTCCGAGTCCGCCTAGCTTTTAACTTAGCAACAGACCGGAAAGCAATTGTTGAAAAAGTGACCAAAGGTGGGCAACTTCCAGCTCGTTGCTTCACTCCTCCCGGTACGGGTGGTTTTACCCCTGAATCCAGATTTCGTTTTGACCCCGAAAAAGCAAAATCCTTAATTCAAGAATATCTAAAAGAGAAAAATTTGAAATCTCTTCCAAAGATTGAATTAAAATACAACACTTCTGAAGGACATAAAAAAGTGGCGGAAGCTCTTCAAGGGATGTGGAAGAGTCATCTGGGAGCGGAAATTCAACTGCTTAATATGGAATGGAAAGTTTTTCTTTCCACAATTTCAAAGAGGGACTTTTCCCTCGCACGGGCAGGATGGATTGGGGACTATGTGGACGCCAATACTTTTCTTCATATGTGGAGAACGGGTGACGGACATAACAATACCGGATGGTCCAACGCCCACTATGATAAACTACTTGAACTTGCGGCTCAGGAATCTGATGCTCAAAAAAGATTTTCCTATTTTGAAGAATGTGAAAAATTAATCGCCGAGAATGCTCCTATTCTTCCTATTTACTTTTATGTCCATGTGACATTAAGAAGTCCTACAGTTAAAGGGTGGTATCCCACCCTACTTGATCATCACCCATACAAGTATGTCCGTCTCGAAAATCTGACGATAAATGACTGATGGTTAAATTTATTCTAGTCCGAATTTTACAGGCAATTCCCACACTTTTTGTAATTGCGACCCTTACTTTTTTCATGACTAGACTGGCACCTGGTGGACCATTTGACTCGGAAAAAAATATCCCCGATGAGATCAAGGAAAAACTCGAGGCACATTTCGGACTGGATAAACCCCTGCACGAACAATTCTTGCTCTATATCAGTAATTTATTGCAGGGTGATTTGGGCCCATCCTTCAAATATATGGGATGGGAAGTTTCGGAACTTATTGCAAAAGCATTTCCTATTTCTGCACAACTAGGCATTCTTTCCTTAAGTATTGCTCTGCTAATTGGTCTACCGGCTGGGATCATTGCTGCCCTTCGTAAAAATTCATCTTACGATTATTTCCTTATGATTTCTGCCATGCTGGGCATTTGTCTTCCAACTTTCGTCCTTGGTCCCCTTTTGATTTTAATTTTTTCATCCCGGCTTGGTTGGCTTCCCCCGCTTGGTTGGTATTCATTTTCTGATATGATCTTGCCCTCTTTAACCCTAGGTCTTTTCTATGCTGCCTACATTGCTAGACTTACGAGGGCTGGCATGCTTGAAACCCTAAACCAGGATTACATTCGAACAGCACGAGCAAAAGGAGCGTCTCCTTTACGAGTCGTTACACGCCATGCACTCAAGGGCGGCCTTCTTCCAGTGGTTACTTTTTTGGGACCTGCCTTTGCCGGATTGATAAGCGGATCATTTATCATCGAAAGCATTTTCTTTATACCAGGCTTAGGACGTTTTTTTGTAACTGCTGCGTTTAATCGTGATTATACCATGGTTCTTGGGACCGTACTTTTTTATGCCTGCCTCATCATACTTCTCAATCTTGTAGTTGATATTATCCAAGCAAGCCTTGATCCAAAATCGAGAAAGAAATGAGTATCGAAAGTGCAAAAACCGAGAATTTGATTGCCGAACCTTCAGAGGGCTCCTCACTCTGGCGAGATGCATGGATCAGGCTTCTGGCCAACCGCCTCGCCAGTATAAGTCTTTTCTTTTTTATTTTTATTT
>MDSZ01186671.1_pt1 | contig 19195 bp, 13 predicted proteins | sample 811201 | NCBI WGS metagenome assembly MDSZ01 (sample SAMN05326647, study PRJNA326480) | marine metagenome | isolation source: seawater | place: Indian Ocean: North | collected 2010 | reverse complement strand
TGTGTGCTGGTTATCATAGCTCTTCCTCAAGCCTTCGAAGAGAGAAGGTTGGAACAGAAGGATGTTGCATTTGTTGCGAAAGATTTTGATGGATCGCGAGAAGAAAAGCGCAAGAGCTTATTAAGGCGACCAGACAATGCCTTAAGGGAACAGGAATCGGCTTCGACGCGCTCCCGTAGAGTTGCTGACACTAGCCCGGCGGTAGATCTTCCGGCGTCAAATCTTTCAGATCGAAGGCAGTTGGGTAGGAAATCTGAGCCGGTAAAGGCTCTGAATCTCAGTGCAGCAGAGGAGGCAGCTGAGGGGATGGGAGAGGATCATCCGTTTGCAGCAGATGCATCAGGGCAGGTTGAAGGTCAAGCCCGAGTTATGGCCTCCCAGTCGGCAGCTTTGGCACCGACTGATGAAGCAGAACAATTAGGACTAAACGCTGTCGGTGGGGGAGTTGGTGGCGGTGCAGCTGCTCTTGCTCGTAACAAACCCAAAAAGACACAGGAGTCAGATGGCTTGTATTTCAAGCGAAGTGCAGCTCGAAGCGTACCTAATTCAGAACGGTATTTGCATGATGAATATGGGATTAATGATATGGAGCGGCCCCAATCTTCTTCCGGTGAAGGGTATGCAGAGATCATTGAAAATACAGGAGTCTCACCAAAAGATCATCCGCTCTCAACATTTTCAATTGATGTCGATACGGCCTCATATGCCAATACGCGACGATTTCTTCAATCGCGTCGGTTACCTCCTCGGGATGCGGTCAGAATTGAGGAACTGATTAATTATTTTCAGTATGATTACCCTCAGCCAGAGGGCGACACGCCCTTCTCTGTTACCGTAGATGCCGCACGGTGCCCTTGGAATAGTGGTCATCGCCTCGTTCGAATTGGCTTACAGGGCCAGTCAATCGACCGTGATGCACGGCCAGTTGGAAATCTTGTATTCCTGATTGATGTTTCGGGTTCGATGCAGTCCTCGAATAAATTACCACTTGTTCAGCAGGCTCTTGGTTTGCTTGTGGATGAGCTGACCGAGAATGATCGAGTGTCTATCGTGACCTATGCTGGACGTGCAGGTCTTGTTTTAGCACCAACAACAGGTGATCAGAAGCAAGTCATTCGTGATGCTATTGAGTCCTTGTCAGCCGGGGGTTCAACGCATGGGAGCGCTGGAATCAATCTAGCCTACGAGCAGGCTCAAGAACATTTTGTCGATGGTGGAGCCAATCGGGTGATTCTTGCAACCGATGGAGATCTGAATGTCGGAGTAACCAATACGAATAACCTGAAGGATCTGATTGCTGAAAAAGCAAAAACAGGTGTATTCCTGACGGTGCTCGGTTTTGGTGAAGGAAATTTACAAGATGAAAAGATGGAAGCACTCGCTGATCATGGGAATGGTATCTACGGATACATTGATGGTGTTCGTGAGGCGAGGAAGGTCTTTGTTGAGCAACTGACCGGTAGCACTGTGACGATTGCCAAAGATGTGAAGATTCAAGTGGAGTTTAATCCAACTCAAGTAGCATCGTACCGTCTGCTTGGCTACGAAAATCGTGCGTTGGCTGCTCGAGACTTTCGAGATGATAAGAAAGACGCAGGTGACATAGGAGCAGGTCATAGTGTGACTGCACTGTATGAGATTACTCTTGTCGGTGAGTCCGATGCTGATGAACCTGGTGTCGAGCCACTAAAGTACCAAGCTCCGGTTGAAGAAAAAGAGACTCCTACTGAAAATCTTGATCCCAGCGTTAGCCGTGAACTTCTTACAGTAAAGCTTCGTTGGAAAAAGCCTGATGCGGTTGAAAGCACCGGTTTTGAAGTTCCTTTTTCAGATCGTGGACCATCTTTTGACGAAGCTTCGGTGGACTTTCGATTCGCATCCGCCGTTGCAGCCTACGGAATGATTCTAAGAAATAGTGGTCAAAAAGGTGATGCAACGTACGAAATGGTGTCTCGCATTGCAGGAGAGTCACTCGGTCAAGATGACGGCGGATATCGAGCCGAGTTTCTTGATCTCGTTCGCAAGGCACAAAATCTACAGAACAGGTGAAACGTGGGTGTCATCCGTATGTGCATTCAAACAACAGGGCTGGCCAAGGGCTCAATGATTTCCTTGGCCTGCAAGCCATCGTTCTGCATCAAGTGCTGACATGCAACCGGTACCTGCTGCAGAAATGGCTTGACGATAGTAATCATCAGCGACGTCTCCTGCAGCAAATACTCCCTCTACACTTGTCTCTGTTCGAAAATGCTTTTTCCATACGATGTACTTTTTAGGATTCAACTCGAGTTGATTGTCTAGAAAAGCTGTATTCGGTGTATGACCAATAGCGAGAAAAACTCCAGCAACATCAAGTGTAGTTTCTGTGTCTCCTCCTGATGAAGCTAGGCGCACTCCTGTCACACCATTTTTATCGTCTCCCAAAACTTCAGCCAGTGTGGTATTGAAATGAATAGAGACTTTATCATCATCGAACGCTCGTTGAGCCATAATTTTTGATGCTCGAAATTCATCTCGACGATGTACAAGGTGTACCGTACTTGCAAATTTTGTAAGGTACGTTGCTTCTTCGATTGCAGAGTCACCTCCTCCAATAACGACTAATGGTTTATTCCGAAATCGCGGTAATGCTCCATCACATACTGCACAGGCGCTGACGCCTCGATTTTTGAATGCCTCCTCACTTGGGAGTCCAAGCCAATTTGCACTTGCTCCCGTCGCCACAATGACGGACTTGGCATAAGTGGTTTCACCCGTTGATGAAACAAGTGCAAAAGGACGCTTTGAAAAGTCAACTTTGAGAATATCATCGGTGATGACTCGTGTTCCGAAATTACATGCTTGTTGACGCATCAGCTCCATGAGTTCGGGGCCAGTAATTCCATTGCCCTCATGAGGTGGCATGATCATTCGCCGATCTTGTGGAAGTGCTGAATCCAAAAATGTACCTAAGTCACCCGCAGGAAAACCCGCAAAGTTTTCAACCTCACTGGTCAGGGCCAGTTGTCCCAAAGGAAGCGTGCCAGCCATGCGATTCTCTTCGCTAATGGCTCCTTCAAAAACAAGGGGCTTGAGTTGGGCTCGAGCCGCATAGATTGCAGCTGACCAACCAGCGGGACCACTTCCAATAATGACGACGTTTTCTACTGCGGCGGGCATAGGTGCTCCATTTCTCGATGTGTTTGGCTTACTCCCGGTGATCGTGCGAAGCATTCGACTCAGTCGGTGTGATTCGGCATGATAGTCTGGGCGGCGACAGTATAGGCGGCTTTTCCCAACTTTCCCAAGGTGTGCTTCACGATGACTGTCTTCATGATCGTTCTCGGAGCAGCTTTGCTCCTTATTGCAGGATATGCTACCTATGGCCGCTGGTTAGCCGAAAAGATTTTTCGACTTGATGCGACTTCAGAAATGCCGAGTGTGGCACTCCGGGACAATAAAGATTATGTCCCAACATCTCCTGCAATTGTATTTGGACATCATTTTACAAGTATTGCAGGAACAGGTCCTATTGTTGGTCCTGCGCTTGCCATCATGTGGGGATGGGGGCCAGCCATTCTGTGGGTCCTTTTTGGAGCAATCTTTATTGGTGCAGTACATGATATGGCAGCGTTGATTGTAAGTTGTAGAAATCAGGGCATGACTATTGGTGAAGTAGCTGGTCGGCTGCTCAATCCGAGAGTCAGGCTCCTCTTTCTCGTGCTGTTACTTTTTGCACTGTGGATAGTGCTTGCGATTTTTGGGTGGGTGATTGCCAGTGTTTTTGTGCAATTTCCTGAATCAGTAGTCCCTGTCTTTCTTCAGATTCCAATTGCCGTTTGGATAGGCTTATGTGTCCACAGAACAGGACGCAACTTACTTGCGCCAAGCATTGTTGCCCTTGCCATAATGATAGCCACAGTCTGGTTGGGAGCAGGTTGTCCGGGCCTGGACTGGACTGGAGGGTGGGTCGGAAATGGAGTGCGTAGTATCAATGAAACAGTTGCTGCATGGCCGGTGTGGGTATGGGTCGCTGTATTGTTGAGTTACTGCTACGTAGCAAGTGTTTTGCCAGTTTGGGTTTTGCTTCAACCGAGAGATTACATCAATAGCCTGCAGCTTATCACAAGTCTTTGCCTGATTGTCACTGGTCTCTTCGTGGTTGCTTTTGTTGGTGGAACGGTATCAGAGAACGGGAGCCGAGCACCTCTGGAAATGGTGGCACCAACGATAAATCTTCATCCATCAGGCGCTCCGCCCATTGTGCCATTCTTGTTTGTGACTATTGCGTGTGGAGCGATTAGTGGTTTTCACTGCCTTGTCAGTTCGGGCACAAGTAGCAAACAGCTACGAAGTGAAACAGATGTTCGTATCGTTGGGTATGGTTCGATGTTACTTGAAGCATTCCTCGCAATCTTGGTAATTGTGGCAGTCGGTGCAGGTATTGGATTGGGGTGGCAGCAGGCATATCCCGGAATGACGGGAGAGGCCTTATGGAGCAGCATTTATGCTGATTGGACAAAAGTCACAGGCGGCTCAGCAATCGCTGCCTTTGTGGTCGGTTCCGGGAATTTTTTGGAGTCTCTTGGAATTGACCCTACCTTTGCCAGAGCTCTCATGGGTGTGCTTGTTGCAAGTTTTGCCGGAACGACACTGGATACAGCAACACGCCTTCAGCGGTACGTTATTCAGGAGTTGGCTGGAACATTACTTAAGAAAAAGGGTGTCTTGAAAAAAACATCACGTTTCAATCCTCTTTGGTGGCTGACAACACCACATGGTGCAACATTGTTTGCAGTTTCATCTGCGTTTCTTTTGGCCCTTATGCCTGCACCCGGAAAACCGTGGACCTTCGAGTCTCTGGGCACGGGAGGGCTCATACTCTGGCCGCTCTTTGGAGCGACCAATCAGTTGCTCGCAGGCCTTTGTCTGATTGTTATCTGCTTTTATCTTCAGCGACGAGGCCTTCCAACATGGATGACCCTCGTGCCAGCAACATTTATGCTCATTATGCCAGCATGGGCACTCATCCATGACACTCGCAGATGGTTTTTAGACGGGAATGGAGCATTGGCAGCAGTTGCAGTGTTGATGTTGGTTCTAGAAGCTTGGATGATCGTGGAGGCAGTACTCCTATGGCCACGAGTACGCGGCATCTTGGAAGAGACTCTTCCTCCAGCGTCACTAAAATCTCAAGACATGAAGATGTCTTCATGAAGGCGCAGCATCAGATACATGAAAAGATTTGTTGGGCATGCGGCAGGCCATTTAGATGGCGAAAGAAATGGAAGCGGTGCTGGGAGCAAGTTCGTTATTGCAGCAACAAGTGTCGAACTCAAGGAAAAATAAAGAAAGGGTCAGTATGCGACCGCTGACGCGAAATGAGGTCCGTCAAATCGACGATTGGGCCATTGAAGAACTTGGCCTGCCGGGGATTATTCTTATGGAGAATGCAGGGCGAAATGCCGCCATGCTTCTTCACGAAAAGGTTTCAGGAGGCCGTGTTTCTGTTGTGTGTGGCAAAGGGAATAATGCAGGTGATGGTCTTGTGATCGCAAGGCATCTCTGGAAACGCTCATACGATCTTCAAATTCTGCTGGCATGTCCGCCAGAAGATTTTCAGGGCGATGTCTTAACACATTGGAACGTAACAAAGAAACTTGGAATTCCCTTTTTTCAAATGAATGAGGCTTCTTTGAAGACCTGGAAGCAGAAACTCAAAGACACTAAATGGATCGTTGATGCACTTCTCGGTACGGGTGCCGTAGGATCACCTCGTGGTGTATTGAAAACAGCTATTCAGGCAATAAACTTCTTTTCGAGCACACATCAAAGTCATGTTTTTGCTGTGGATATACCTTCCGGACTCGATTGTGACTCAGGTGAAGGTGGTGATGAGTGCATAAAAGCTGATATTACAGGTACCTTCGTAGCACAAAAGATTGGTTTTCTTAATCCAAAGGCATGTCGCTGGCTTGGTGAGGTTTGTGTACTTGATATTGGTGTACCAATGCAAGCGGTGACTGTTCTTTTATAAAGAAGACATGTAGCTCTCTGGTACATGGTAGAAGGCAAAAGCAAAGATGGCATAGGTGGCAAGAAGTAAGACGCCTTCCATCCACGTTACCTTGCCATCTTGGATGAGTTCTCGAGTAACGATGACAGAGATAACAATTGCAATTATTTCAATGCCTGAAAAAGCAAGATCCATCGGCTGGCCAACCAATAGTCCTAGTAGTACAAGCAGTGGTGCAACAAGCAGAACCATTTGAATGGTTGAGCCCACCGTAACGGCGAGTACAAGTTCTTGTTTGCCTGCTTTTGCGAAACGAAGTGCTGTAAGGACTTCACCGCATCCACCAACACCCCCCAGAAGAACAACACCGCTAAAGACATCAGAAAGACCAAGTGTGTGAGCCATCGGCTGTAATGATTCGGTTAGGAGATCACTTGTGAATGCTAATCCAAGTGCCGCGATTCCCAGCTGTACAAGCGCCTTGCTGATCGAAGTTTTTCCCCGTGCCTTAGATAAAGACGCTCGTTCAGAGGCATTCAAGGGTTGCTGAAAGAAGGTGTACACTAAATTGATGATGTAAACGAGCAGGAGAATGAGTGCAATTTCAGTAGAAAGTTCTCGTGATGCATCTGGAACAACAGACTGAAATACAGCCGGAATAATAAAGCAAAAGCTACAAAGCATGAGCATTGCAGCATTGAAGCGAAGATACTTTTGTTCAAACTTTTGTGTGCCAAACTTCAGGCCACCTACGACGAGTGCACATCCCAGTCCAACAAGTAAATTCACCAAGATTGAACCAGTAAGTGACGCTTTGACAACAGAAGCAAGTCCATTCTTAAGCCCAGCTAAACCAATAATGAGCTCTGGTGCATTAGCAAGTGTGGCACTGAGAAGACCCCCTAAAGAAGATCCAAGTTGACCACTCAGATGATCTGTTGCTGAGCCAAGCAATTCAACAAGAGGAGGAATTGCGATAAGTGCGGAGCAGAATACCCACAATGGAGATGCGCCGCTCCAGTTGAGAAAAGCTGTAATGGGGACAAAGATGAGCAACCACTTCATTCTCAATCACTTCAGTTGTGTTTCTAGAAAAGACCACGCCATCGCATCCATGAAGGCACGCTGCTGATTATTTGCAGCACCACCATGGCCACCCTCAATATTTTCATAGTACAGCACGTTTTTGTCTGCTGATTCTAAAAGTGCAGCCATTTTTCGAGCATGGCCTGGGTGAACACGATCATCACGAGTTGATGTTGTGATAAGTATTGGAGGGTAGGAACGAGTCTTGAGGAAGTTGTGGTATGGTGAAAAACGTTTGATGAACTGCCATTCTTCCGGGATGTCCGGATTTCCATACTCTCCTATCCAACTTGCACCAGCGAGCAGTTTATGAAATCGTTGCATGTCGAGGAGCGGTACCTGACAAACAACAGCTCCAAAAAGATCAGGACGCATGGTGTACATGTTTCCAACAAGTAGTCCACCATTGCTCCCTCCTTTTACACCAAGGTGCTCCTGGGAAGTCACCTTTCTTCGTATCAAGTCTTCGGCAACGGCAATGAAGTCCTCATAGGCGCGGGGCCGTTTGTTCTTTAATGCTGCCTGATGCCATTTGGGGCCGAATTCACCTCCGCCCCGTATATTTGCAACGACATATACATTGCCTTGTTCAAGCCATGCGGCACCAGTCAGTGAGTTATAGCTCGGTAAGAGTGGGATCTCAAAACCACCATATCCGTAGAGAAGGGTAGGAGTTGAACCATCATGGGGAAGGTGTTTTGGGCCGATTTGGAAGTAAGGGATGCGGGTGCCATCTTGTGATGTTGTTTCATATTGTTGGACCGTCAGTCCATCGCTCTTAAAAAAAGATGGAGACTGTTTCAGCTTTTCTGGAAGAGGGTGACGTCGATTATCAGAGAGTGTCCCAAAGGAGAGTATTGTGGGGCTGAGAGGTGTTGCCGTGGTAAGAAAGTAGTCGTCACTTTCCAGCCCATCAACAGCGGAAATACTTGCGGTTGCAACGTCTGGAATTCCTGGCAGTGGCTCTTTGTGCCATGTTCCGTCGTGATAGTGAAGAATGAAAATCCGACTCCTCACGTTGTCGAGTGTTTTCAGAAGAATGTTGTTACGAGTTGTGGAAAATGCTACCAGGGATGTTCGTTCGGTTGGTTCATAGAGGACATCAAGTGTTGTACTATCACCTAGTGCTAGAAAGCGTTCAAGATTTGCAGCAAGGAGTGAACCTGCTTTATAGGTCGTGGTGCCACGTGTCCAATCGCTTCGTAGTTCAATGAGCAACCAGTCACGATGGACGACTGCATTGGCGTCATCAGGTTTTTGAATCTTGATAAGGTGACCATTCCGTTGAAGAAAGAGTTCGTCTGTCCAAAAGGTCATCTGCCTCGTGACAAAGCTACGTTCATAGCCAGGTGTTGGGTCATGCCATCCAACAACGGACATGTCTTCGGGTAAACCCTCGTAGAGTATCGAAGCATTTTCTAGGTTTGTTCCACGATCCCATTCCCGAACAGTCCTTGGATATCCAGAAGTAGTCAGTGATTCAGGACCGAAATCTGTTGCAACCAAAAGCGTGTTTTTTGTTTTCCATGAAACCCAACTCTTCGCTTCGGGAAGTGAGAAGCCTTCCGCCACAAAGCTTTTTGTTTCTAGATCAAACTCACGAACAACATCGGCATCTGCTCCACCGCGGGAAAGCGAGACAAGGCAAAAACGGTCTTCAGGCTTTAACACTCTTACGCCATGCCAAACCCAATTCTCATTATCTCGTTTTGCGAGTGCATCAAGATCAAGTACGGTTTCCCAAGCAGGATTATTTCGTCGATATTGTTCCATGGATGTGCGCCGCCAAATACCCTTTGGGTTGTCAGCATCACGCCAAAAATTATAAAAGTATCTCCCGATTTTTGAGATCATCGGGATTCGTTCTTTCGAATCCAGAATGCCCAGAAGCCGTTGCTCAAGTTTTTCGAATGCGCTTGAATCAGTGAGTTGTTTTTCACTTTTTGCATTCTGCTTGCGAACCCAATCAAGGGGCCTCTTGCCTGTCACATTTTCAAGCCATATGAAGGGATCTGAAACGGGATTGTCGTGTTTTTCATCACCAAAGGAAGAAGACATTGTGAAATAAACACTCCCCAAAAGTAGACAATGCAGTAGATGTTTCAGAGGAAAAGAAAACGAGTTCATTCGGATGGAAAATGAAAATGATGCAGGATTGAACTCAGTTGGAAAAGACTGCATCATGTTCGAACCTGCCCTGTTCCGGTGACAACGTATTTGTATGTGGTGAGTTCCTTTATCCCACAGGGCCCACGGGCATGAAGCTTGTCGGTTGATATTCCGATCTCGGCTCCAAGGCCAAGTTCTCCGCCGTCATTGAATCGGGTGCTTGTATTCACCATGACAGCAGCAGTATCAACACAACTAGTAAACCTGTCTATGGCGTTCTGATTGTTGGAGATGATCGCATCAGTATGGCGTGAGCCATACTGATTGATATGACGTATTGCAGAATCAAGTGAATCAACGACAACGACAGAGATTTTTGGACCCAGATATTCAGTTGCATAATCGGACTCTGAGGCCTTGGTTGCAGATGGTATAAGCACCCGTGCAGATTCATCTGCACGGATTTCAATTCCCTGGGCTGCAAGTTCATTGGAGCACTCCGGAAGGAAGGCAGCAGAGATCTCCTTGTGGACGATGAGAGACTCGGCTGCATTGCAAACTCCCATGCGTTGACACTTTGCATTGACAGTAATCGACCGTGCCATGTTGAGGTCGGCATCTTTATCAACATAAAGATGACAGTTTCCAGAAAAATGTTTGAGGACAGGCATTTTGGCTTCAGCACAAACGCGCTGAATCAAAGCCTCACCTCCTCGTGGAATAACAATATCAATAAGATCGTCCATTGCGAGGAAGCTTCCTACAGCCTCACGGTCGGGAATATCGACGAGTTGAACACAGTCCAGTGGTAAGCCAGATTGTTTGATGGCACTGCGCATGCTCTCCACAATACGAGCACTTGAGTGGGCTGCTTCTTTCCCACCACGTAGAATGATTGCGTTGCCGGATGCCAGAGCTATAGCGGCGGCATCAGCAGTTACGTTCGGGCGAGATTCATAAATAAAAAAAACAACACCAAGAGGAACACGAATTTTTTTTACCAGGAGACCATTTGGACGAGAGGACTCTTCTAATACTTCACCGATAGGGTCTGGTAAAGCAGCTACTGCTTCAACTCCTGAGGCTATTCCTTCGATTCGTGCATGATCAAGAGTGAGTCGATCAATCGCTGCATCAGAAAGTCCATAATCTGGGGCAGCAGCAAGATCACGTTTGTTGGCGTCGAGTATTGCTTCTGTATCCTGCCGAATCTGACTTGCAGCAGTGCGAAGACAATCGGCTTTAGCGGCTGAAGAAGCCCCGATAAGCTCAATCGAGGCTTGGCGGGCTCGGTTGGCAATATTTCGACAGTGGTCAGTGAGTGTTTTCATATCTGCATCGTAGCAGACATTGCCAGGGCAGCGCGAACTCTTCCCACATCGTGCACTCGTACAATCTGAATTCCCGCGGCGGCCAGTCCACAAGCAGCCTGAGCCGTCGCAGTATCAATTTCATCTTGGGTGCCCTTTCTCCCTAGGGCATTTTTGATTGTTTTACCAATAAAACCCTTGCGAGAATGACCGATGAGAATCGGTGTTCCCAGATTGAGAAATCGCTCAGCATGAGCCATCAGTTCTCGGTTGTGGGCGTGTGTTTTGCCAAAACCGATACCAGGATCAAGACAGATTTTTTCGAGGGCAATCCCATGCCTGACAAGATTATCTCGACGTGCCAAAAGATACGCATGGACATCGGCTACGACATCATCATACGAGGGATTATCCTGCATGGTCTGTGGTGTTCCCTGCATATGCATGGCACAGATGCCAGCTCCACTTTCACGTGCAACAGAGATCATATCAGGGTCGCCCTCCAAGCCCGTGACATCATTAATGATTTCAGCACCATGTTCGAGTGCACGAATTGCAACTGAAGCCTTGGAGGTATCAACGGAAACCGGTACACCAGATTCTGCAGCGAGGCATCGAACAACATCATTGACTCGTCGTAGTTCTTCATCGAGTGACACAGGTGACGAGTATGGTCGCGTACTTTCTCCACCGACATCTAGTACATCAGCTCCATCGGCTACTAGTTTGAGTCCATGTTGAACTGCTTGCTCCACAGTCGTGTGACGGCCTCCATCAGAGAAGCTGTCAGGTGTGACATTAACGATTCCCATCACAAGAGGGCGTTGTAGAGAGCTGTTGTGGTGTGGTAACTCAAGGCTTCGGGATCGCAGTTGCCACGATTGAGGGAGGGCAGGAAATGCCATTAGTTTAATTAGAGTTACTTTGTAGCATTAAAAGTATAAAGACTTGGATGGTTGCAGGACTCGCTTGAGCTCGTTTTCATCAAGTGAGAATGTATGCTATCAGAATCCGTAGGCATCACCACGGTTCTTCCATGAGACCCACTATTTGACGAGCCATACGCTGAATGCCTTCTTGTTGGGTGCTTACAACAGAGCGACCATATTCTGGAACAAGCATTGCTGCTTGACCAACATCAACACTTGCTGCAGGCATCGGTACAGAGCCAGTAGAAAGCACTGCTCCGCCGCGATCAGCCCATGTGACCAATGCTTGCATATTCATTTCTACCTGTCGTGACTGATCCGTTGGGCTCTCTACAACAACTCTTTTGGTGTCAGCGACAATGCGGCCAGTCAGCACACTGTCTGCATTGGCAGCAGTACCGACAACCTTAAATGGGGTGCGTTTTTCAATCTCCTTACAGACCGCTTCTGTGAGTCTTTCACCAAGATCAATATTGGGTGTCGTTCGAAAGCTATCTGTCTGGAATACGGGGACGTATATTGTTCGTACATTTGGTGCATATAAGGTATTGTTTCCAAACCGGTAACCAACACACCCCGTGATCAGTACGGAGAGTGATGCATAGACAAGGCAGCATCGAAATGGATACACCAGCATGAGTAACAGTTGTTCGTGCAAAATGTGAGACAGTGTTTATTTAGCGAGTCTCTTTGTCTTGTTCCGAAGCAGGACGTTCTTGATGAGCTATTCGTTCCTCTGACTCTGCCATGGCGTCAAGTTCTGCTTCCTGAAGAGAGTCAGGATTCAGGATTTGAGTGAGCATTGGAAGAGGATTGTCTGAAACATCTTCAAGGCCTTCGATTTCTTGAAGTTGATTTCGAGCGCGTCGCGCTAACATGGTCTTTGGATAATCTCGAGCAATCATTGCATAGTAAATTCGAGCTGAAGAGTAGTGGCGTCCTTTATTATAAAATTCAGCTCGATGCCAATGGCGAGCAGCCTGTTGCGCTGCAATCTCTGCTTGTGATCGAATGATACGTTCTTGATCCTCTACAGAGAGTTGATCAGGAAACTGCACGAGGACTTGATCAGCGAGGAGTTCAGCTTGGTCAAGTGCACCTCCTTCGTATGCAGGTCCTTGATAGGCCTGAAGTTTTGATTGTAATCCAAAAAGATATGCCTGAAGCATGAAATCACTGTCAGGGTACTCAGTTCGAAGGAGTTCATAAAAATAGTCGGCGTCGAGCCACTCCCGGGCAATGAAATAAGCATTTGCCGTTGCCATAATACTGTCGTCAGCAAGATCACCACGGGGATCATTAAGTCGGACATGTTCAAATGCCTTCAATGCTCGACCAGGGGTATCAAAGAGTGGTCGGCTCTTGTCTACCAAATTTGGAATGAGGACTGGATAATGAAACTCTTTGTCGATGGCTATCCAATATTGACCGATGAGAAACTGCCGTTGGGCGACACGGTCAAGGTAACGAGTATTGGCGTATTTCTTGACGAGTTCTGAATACGCATCTTCTGCTTTCGGATATTGGTCAGTAAAGAAAAGGCATTCGGCCAGTTGCCACATCGCATCTTCTTCAATAGCTGAGTCTGGCCAACGGTCTATTGCTTTTTTGTAAAAGGAAATAGCCTTTGTATAGGAACCTTGTCGGAAAAGTGCATCTCCCTCAGCAAGGGCTTTTTCGCCAACACTCTCACTTGGACTTCGCCCTGTCATTTTTTTCCAGCGCTTCTGGATGTTTTCGCCTTTCATGAAGTCAAACGTGGCGTCTGCTGAAGCCGCTACAAATTCTGATGAAAGGACATCAGATTCAGCATCATCTCCGAGTTCTTCAGCCAACTGATCTTCTTCGCCCTGAGCAGCTGCATCAGTACTTGACCAAGGAAACTTTGGAATTTGAAGTGTCGCGCAACCACTCAGGAGAGAGGTTGTAACGAGGAGTATGGCTACTGCCAACCAGCGGGCAGTGCGAAGGCGTCGACCAACAAGATGAGCTAAATAGGTGTTCATAATGGCTCGCAGTTCACCTCCAGAAGCTGTTGGTAATGGACGTTGAGGCCATCCTTCTTTTGCTTGCGCCAATGTTCTGAGGGAGACCATCGCATCCCGAGAGACAGAGATGACAGATCGTTTGCCTCGTCTACAGGTAGGACACAGGGCACCGCCATCAAGCATTCCGAATGGTATCCGTCCTTTTTCACTGAGTTCACTTTGACACTCTGCGCATTGAAAAATCGATGGAGCATGGCCAACCATGCGCAGCAGTTGGACTTCAAAATGAAGCACTGTCGCACATAGGACATCATCTGCCTTGTGATGACATGATGAATCGTAATCACGAATGTCCATAACTGGACGCGGGCTTGAAAGAGCACGAATTGTTTCATGGGCGGCATCAAAAAGGTCAGGTTGTGGATCGGCATCGGCAGTGAAAGCGTCGAGCAGTTCAGCAATGTACAGTCCTCCATGAAACGCAGATCGGCTGCCTACTCGAAATCGGTTCTCTAGCGTGGCTTCTGTCAGCACATCGAGACCGGACGAGAATTTTCGGATAACGAGTACCTGACAGGTTGAAAGCAGGTCAAGGGCGGCGTCGAAACCACTCTTTGGACGCCACGCTCCTTTTGCCAGACCCCGCACTTTGCCACATTCTCGGGTAAAGAGCGTGGCTACACAACTAGTTTCACCGAATGGAGAAGCTCGGATCACGATGGCATCTACCTTTTCAGCCACCATGTTGTTTTGCTTCCGGGAGTTTTTCGATTCGTATGAGATCTATTCTTCGACGTGTTGCAGCAAGGACCTCGAGAGATACTCCATGGGTAGATAATTTATCACCAACGTGCGGTATTTTTCCAAACTCATGAAATACAAATCCCCCGACTGTTTCATAGTCAGCGTTTTCGGGCAGTTGTGTTTTGCATCGTTCGTTGAGATAGTCAATACGCAAGCTACCAAAGACCTCACAAATCGTATCCGAGACGAATCGAATACCATCTTCGAAAGCTTCATCGTGCTCATCAGCGATTTCACCAACAATTTCCTCAAGTGCATCTTCGATAGTTACCAGGCCTGAAACGCCTCCGAACTCATCGGTCACTAATGCAAGATGTGTTCGTCCACGCTGAAGTTCTCGCAGGAGTTTCTGAACACTCATTGATTCTGGAACAAAATAGGGCGGCCGAAGAAGTGGCCGTAAGTCATGTTCTTGTTCAATGCTTTTTCCAGGAGACTCGACAAGTTTTGAGAGGAGTTCGCGGGTGTGCAATATCCCAATGATGTCTTCGGGTGATTGGCCCCATACAGGAAGTCGAGTGTGAGCACTCTCTGTGATCATACAAATAGCTTCGTCCCATGGCGTGGCCATAGGAATTGAAATCATATCTGTTCGAGGTGTCATAATCTGTCCGACACGTACATCATCAAGGTCCATAACTCCTTCAATCATTGCTCGTGTTGTACCAGGCAACCAGCCTTCACGATGAGCTTCATCCACAACAGCGAGGAGTTCATCCTGACGGTCATCTTGGTCGTCGGCTAATGAGCGACGCCCAATTTTTCGTGACAGAGAAGTTGCAATGTTTGAAAGAAATCTCACCGATGGTGCAGTTGTTGCGACAACAGGTTTCCATAAATTCCATGTCACAACAACAAACCAAGCACCCATGAATTTTGTGAATAGCATTGGAGCAACCACAAGCATTGCCCAGGAGAGTACGATCCAGCCCCCTGCGCTAGAAAGTTCAGCCGCAAGTGAATCATTGCTATTCGTAACGAACCATTGGTGCGCCAAGAGTGTTGCGATTGCTGCCGCAGTCACAACAATTGAAGAAGCAATAAAAGCTATTGTTTCACTTCCACGAATGATCTGCTCGCATCGCTCCGGTTGTCCACGACGGTTACATATCTCCTCGATTCGGTGACGCTGAGCGCCCCGGATTGTTCGAGATTGAATAGCTGCGAGCGCGGCAATGGAAAGAAAGCCGATTGCGGATTCAATGCCAAGAGTTTCAGGAACGTTCATACAACGAAAAGTGGAAGTATCAAAGTGTCAAATGTGGAGGTGCGGGAAGTCCGATTGACTTCATAACTGTTTTTTCACGAAATCGCATCTTCTGGCGATCTTCGACTGTTTGATCGTCATAGCCAGTCAGGTGCAAGATGCCATGAACGAGGTAGTAGGCAATTTCAAGGTGTGAAGTCCAGCCCTCATTCGCTGCGGCCAATTCACGGGATACTCGTTCTGCTGTTTCTACGCTGATGACGATATCACCACGAAGAATAGTATCTTCTTCACATCCGAGATTGAATGTAATGACATCTGTAGGCGTTGGGTCGTCAAGCCACTTCCCATGAAGTTTAGCCATACTCTGGTCGTCCACAAGAACGATGCTCAGTTCAGCTGATACAATATTTTCAACGTTGAGTGTATTTTGTGCCACAGACTTAATGTTCTTCAAATCAACTGGAAGAGTCTTTTGTTGATCAAGAACCTCAATCGAAACTTCTCTTAATGAGGCATGAGCCATTCGGCGAGTTTCGGCCACGACTATGCTGTCCTCTGGTCAGGATACTTGACTCGGCCGTGGTAAACGGCCGTGAGGCTTTTTACGAGGCTTTGTTCAATAATTTCAAGTTCTTCAAGCGTCAGTCCACAGTCATCAAATTGACCGTCGAGAAGACGCTTTATTGCAAGATCGTGAACAAGACCTGCAATCCGTGAAGGAGTTGGTTCGGTTAAGGCTCTACTGGCACTTTCTGAAGCATCAGCAAGCATCATCACCGCAGACTCGCGAGTTTTTGGCTTGGGTCCAGGATACCGATATGTCTGTTCGTCAACCTCAGGATCATCAGGGCTTGCTTGTTTCCGCTCCGTTGCCCTGCGATAGAAGTATTCAACGAGAGTTGTTCCGTGGTGTTGTGCTATGAGATCGATGATCGGTTGGGGGAGATTGTATTGACGAGCTAACTCGACTCCCTCTTTCACATGAGCAATAATAATGAGCGTGCTCATTGCCGGCATAAGTGACTCATGGCGATTTTCATCACCTTGATTTTCAACAAAATATGCCGGCTTCAGCATTTTGCCAATGTCATGAAAATACGCGGCGACACGAACTAAAAGGCCACGGGCTCCGATGGCATCTGCTGCTGCTTCCCCAAGGCTCGCAACATTAATGGAGTGGTTGTAGGTGCCTGGAGCACGTCGGACAAGCTCCTGAAGAAGAGGATGAGCTACATCTCCAACTTCAAGTAAACTTAAATCTGTAAGCACACCAAAAGTTCTTTCAATGAAGGGAAGTAAGCCGGTCATAAGAAAACCTGCCAGGACTGCCCACGCTCCACTACGCGCTGCCTCATACAGCAACTGTGTGCTAAATGGACGTTCAACAATAAGACTTGCGCCTAATTGTGTGCTAAAAGCAACAACGCCGGCCCAAAGGCCCACGTAAATCAGCTTGCTGCGACTTCGAATACTTCCCATCCAGAAGACAGCTGCTGCGGAAGCAGCTGTGAGAGTGAGGTATTCTGATAATCCTCGACCAAGTCCTACCACAGCAACCAACGCGACTTCTGCTGCAAGCAGCAAAGCAAGGTCTTCGTCATAGGCGATGGCGATGGTCATTGCAAAGACTAAGAGAGGCACAATCTCTGCTCGCCATCCTTCTCCAGATGCAAATATACAGATCACAACAGTGAGCACTGACAAAGCTACAAGCGTGGAAATACCTGCGAGATCATCAAGGAGTTTGTTATGGTGAAGGTGAATATAGAATCCCGCTAACGCGAACATTGCAACAAAGAGTCCAAAAAGAGATGCCGCACGGCCCGCTCGACTTTGGCCACTTTGTTGAGCAATGAATTCTTCGTGCTCGCTTACGAGAAGAGACATGGTGTCTGCATCTACAGGAAGCCCTGCCTCCGCAAGTACTTCGCCTTCGGCATAACGTGAAAATTGTTGAGGTGTTTTTGCAACAGCATCTTCTTTTGCTTGTGTTGTCGCATCTCGATCAATCTCAAGAGATCCTGACAGTCGTGGCTCAATCCAAGACACAAGACGATCTACAAATACCCCTGCGCCCAGTTCATCTTCCAGGCTCGACTTGAGCTCCACCTTTACTTCACCAAGTAATACTTTGGCTACGGGGACCCTTGTTGTTTCCACCGGCGCCCCGAGAGGATGAATATCGATCTCCGTTTGGCTTCCCTCGTCAATGTCATGCTGAATTTTTTCAAGAACACCATATTTCTCAGTCTCTGAAAAAGCCCGGTCAAGTGCTTTTTCAAAAGATAACTGCTTGTCTTTTGAATCAACTTTTCCTCGAAATAATTGGAAATGGTTTTCTGCATCTCCAATGAGCTGTCGATTTGCCAATTCTTGGGGTGAAAGAGGAGATTCCTTCAGCGAATCACGGTCAGTATCTGGTGGAACCTCTAAAATCCCGGCCTCATCCTCACTTGGCGTGAGGTTCATTGGCGTCACATCAGGAGGCTCTGGTGCTATGGGGGCACGAGCAGCCGGGTTGTCTTTGTCGGCTGGTGGTGGAATAGGAATGAGCTGAAGCGCATCAGTGGCTTCCGGAGCAAATTCAAGCCATGCTTCTCGTGAAACAGCTGCAAGAGTATCCGAAGCCGCAATTTCGAGGACTCGATTCTTTAGTCCGTCGCGAAGACGGACAATTGGAGACGTGTCCTGTGCATAGACAACTCGAACCTGAGCTGCAGCGCGTTCCTGAAATGTTCGAGTTCGCTCAGGATCTGGCTGTTCAAAGGGGACTCGTGCCACGACGCCGCGTGGTGGCACACTCCCAATTTGAAACGGGAGAGGTTCTGTCCAACCGTGCAAAAGGATCATCAAAATAGCTGACGCTACCAAGCATATTGCCAATCGAGATAAAACATCAGCACGAGATGTTCGTTCCAGCAGTTGCCCCCAAAACCCTTGAGGACCCTCAACGGACGTACCACGTCTGACACGGCGACGGACTTTGGGAGGATCAATGCTCATAATATCTACTGACGTTGTCAGTAGTTATATGCCTCCACGATTTTTTGTACGAGAGGATGACGGACAATATCCCCACCTTTAAGTGATACCGTTCCACAGCCAGTAACATTGTCAAGTCGCCTGAGCGCATCGACAAGTCCACTCTTCCGATTTGGCGGCAAGTCAATCTGAGTGATATCACCAGATATGACCATTTTAGAGTTCATGCCAAGTCGTGTAAGAAACATCTTCATTTGCTCAACGGTGGTATTTTGAGCTTCATCAAGAATGATGAAGGCATCATTCAGTGTACGGCCTCGCATGTATGCCAACGGAATCATTTCAATGACATCTTGTTCAGTGAGTCGCTTGAGGAGATCAAAGTCCATCATCTCTCGCAGCGCATCCAAAAGTGGGCGAAGGTATGGATTTATTTTGGCTTGCAGGTCACCTGGAAGAAATCCAAGGCTTTCTCCAGCTTCAACTGCTGGTCTTACGAGAACAAGTTTGTGAACTTGTTCTGCACGAAGGGCAGCTACCGCCATTGCAACAGCAAGAAATGTTTTTCCACTTCCGGCAGGTCCAGAGCAGACAACGATATCATTTTCCCGCATTGACTCAACATAGGTTGCCTGACCATGTGATCGAGGAACGACAGATCGACCGGGCCGATGCACTTCGATAGGAGTACGGTTAATGTCCTCGGTTTTACCCGTGGCGGCAGCTAGTAACTGGGAGACATCTTCGGCTCCCACAGAACCCTGTTCATGAACAATCTTTTC
>MDSZ01026703.1_pt1 | contig 19195 bp, 18 predicted proteins | sample 811201 | NCBI WGS metagenome assembly MDSZ01 (sample SAMN05326647, study PRJNA326480) | marine metagenome | isolation source: seawater | place: Indian Ocean: North | collected 2010 | reverse complement strand
CTCTTAAAGAATAGATTATGCATAAAAGTTTATCCAAAAACAATGGCTTTTACAGAAATGTATCTAAAAAAAACATTTTTTTTAATTTATTGGTCTAAATTTCACTAATAAATCATAAAGTGTATTTTTTCTGATTAATTTTGCTCCTGGATCTTTTGTAAGTGGTTTCCATGTATAGTTTATAAAGTTGCCAAATACTGGAATATTAAAATAGATACCCTTATCAAAAGAGCCTTCTCCAAATTCTTCAGATGAAACGTCTGTAAAAGTAGCAAAAATCCCAAATTTTGTACCATTTGAGAATGACCGAGAAAAATCCATGGTAATTCCCTCATCGCCTGCTAAGTATTCTCCATAAGAAATTTTTGCATCAAAAGGAAGTAACCTATAATTTCTGTAGTTAAAGTTAATAGATCCAACAACATTTTTGTAATCAAGAGAACCAAATCGCATCCTGTAGTCTCTTTTATGAACATCAAAGACCTCAAATCCCACTGAAAAATTTTTTCTTGGATCAAAGAAAAGATACTCAACGCCAATACCCGAGAACATTTCTTCGAGAATGCCAGCAGTGATCATAATATGGTTATTTTTTTTTGGAGTTATATAGTAATCAAATTGAGCTCTACCGATTTTAATACCGTCATCAATATTTTTAAGATATTCTTTTATATCCGAACGCACTTGCGCTGGATATGTATTAACTGGTGGAAATCTTAAATCATCAAAGTTATCAGCAATGGAATATTTTAAATTACTTGAGAAGAAAAAATTATCTCTTATTACATACTCGCTATTATTTTCAACTAAAATTGCACCTTTGAAAAACTCTTCTCTCGAGGCCAAAAAAGGTCTAAAGACAAAATTATTTGTTGTATAAAAATTCGAGGTTTTCTTTCTCTCAAAGATTAAATCGGATTCACCGAAAGATTTTTCATCAATTTCGGAGATTACTTCTAAGTCTGCAATCCTTAAATCAGTTTTTATATCTTTTTTAATACCAGAATTAGTTGATGCAGAAAGAATTATTTCTTCAATTGTATCCAAGTTTGAGTGCTGAAATTGAGTAAGCTCAAGACCAATAGATGACGCCCCTTCAAAAATTTTATTCACTCCAATTCCATTGTTTTCTAAATTTGCAATGAGCTTTTTATATTGATCTAAGTCTTCATTTACCTCTGCAGGTTTATAGACATACTTTTTCTTTGATTTGATAGGATCATTCTTGTATGAAAATCTCAGTGAAAAAGTATTTCCTCTCTCAAAAGAAAATCCGAAATTAAAATTCCTATTTGAAATAAAATCTAATCCTAACGAGTATTGGTTATCTGGAACTTTGTATTTGATTCTGTTATCAGTCAGAGTTGTGTCATGCTCAAATTTTATAAGAAAACTATCTTTCAAAAGGTATGAAATACCAAAGAAAGGTGACGCACTTTCGTCAGAAAAATATCTTCCTGGTTGGAATGCTCCTGTATCTGCTAAGGTCCCTGCTGGTTCAGCACGGTTTTCAAAACGATCATCTAAATATCCAAATGGATTCTTGAAATTATACTTAGATCCATTGTAAGCACCCCACCCAATGCCAAAATGCATATCTAGCTTACCAATACCATAACTTCCTACAATATATTCTGAGCCGTAAAGTCCGGTTCCAGCGATATCATTTATCCCAACAGCAAGTGCTGGTAATTTACCTTCCTCTTTAAGTCTCAACTTAAAATTAAACCCCTTGTCTTTGTAATCTTGTATTGACTCATATCCGGGATAAGGCTTACCTTGTATATTGGTATAAAAGAATGATGCTTCAAGCCAATCATATGGATTTGAGGAAAAAGTTATTTTTTGATCAGGTGTTCCATCATAAACTGTAATACCATGTACTGAGGCATCAAAGAATCTAGCAGTTGGCATGTTTATTAATCCTACATTTCCATGATTGTTATAGGAGTTATAGGAAAAACTATCAGCAAATATCGTATTAATATTTAAAGATATTAGAACACCTAATAATTTGATTTTGAGGTGATTCATTGACAAAAGCTGTTAATTGTTTGACAGATTCTCTATCGCGGCTGCTGAAAAAGCTATATCAGACAATATTTGTGTAACAGGAGCAAGGGTTTCCAAAAGTGGGGAGTTAATAAAGATCTCCCTAGGGACTATTACTGTATCACCGGGCTCCAATATATCATTTTTAACAAATATATTTCTACTAATTTTACTTGTCGATCCATCTGATTTAATAATATAAATTCTTTCCTTATCAGCAAACTCTCCATAACCTCCTGCAGATTCAATTACATCTCTAACCGTTAAGTTTTTTGAAAAAATTATAGTTAATGGATTTAAGACCTCACCAAAAACTGAAACTGAATTTGGATTTGTAGGAACAAATATAGAATCATTATCGTTAAGAATTGTTTTATTTGACTGATTTGAATTAGGAACAAATGACCCCGCAACTCTTCCAAGAAATTCTTCATTTATCTCTGGAAGCAAAGATGTAAAAAGGGTAGGATTAAACTCATTTTCAGACTTTTGCGCATTCACCAATAAAGATTCTTTAAGGGTCTCTTGAGCTTTAAAAAAAGATCTTTGTTGGGCACGTTTTTGGGTGGAACTTATGTAAATTATTCCATCAAGAAAAGCATTTTTTTTGAATTCTCCAGATAGATTATATAAATCTTGAAGTGTTGAGTCCGAATCGAGTGTATATCTTCCAGGATAAAGAACAGCACCGGAAATATTAACAGAAATTAAATCATTTACTGGGGCTTTTAAAGTAACACTACTAAACTTCGTAGCAATATATTCCATAGAGGAGTAGTTTTTCTTTTCTATTTTATCCTCTAGAGGACTAACATAAATTGCTTCTTCGTTAACATCGCTCATATCAAGGCCAAGCACATCGATAAAATCTGTTACCTTATATTTTCCATAAATAGGAAAATCGTAGGAAAGATCCTTATAATTTAATGTTAAAACATATTCACGAATCCTTACTTTCGTTAGGCTTTCAACTCCATCTAAATTAATGTTTACAGGATTTTTTTCATTGAGTTCAAAGAAAGTTATTTTAGAGTTTGGAAGAAGATTTATATATCTATATGAGTTTTGATCGTTCAAGTTAAATAATATTGATGACCTTATATTATTATTTCTATCAAATTGCTCCAAAACTGCTAGCCAAGGATAAACTCTATTAAATTTAATATTGCTTATTAACTCCTCTAAAGTTCTATTATCTGACAGATTATAAAATCCTGGCTCTTCTACAGCTCCAACAACTTCTATTGGAGAAATATTCTCATTACCATATTTGAAAACGACCACCGACAAAACATTCTTTAAGCTTTCCGATAGATTAACTACTGTTTTTTGAAATACTGAGGTAGACTCTAAGTCTAGAACATCTAATGATAAATTAGATTCATTTGCTATCTCCGTAAATCCAAGCCCAAAATCGATTATATCTTTGATCGTCTCTGTTTCTAGTACTTCATATATTGCAGGCCTTCTTACCTCACCTCGAAGAGTGACAAACTGCTTTGCGGCATCAATAAGTATTGTATCGCCTGCCTCAATTGTTATATCTCTTGTTCTGTTACCATTGATTAATAATTCGTAGAGATCAAATTGAAAAACATCTCCATTTTTTCTAATTAATTTGATATTTCTTAAAGTACCAATCTCTGAAATACCTCCAGAGTATGCAAGCGCGCTTGTGATCGTACTAAATGGATTCACAAGATATGTTCCGGGGGTTTTAACAGCGCCTACAATCGTAATTTTTTTGGCACTTAGGTTTTTCAATGAGACATCTATTTGCACTCCGATATAAGATTGACTAATAAGTGAAGCAAGTAATTCTTTAACTTGGCCTAAGGTTTTATCAACAACATAAATTGCGCCAAGCTCTGGAAATAATATTGTTCCATCTAATTTGACACTCAAATCAAAGATATTATCTCTTGATCCGGATAAAACTATTGAAAGCTGATCTCTAAAAGAAATTTTATAATCATTAGGTAAAGGCAAATCTCCAACGGCACTTGTAGAGGTGGCCATAGTTGTAAAAAAATCATAGCCATATTTACCCTGAGATCTATTAATATCTTCATCAGAGCTAACAGGTTGAGTTGTTTCTTCTAGTAATGGAATATCATCTAAAGTGATATCTGTTGAATTCTGAAGAGTATATGCTTCCCTTACCATTTTAATTTGTTCTGGAGTAAGTTGATTTAATATAGCAGGATCAATTTGTTGTCCGACTCCATATGTTGAAAGAAAGATTAGCAGAATTGGTAAAAAAGAATTCTTTAAGTAAATGATGCTATTATTCATAATATTTTTAAAGACCTATTTATTATACTCCAAGCCAGGTATTGATACTCCATCAATGCTCAAAAATGGTTTAATTATACTTTCAGCACTTTGATTAATTTCTTCTTCAGAGAGTGTTTTAATATCTGATTTGAAGATTATCCTGATGCCTACCTTAATTTGTTTAAGGTCGTCATTCTTAAAATAATCAAAAATAAACACATTTTTAACGTTACTACCATCAATATTCTCTATCAAATCCATAAAAATCAAATATTTTGACGGGTCTGAAATTAGAAAGGAAAAGTCTCTTGAGCTAGATGGAAAATCAGAAATATCAATATATTTTTGGAAATTGAATCTTTTCTCTTCAAGTAACTTATTTTTTTTAATTTTGTCTTCAATTACTTCTAATTCAATTTCTACATAAAAAATTCTTGATTTATGTTTTGTATTTAAAATATCTCTTGGAATTTCTTCAATATTTGCATTTATGTCCATAATCTCTTCCATCAAATTCATCAAGAATGCTTTGTCAATCTTTTTTGAGAAATCTTTGTAATTGTGGCCAACCCTTCCAGTAGCAATGATACCAACTTTTAAAATTTCTTTCGGAGAGGGGTAATCAGAATCCTTTCTATAAACATTTGATATCTCAAATAGTTTCAAAGAATCTTTTTGTCTTCTCTCATTGTAGAGAAGATTCTCAATCAACGAATCTTTAAGTGATGTCCTTAGGTTATTTTTGTTTGAATCAAGAGGGTTATCTATCTTAAACGAATCTTTAGTTTCATCCTTATCAAAAGGAAAATTAATAATTTCATTAAAGCCACTTTTGACTAAGTGGTCTCTTAAAAGATTGACTGAAATATCTTTATTTTTGTCTTTAGTTTTTGGTAAATTAATTTGATGACTTGATATATTGTTATAACCTATCAACCTTGCTACTTCTTCCGAAAGATCATTTTGAGATTGAATATCATGCCTGTAAGAAGGAACTATGATCTCGCTATGGGCTATAAATCCAATTGATCTTAAGAGATTTAAATAATACTCTTCACTAATATGCGTCCCAAGAATACTATTAACTTTATTGACGTCAATTTTTAATTTTTTCTCAGGGTAGACTTCTTCATAAGATTTAACCTTAACTGAAATAATTTCAGCATGGTCAGAAACTATTTTAATAAAGCGTCGTAATACCTTTTCATGAGATTGCATATCAACACCCCGTTCAAACTTATAAGCAGCATTTGAAACAAGATTATATTTTTGAGTTTTACCGATTATTGATTCAGGTTCAAAGTAAGCACATTCAACAAGGACTTTTCTAGTCTGTTGTGAGCATGCTGTTGAGATGCCTCCCATCACTCCCGCCAAGTTTATTACTTCATTATCGATAGTAAAGACACAATCCTTTTCTTGCAAATCAATTTCATTACCCATTAAGGTCTTGAATTTAGTGCTGGATTCAAGATATTTCAAGACTAAATCTTTACCAAGCTTCTCTCTGTCATAGCAATGAGTTGGTTGTCCCAATTCATATGAAATATAGTTTGAAACATCAGTAAAAAAATTAGTTTTATTAATCTGCATTTTTACGAAATAGTTTTCAAGGTAGGGCATATATTCGTCTATTTTTTCATTAATTTCTATTTCTAAAAAACTTATACTTTGGCAAATATCTTTGCATAAGTTATTAAAATTAAAACTGAGCTTATCTATTTCTTTATCATAAATATGAATATCTTTTACTGGTCCGTAAAAGTAATTTAAATCTCTAGCTATTCCATAAAGAGAAAAACAGTCTCCACGGTTTGGAGTAAGCTCCATATGAAAGATGCCTTTATCGATCTCATTTTCATGACCCAACTGGAATAGTTTGGATGAGACTTCCTCAGTTGAGGGATTCTTTTCAAAGAGATTAATTAAATCTTGAGCTATAATTTTCATTTAAATTGATTTAAGAAGTCTAGGTTTGATTTGTAAAAATTTCTAATATCACTTACTCCATATTTCAGCATTGCAATTCTCTCTACACCAAGACCAAAGGCTAAACCACTAAAATTTTCGGAGCTTATGCTGCAATTTTCTAAAACAACTGGATTAACGATACCGCATCCTAAAATCTCAAGCCATTTTCCGTCTTCAGAGAGGATATCGACTTCTGCTGAAGGCTCAGTAAATGGGAAATAAGATGGTCTGAATCTTATTTGGACTTTTTTGTCAAAAATTTTAATGACAATATCTTCTATGAGATTCTTTAAATTCGAAAAAGTGACATTTTTACCAACATATATGCCTTCGACCTGGTGAAACATTGGTAAATGAGTTGAATCATCATCCTTTCTATAGACTTTCCCTGCAGAAATAAAAGCAAAGGGCGGCTCTTTTTCTAGCATGCTCCTTATTTGAACGGGAGACGTATGAGTACGTAAAACAAAGTTCTTATTTTGAAGATAAAAAGTATCATGCATTTGTCTTGCGGGGTGTGATTTCTTTATATTCAACATATCGAAATTAAATTTTTCAGTTTCTATTTCAGGGCCTGTAATTTCAATGAACCCAATTTCCAACAAGATTTCCAAAAGAAAATCTTTTGTTTGATTTATTGGATGATAAGTACCAACTTCCTTTTTGAGAATTGGGGGTCTTATTTCGTCCGAAGAAGACATTTTGCTTATTACTTTATTGCTGCTTTAACAACCTTCTCGAAAGTTGAGGGATCTTTTACTGATAGGTCTGAAAGGATTTTCCTGTCGAGGTTTATATTATTGACCTTCAGCCCATTTATTAATTTTGAATAAGTAACTCCATGATATTTTGCAGCTGCATTTATGCGCGAAATCCAAAGAGATCTAAAGCTCCTTTTTTTATTCTTTCTGTCTCTAAATGCATACTGTAAAGATTTGATATTAGATTGTTTTGCTGTCTTAAAGAGTCTGCTCCTTGCACCATAATGCCCCCTAGTGGATTTAAGGACTTTTTTATGTCTACTTTTAGCTGTTTTAGCTTTTGTTACTCTTGGCATCTTTAATCAATTAATTTAGTGGCTACTTTTAGAGCAGCACCTGATAAATTATTTAGCCCTCTATTATGTCTTTTTCTTTTAGTAGATTGTTTTGAAAGGATATGATTCCTCCCAGAACTTCTAGATTTTACAGATGTACTAGTCTTTTTAAACCTCTTAGAAGCACCTGAATGTTTTTTTAATTTATATCCCATATTAATTTATTTATTTTTACTTTCTTTTTAGTGGCGAGAGAATCATAAGAAGTTGCCTACCCTCCAGTGATGCCTCTTGGTCTACTTGCGAAATATCTGCGAGTTCATTTTTAACTTTATTTAATAATTCTAAACCGAGATCACTGTTTAGTATCTCTCTGCCTCTAAACCGGACGCTTATTTTAGTCTTATCTCCTTCAAGAATAAAGCTTTTTATTTTTTTTAGTTTTATATTATAGTCGCCTATATCTGTGGAAGGTCTAAATTTAATTTCTTTAAGTGACTTCTTTTTTGATTTAGCTTTAGAAGATGAAAGGTTTTTTTTCTTTGTAAAAATATATTTTCCATAATCTAAAAGTTTACAAACTATTGGTTTTGAGTCAGAAGGAGAGACTTGAACTAAATCAAGAGATGCTTCTTTTGCAAGTTTTAAAGCTTTATCAATAGATACTAACCCTTCTTTTTCACCATTTTGATCAATTAGCATGACTTCAGCAGCACTAATACTTTCATTTATAGGTACAGATCTTTTTTTTGAAATAGCGATGGTATTTACCTGCGGGAAGATTTGAACATTAAGAAATTATCAAAATAATATAGTTAAACCAAAGTTTCGTAAATTCTTATTCATAGTTTTTTTGATTTTAAACTAATTGATTTTTTTCGCAAATATTTTTCTCAGGGCTGAACAATGAAGTTTTTCCATTTTTTATTTTCAATTTGATAAACTTCTCTTCTGTTAAGCCTTGAGTCATTTCCCTCCCAAAACTCAAAATAATATGGTACAAATGAAAATCCGCCCCAATAATCGGGACATGTTTCTAAATCTTCAGTATCTTTAACATCATTGTATTTCCTTATTACATAGTCATAAGATTCAATCTTTTCAGACTGATTTGAACTAATAGCTAGAGCATTTTTATCAATAGATCTCGTTCTAAAATACTCCTGATTATATTCTGTGGAGGTTTTATTAATTTGTGCCCTTATTCTTATCTGAACATTTGATGATGGCCAGTAAAAAAGAGCGCTAATTTGACTATGTGATTCAAAAGCGATTGATTTTGGGGAGTCATAATTACTAAAAAAAATAAACTGATTACCATTAATATACTTTAAGTTAACGAATCTCGAGTCTACCTCCATATTTTGTTTGTTATATGATGAAATCGCCATTGCTTCAATGTGCTTCTGTCCCGCTTTAAGTGCCTCATTGTATTTTTTCACAAAAATTAAGTATGGTTTCTCATCATTTATATTTTTAAATTTTATCATTTCAAACCTAACGCCATTCCTCTGGACAATCTTTTTTCCAGTCAGAAAGAGACTCAGCAAGTGTATATTTAAAACAGTAACCATTTTCTACCAAGTATGTTGGAAGAATATTATTTGAGCGAATCAACTTTTTTATTCGCGTCGGACTAAATGGATGCTCAATGCCAAATGGCTTAGCTATAACTTCTATTAAATTGGCAATAAACATAAGAAGTGTACTTGGGATATACGGTATCCATATAGAAATTTTACCTACTTTAGCAATTGCATTTACGTACTCCTCTATTGATGGGCCTGGATTCATTGACATATTAAAAAGAGTAACCCCATCAAGTTTTGCCTTCTTGCTTTCTAAAACCCATACCATAGCTCTACATAGCTCTTTTACATAAACGCCTGCTTTTCGTGTTTGACGATTTCCCATATAAAAAAAATAGCGCTTATGAACTGCTTTGATTAATCGAGAAACATTGCCAAATTCTCCTGGGCCAAATACAACACCTGGTCTCACTATAACAAGCTGTCTATCGCTATCTCCTGCCTGCCAAATAGAATGGATTTTTTCTGCAACCAGCTTTGAACTTCCATATGCCGTTTGTGGAACAGGTATTGTGGATTCATCTTTTTTTTCTTCACTTGGACCATAAGGAGCAATTGAGCTTGTAAATATAATTTTTGAACAATTTATTTTTGAAGCCCAACTGCAGACATTTTCAGCGCCTTTAATATTACACTCAAAATATTCGTAGTCATTATGCCCGGGTTCACGATGTACCGCTGCAAAATTTGCAACTAAATCAACTCTTTCTTTTGGTATCCAATTAATATATTTCCGCACATCTCCCTTAATTAACTCAATTTGAGGATATTTATTTATGATACTTTTTCTATAATCAAATTTCTTATCATTAAGATTTGCATTATCAAAAAGATATATCTTTGTAACATCATTATTTAGAATTAGATATTCTGCGAAGAATGAGCCTATGAAGCCCATGCCTCCAAAAATAACAACTACTTTCATTTATTTTTTACCATTCTTTAACTATAAATTATTGTTGTATATCAACCTTTGTAGATATAAATTTTTGAATTAATGTTGAAAAATTTTGATCAGAAAAATTTTTACTATGATCAATTATAAAACTTGATGAAAATGAATCTCTAGATTCCTCAAACTTTTTAATTGCTAAGTTTAGCTCAGCTTCATTTTGTTCATTAAAAAAAATTCCTGTTTTTCCATCTATTATATAATCAAGGGCTCCACCTTTTCGATATGCAATTACTGGCCTTCCCGAAGCCATTGCCTCAATAGGCACCATTCCGAAATCTTCGCAACCGGGGAATATTAGTGCTTGGCATTTAGAATAATATTCTTTGATCTCATTAAAAGATTTATATCCAAGAATTTTTATGTTTGGTTCGGCAATACTTTTGATTTTTTTATAAAGCTCTCCCTCGCCGATAATTATGAGCTCTTTGCCATTTTTGTTAAAAGCCTCGACTGCTAATTCTATCTTCTTATACCCTACAAGCTGACCTACCATTAAATAAAAATTTTCAAGTTTATCGCTTTTTTGAAAGTCATTCACTTTTACTGGAGGATGAATTACAGCTGAATTTCTGTTGTAAAACTTTTTTATTCGCTTAGATATAAAATGTGAATTTGCAATAAAATGATCAACCCTAGATGCAGTTGAAACATCCCAAATTCTCAAATAGTGCAATAATGGACCCATTATAAACCTTTTTAGAAATGATGTATTTTTAGAATAGAAACTGTGCATATCCCATAAGTATCTCATTGGACTGTGGCAATAACATATATGAACTGAATCTGGGTCTGAGATTATACCTTTTGCGGGCCCTGACTCACTACTTATTATCAAATCATATCCAGATAAATCAAGCTTTTCCAAGGCCATCGGCATTAGAGGAAGGTAATTCTGATAAATTTTCTTTGCAAATGGTAACTTGTTGATAAAAGTTGTTTTTACTGACATATTTTTAATTATCTTACTAACTTTATTTTCATCATACACATTAGAATAAATGTCAGCATCTGGATATATTTTGCAAATCTCCTCAATGACTTTTTCACCACCCCTCATTCCAACAAACCAATAATGAACAATTGCAACTTTCATATTACTTGTGTTTTATTATAAGACATATTGTTTCTGCGTTTACCTTTTAATTATATGTATTTTTTCGTCGGCCAACCAATTTCAGATAATGCGTCTCTTATTATTAAAGATGATGTATGCCAAGAATATTTTGACGCTCTTTTGATGCCCTTTTTTATTAAGATTTTGTGAAGTTCATCATCACTTACAATTGTATTCATTGCATCAGAAATACTGTAAACATCATATGGATCTATTAATAAACCAGCATCATTTACAATTTCACATAATGCAGTGGAGTTAGAAGCAATCACTGGAGTGCCACATGCCATAGCCTCTAATGCAGGCATACCAAAACCCTCATAAAAAGATGGTATTAGTAATGCAAATGCATTTCTATATGAATCTGCAAGGCATTCTTTAGATAATGAATCACCAAGAAACTTTACATTATTTTCTATATTAAGATTTTTTAATATATCATTTAATTGACGGTTGTTGCAGCCAGTAATATGTAGCTCATAGTTTTCATTCAAACATCCAGAATCATTTGAAAAAATTGAAAATGCTTTCAATAATCCATTAAAGTTTTTGTGTTTTCTTCTATTACCTACATATAAAAAAAATGGCGCGCTTTTTTTATCAGTATTTTTTTTCATATTTGGAAAAAATTCTTTTGATACACCATTATGTGCTACAACAATATCTCTCCTTCCTAACCATTGCTCTATTCGTTCTTTTGAATAGGCGGATACTGTAAAGACAACATCTGCTTTCTTGCAGATATTTTTTGTAATGTTGTTAAAATATAATTTCTTTAGATGTGATACCTCTCCTGGAACCTCCAGAAACATCAAGTCGTGCACAGTAATGGCGGTCTTTCCAGAAAATCCTACTGGTCCATTTGGTCCGGGAGAATAAAATAACTTACATGATTTAGACTGTAAAAAGTATTTAAGTTTTAATGGATCGATTGCATCCATACTTTTTCCACCATAGTCTATCTCGTGATTGTATGGAATATTCTGAAGGATTTCAGATGCATATCTTCCTATTCCATGCATTCCAATCCATCTTGAATCAACTGCAGTATTCATTGTCAAAAAAACTTTATCAATAATCCAAAAATATATATAGTTAATTCACTATATATTAAATATAAAAAAACTCGGTCGCCATTTATTTTAGCCAATTATCTAAATCCTTATTAATAAGATTAGATAGTTTCAAAATATCCTCGCGAAAATAATCTTTAAGATAATTTTCAAATCTTTTATCAATTGGCTTACGCTTTTTCTTTACATTTAGTTTCGCTTTAATGTATCTCGTAAGGAAAGTTTCGTTTTCTATTATTTTTTTTCTTATGAATATAAAAGGCTCAACTAATAAGTCTGGTGGAGACAAAATAAATTTTGAGATAAATTCCCATCGATGAGCATGAGATGAATTAATAATTTCAAAATCATTCTTGTTGTCACTATCAAGGCCTAGAAAATTTAGTAATAATTCATAAGATTTTTTAGTGTCTTCCACAAATTCATCAAAAGTTAAAATCATTACGGACTCTTTAGGTACTTCCATAAGAAGTCTTTCTACTTGCTGATAATATGAAGCAATGTGAGCATAAAGAGTATGATCATCTATGGGCTCTTTTATATTTTGAATCCTTTTTTGAGTTTCTATTGAATTAAACCACGCTTTCTCAAAATCTTTTTCTGATTCATTGAAACCATATAATGCCTCCATATGAAGGGCATGAACAGCTTGAACAGGATTCCTTAGCATCACAAGAAATTTAGGAGCATCAAAATTATCAGTAATATTTTTTATTGCTTTTTTAGATCTTAAATATTGCGTACTCCCCTCGGCAACAATCTTATGAGTATCAGGATCTGCATCTTTAAAATTCTTTAAATATTCTGACATGTTTTTAGGTATCATCTCTGACTTTGCAGTTTGAATATCATCGCTAAAAAATTGAAGCTCTTTTATTGTAGAAAAATAAACATTTGGATGAGTTGAGATATAGTGAGCCATTGCTGTAGTACCAGACTTTGGAGCACCTATTATAAAAAAATTAGGATCCATAAAAGCTATTATTTTTTGAAAATAAAAAAATAATAATACCGTATTAAAAGATCACTTACTATTTATAAATTTTCTTGTAATAAGCTAACTTTTTATTGAAAAGATTGATAAATTCTTTGATAAAGATAATGTAGTAAAGCTAGATGTAAAAAACCGATTCCATAGTAATGTGAAATGGGAACTGAGAATAATAAAACAAAAACAATAAAGTGAAACATTAACGCAAGCTGAATATCTTGATCAAGGTTACCAAATTGAAAAAATAACAATAATGGTGCAATCATTAGTAAAATTAAAATGGATCCAAAAAGAATACCATTGTTGACCAATAACCAACTATACAAAGACTCATTTTTAAAAGTACCTTCAGCCCCAAAATCTAAAAATGATAACTCTACACCTTTCAAAAAGATTAAGTCCAAGTGTTTTTTAGTTGATTTATCTTGCAGGAGTAATTGTAAAAGATCCAAAATTTCTTCCTGAGTAATTAATATTAAAAAGGTTAATAAAGTTGTAATTGATATCAAAAAGAACAATATTCTTGAAGTTTTATAAAAATAAAAAAATAGATATATTATGAAAGCTACATAAGATGTTAAAGACCATGCAAATAGTAGAAAAATAAAAACTAAACATATTAAAAGAATTTGCTCTAAACCTCTTCTGTTTGACAGAAGGAGGAGGAGTACAGCAAAACTTCCTGCATGATTTGCAGATGAAATAAAAGACCCGAATCTCATAATAGGAGAAAATACATCATCAAAGTTAGTAGACCATGATATGACTGGTGGTTTTCCTATAACAGCAAGAAGAAAGATTTGTACAAGAAAAAATAGCAGTAAAAAAATTAATATCTTTAGTGAATAGGATTTAATAAATTTAATATTATCTGCTCCGTCCCTGTAAAAAAATCCAAGAGCGGCAAAAGCAAAAAGAGCAAAAATAAACTGTTCCTTGCTTTGTTTTATAGATTCCCAATCTGTACCAAGAATAATCCCTAGATTGGTCAATAAAAAAATCGACCCAACCAATAATCCTGTTAAAGAAATCTTTCTATTAGTTAAAATAGAAAGCAGAATACTTATGAATAATAAAACTATAATTAAAGCATCATCAATAACTAACAACCATTGTGGAATCTGTGAAAAATATGGACCAGAAGTATTTGGCTCGCCGTATGCAAATATGTATTTATAAGAAGGAAAAAATAGTCCAATAAGAATAACAAGGGAGATGATATTCTGATTTAGGTTATTCAGTGTAATTCTCATATACGTCCAGAAAAAAATAGTGCAAGACTAGTGTGAATACCAAAAATCTTTTTTACAAAGTAAGTTTGTATCAATTTTCTTAGAATTATTTCTAGTGCTCTAATTATTGCAATTCCAATAATCCCAAAAAAACTGGCTGCTAGTGGGAAAATGACTAGTGTAGCGCCTTGTGTCGTAATTGAAGTTTTAAGCGCCAATGAGGATTTACCAGACATCTGAAGGAAAATACTTGCCGGCCCAGTGATGCAATGAAAAAAATACCCAAAAGTAAGGCATAGTAAAACATAATATGCATCCGAATACTCTGGATTGAATAAGTATAGAAGTTCACGGCCGTAAATCATTATAAAAATAATTAAAGGTATTATTATTAACATACAAAAATTTAAATATGATTTTAATTTTTCTTGAAGTATTGTTTTTTCATTTGAGTAAAAATGCTCTGAAATCATTGGGCCGCTTAATTGATTAACTGCTGTAAGGGGAAGCGCTAAAACACTTGCAATCTTTAGGGCTGCAAAGTAAGAAGCAATTGTTTCTGGACTAATAAAAAAACTTATCAATAGCATGTCCGCATGAATAGTAGATGCAAATACAACAGTTGTTAGCCACATTGTTTCTGATAATTTACTCCAAGAGAGCTTGTCTTTATTTGTGGCATAAGATTTCTCAATAAAGATATTTTTTAAGTTTGAAAAAAATATTTGGATAGACGAAAGTGTTAATAAAATTAAAGCACTTAAAAAAATAATTTGAGATGCATTAATCTTAATATTTAAATAATTGGTAGTTAAAAGTATCAAAATTATAAAAAGTCGCCATAAAATATCTTTTGGAAGAAGAGCTAATATAAGTCTGTTTTGCACCCTAAGAGTTGCTGAAATGATTTCTGACAAGGCGAGCATTAAACTTAAACATGCCACAGATATACCAAAATTTATATTGTAGTAATTTGTGAAAATATTGAAGTAGCCTGCAATTATAAAAAGTAATAGTATTAAAAAGGAAACTAATAGAGAAGTTATAAAGGTCTTTTTTGTAGCCCATTTTGCTGCTGATCTTGCCAAAAACTTATTTTTCTTTGCATTATGCTCAGGCCATAATCTTAAAATTAAAGTATCTAATCCATGGCCGCTAACAACTCCAGTAAATATTGCTATTGAGAAACCAACGCCAAATACACCAAATTCTTCTATAGATAATGTTCTAGCAATTACTAGAAACATCAAAAAAGTTAATACTCCTGACAATCCTTTTATCAAAAATGCCACGGATATCCCATTAAATATTTTGTATATATTCATCATTTTTTAAGGCTACTATAGGGCCGATCTTCCATAACAAATTAATATTTTAGCTCATGAAAAAAATCTATAACTAAATTTCCTATTCAAATGCACTTTGGAAAGACTGTATTAACTTTTTTTATTCGTAAAAATTGCTAAAAAAACGGAAAGTACAAATCCAAAAAGAGTCAACATTATAGATATTAGTATTCGCTGAGGACCTGACTCTTCCTCAGGAACGACTGGGGAATCGATTGTCTTGAAGACATAATCATCATTTGATGCAGTTAACATTAAAATTTGCATCTGGTTCTCAAGTAATTCTGAAATTGCCTCTTTTAACGACTGAATGTTTGTGAGTTTGGATGTCTCATTAAGAAAATCAATTGATTTTTCTGCCAGTCTTGCATCTTCTTGTCTCATACTCTCATTTAACTGCTCCACTATGATGCTTACATATTTTTGGGCAATTATGGGTGATTTATGATCAATAGATAAAGTGACAAATAAAGTATCTGGGTCCTCTTGAATATTCAAAATATCTAAATATGTTTCAAATGCCTCTTGTTCAGAAGGAATGAGTTTTTGAGGGAATTTAAAATCTCTAACCCATTTTTTATTGGAACTATCATATAAAGATTTTTTATAAATTAAGAGATTTTCTTCTGCATCCCACTTTTTAACAGCGATTAGGTTTTCAAGTTTAATATTTGGAATAAAATATTTTGAAAAGAACTCAAGAGATTTTATTCTTTCAATGCCTTCAGTGCTTTTAGTGGCAACTTCATCAGGCAAACTAAAGCCAGCAATACTTCCTAGCGTGGATAATCCCCCTAGTTTTGAAGATAGGGACTCGTCAGGAGTTGTTGGTGCAAGCAGTGCAGTGGATGTGTAAATATTCTGAAGACTTAAGGTAATTAATAGTGAAAATATTGCAGTAAATAATGTAACTGAGCTTATAAATAATTTTTTTTCCCAAAGAATCTTAAAGATGTCATTTATATCTTTGTCATCTCTTGTATCTTTATTAAATTGCATTTTCAATTAGCATAATACATTTGCAAATAAAATAAAACATTGGTATTGACTACTATTTTTTGATACTCACTTTTCTAAGAATTAAACTGAATTTCAATTGAAGTAATTTAATGATGGTGCCCAGAGCCGGACTTGAACCGGCACGAAGTTAACCTTCGAGGGATTTTAAATCCCTTGTGTCTACCAATTCCACCACCTGGGCAAATTAAGTAATTTCTCTTTTAAAGTTTATCCTTTGCTCCCTCTCTCTTGGATCATCATTATACTTCTCTCTTATTGTATTGTTAACATATAAAGCAGATTTAAGAACTTTGAAGTCTAAATTATTCTCTTTATAAAAATTAAGTAAAGCTAAGGAATCTTTTGGTAAACATGCGCCACCAAAACCTTCTTTACCATCATGGCCAGGTACTGACATATGACTATTACCAAGTCGAGAATCTTTTTGGAGATATCTTATAAAATTTTCCCATGAATCATTTGAATTTGCCTCAACAAAAATCTTTTTAATCTCATTAAAGAATGATACTTTTGTCGCAAGATACGAATTAATTGTATATTTGATAAGAGAGGCAGTAACAAGATCAGTTTCAACATAAGTTTTACAGATGCATTTTGTTCTCTCAATGTAAAAATCCTTTATTTCATCAATATCTTTTTGCTCACCACCAAAAACTATTAGATTTGAGTTGAGAAAGTCTTCATTAGCATGTTTTTCTCGCAAAAATTCAGGGTTATAAATAAACCTGTTCAGTCTTTGGCTAATTTTTTCAAGATGGTTAGGAAGAATAGTGCTTTTTAAAACTATTAAAGAGTCAATATTATATTCCAGAATCTCATCAACTACCGAATGAACAATGCTAGCATCAAGAGATAAGTCTTCACAAAGAGGGGTTGGAACACAAATAAAAATTATATCTGGTTGAAAAGTGACTAGATCTTTAATTGAAGTTTTTAGCTTTGGATCAATATTGAGTATTGAAACTGAGCCATCTATTCCATTTTCGAGAGCTTTTCCTACAAAGCCATATCCAACTATTCCTACTTTCATAAAGAGTTAAAAAATTTATATGACTATTTTAGACTAATTGAAGACTTTTATTTTAATTTTCCCTCATCACGAAGCTTTTTTCTAATCTTTGTTGCACTAATTGATGATATTGATTTATCAAAGGTTTCCTCATCAAATGAATATCCAACCCCTCTTCCATAAGTGATATTCACAATATTTGGAACAAGCATGATTTCATATTCCACCCCTCTTTTGAATCCATCTTTGGCTAATCCAATTTCAATATTTTTACATACCTGGTCCCAGTCGAATGGGTTATCCTCTTGACCATCTCCACCAGATGCACCTTGAACATCTCTAACTTGAATTGCAACTTGACCTGTTTTAGCAAAGCATCTTTTAAATAGTTCTTGATGGCCATCATGCCATGGCTGCCACCTTCCAAGCATCTGAACTGTAGGTTTTTTCCAATCAAACATATTTTTCTTTTATATCATGCGCAATATTTATGTGATTTTTTTCATTCCATTCTGTTATGTGAAAATCAACTTTACTAGGTTTTACAAATATGTTGTTGGTATCTTCGAATCTACCTTCAGTAATGGTATCCATCCAAATTATTATGTCAGCTTGAAAATTTTCTCTAGTTTCAGAAGTTGGACAGACGAAATCACAAATTACAAATCTGCCATTTTCTTTTTCAAAATCAGCCAGTGTACGCATTCTATTTGATTGTCTGTTTCTCCCTTCATCTGAAAAATCCCAGTCATTTGCCATTTCCCTGACTTTATCAGCATTATACCAAGCTGATCTCAATAGGGGTTGAAGTCTTTCAGTTAAATAAGTTTTCCCACTTCCAGGTAGGCCCATGACAAGAATTTTCATAACAATATATCCAAATAAAAGACGTATTATATAGAAAATTTATTAAATTTAACTTTTTTTATTTATATGAAAGTATGGAGGCTGAGGCCGGAATCGAACCGGCGTACACGGATTTGCAGTCCGCTGCATGACCACTCTGCCACCCAGCCACTAGGGGAATTATATACCTAATTTGATTAAATCCTTTTGATTGACAACCCCAACTAAGTCATCATCTTGCATAACAGCAAGGCAACCAATCTTTTTTTCAGCCATTATTTTTAGACATTCAGATGCTAAATCAGCTGGAGTAACTGAAACAAAGTTTTTACTCATAAAATCTTGAGCTGTCATATCAAAAAAATAATTTGATTTATCTATAGCTCTTCTAATATCTCCATCAGTTATTAAGCCAATAACATGATTATCTTGATCTTTTACAAATGTAACTCCCATACCCTTTTCAGAAATAGTCTTAATCACATCTTTTGATAACTCATCATAGTTAATTATTGGTATATCTATACCAGAAGCCATTACATCTTTTGCAGAAAGCAGCAATCTCTTTCCTAAAGTTCCTCCGGGATGAGATTTTGCAAAGTCTTCCGGTTTAAAATCTTTTTTATTCATTAACGAGATTGCCAATGCATCTCCCCAGACAAGAGTTGCTGTAGCGCTTGAAGT
>MDSZ01112479.1_pt1 | contig 19197 bp, 19 predicted proteins | sample 811201 | NCBI WGS metagenome assembly MDSZ01 (sample SAMN05326647, study PRJNA326480) | marine metagenome | isolation source: seawater | place: Indian Ocean: North | collected 2010 | reverse complement strand
ATCTTTTAGCCCGGGTGGTGGAATTGGTAGACACAAGGGATTTAAAATCCCTCGAAGGCAACTTCGTGCCGGTTCAAGTCCGGCTCCGGGCACCAGTGATATAATTTAATAATGACTAATCAAGCACAACAAGACATTAAGGATGATGAAATTGATCTTATAGATCTATTTTTTACTCTTTGGGCTAACAAAATTAAAATTATATCTTTCAGCTTAATAATCAGTTTAATTGCAATAATATATTCACTTTCGTTGCCTAATATCTACCAAAGCAATGCAATTCTCTCATCATCTAAAACATCAGGTAATAATATTTCGAATATAGCATCGCAGTATTCTGGCGTTGCAAGTTTAGCAGGAATTTCTTTGCCAGCTGGACAAGAGGGCGATGATGTTGCCAAAGCTGTTGAGATTATGAAATCTTTGGCTTTCTTTAGTAATTTAGCTGAAAAAGAAAATATTTTCTTTGAACTTCAGGCTTCTAAAGGATGGAATTCATCAAATAATGAATTAATAATTGATCCTGAAAAATATGATTTTAAAACAAATAAATGGGTGAGTGATCAAGCTTTCGCTCAAGATGGCAAACCTTCATTACAAAGTGCTCATAGAGATTTTTTATACAATTTTGATGTTTCAATTGATTTAAAAACTAGATTTGTAACCATTTCTTATAGACATTATTCGCCCTATATTGCAAAAAAAGTATTAGATATAGTTATTTTAGAAATTAATTCAATTTCGCGAGCAGAAGATATAAAAATTGCTGAAGATTCAATAAAATTTCTTACCGATGAAGCAAGCAAAACTAATTTCACTGAGGTTAAACTAGGTATTAATAATATTATACAGAAACAAATACAAACTATTACGCTTGCAAATGCCTCACCTGATTATTTACTTGAAGTTTTATCTGAGCCAAGTGTTCCTGAGGTAAAGTTTTTACCAGACAGAAAATTTATAGTAATTTTAAGCTTTATTTTTGGTTTGTTATTCAGTATATCTTTTGTTTTATTTAATAAGTTTATTGTTGCTAAATCATCAGATTAACTTAATTTATAAATACTTATGAACATACAAAACAATGATTGGCTAGTTGTTAGGTACAAGCCCAATCAACTTAAGAGGGTAGAAGACAATTTAAGCAATCAGGACCTAACTTTTTATACTCCTAAAGTTAATAAAATAGATTTTAAAAAAGATCAAAATAAAAAAGTTGTACTTTTTCCAGGCTATGGATTTATTAAAAATGGTTTTAATAGAATTCATTCCATTAAATATACTAAAGGAATATTAAGCATTTTAAAGTTTGGATCAAAATATGCTTTCATGCATGATGAAAAAATAAAAGAGTTTTTAAAAGCCGAAAAATTATCTGAAAAAGAACCATTTAAAGATAGCTTGGTTCCCGGAGATGAAATTATCATAGAAGAGGGGCCATTTAAGGGGCACATTACAAAGATAATATCCCTATCATCAAATGATAGGATTAATATTATGATGAAAATTTTAGGTACTTTTAAAAAAATCCAAGTCATCCGCTCCGTTATTAAAAAATTATAAATAGGTAATTTTTAAACATTTTTTTATAAAATCGTGTAGAATTAATTGTTGTTCAATTATTGAACACTAAAAATTCTTCATTATGGCATTTGTCATGCGGTAGCCTGCCTGAAACAAAAATATGAAAAAAAATAATTTAGAATCAGATTATAGAATTCTTGAAGCCCTAAAAAAAAATCCAAATATTAGCCAAAGAGATCTTGCTAATGAATTAGGATATAGTCTGGGCAAAGTTAATTACCTTCTTGAGGCTTTATTTAGTAGGGGTTTGGTAAAAATGGACAATTTCATAAAATCTAATAATAAAATTGGATATATGTATATTCTTACACCTAAGGGGATTTCTGAAAAAGCTAAAATAACAAAGAGATTTTTAAATAGAAAGATAGAAGAACATAGAGCTATTCAAAAAGAAATTAATACATTGAGAAAAAAGATAATCAATGAAAAATAATAATTTAAAAATTGCGATTGCAGGTTCTGGATATGTAGGAATGTCATTATCAGTCCTTTTATCATCAAGAAGTAAAGTGATTTTATATGATATCGACAAATCAAGAGTCAACAAAATAAATAATTTAGAGAGCACAGTCAAGGATAATTTAATTGATGAGTATCTTTCATCAAAAAACTTAGATCTTTCAGCAACAACTGACAGAAACGAGGCTTACAAAGATGCAGATATTATAATAATGGCACTTCCCACAAATTTTATTGAGGAAAAAAATAAATTTGATACATCCGTTCTTGATAATGAAATTAGTCACGTACTAGAGTCTTCTAATCAATGTTTAATTGTAATTAAATCAACAATACCGATTGGACATACTGAGGCATTAAAAAAGAAATACAAAACAAAAAGGATTTTATTTTCACCAGAATTTTTAAGAGAAGGTAATGCATTAGAGGATAATTTGAATCCTTCGAGGATTATTGTTGGTGACCTTAATCAAAAAGCAAAAGAATTTGGAGAACTTTTAAAATCTGTTTCATTAAATGAACCAGATTTAATGTATATGAACTCAACTGAAGCTGAATCAGTAAAATTATTCTCAAACTCATTCTTGGCTATGAGAGTTTCATTTTTTAATGAATTGGATTCATTTGCACTATCAAAAAGTTTAAATACTAAAAAGATTATTGAGGGAGTTTGCAAAGATAATCGGATTGGAAATTCATATAATAATCCATCGTTTGGATATGGAGGGTATTGTTTACCAAAAGACACTAAACAACTATTATCAGATTTTAAAGATATTCCACAGTCAATTATCGGATCAATCATTGAATCTAATAAAATAAGAAAGGATTTTATATCCAATCATATAATCAAAAAAAATATTGAATCAGTTGGTTTTTATAGACTTATAATGAAATCAGGTAGTGATAATTTTAGGTCATCTGCCGTTGAGGGAATTATAAAACGATTAAAAAATGAAGATGTAAATGTATATATTTATGAGCCTAATTACAAAGATAAATATTTTTTAGGAATTCCTGTTGGTAAAGATCTTAAAGACTTCAAAAATAATTCTGATATAGTTTTAGCTAACCGCCTAACAAAAGAAATAATGGATATTCAAGAAAAGATCTTTTCTAGAGATATCTTTTCTAATAATTAAAGATGAAAAAAATACTTGTAACAGGATCTGCTGGATTTATTGGATTTCATTTAGTATTGAAGTTGCTAAAGCATAACTTTAATGTTGTTGGTTTAGATAATATAAATGACTATTATGATATAAAGCTAAAGCATGAAAGACTCAATAAAATCTCAGATTTTGTCGAAAAAAATAATTTAAAAGAGGCTTACACTTTTTATAAAGTTGATCTCTTTGATAAGAAATCAATCAAAAATTTATTTAAAGTAAATTCATTTGATTACGTTATTAATTTAGCAGCACAAGCAGGAGTGAGGTATTCTATTGAAAATCCTGACGCATACGTTAATTCAAACCTGACCGGTTTTATTAATTTATTAGAATGTTGCAGAGAAAGCTCAATTAAACATCTGTTATTTGCAAGTTCGAGTTCAGTTTATGGAATGAATATTAAGCAACCATTTAGCACAAAAGATAACACTGATTATCCAATAAGTTTATATGCTGCTACAAAAAAATCTAATGAGCTGATTGCGCATGCATATAGCTATTTATATAACATACCAACTACTGGATTAAGATTTTTTACTGTATATGGACCTTATGGAAGACCAGATATGGCTTATTTTAAATTTGCTGACTTAATTGAAAATAGCCAGAAAATAGATGTTTACAACAATGGATTTATGAAACGAGACTTCACTTACATTGATGATATTATTGAGGGAGTTTTTCGTATAGTCGAATCGCCACCTAAGCAGATGATATCGGAGATTACAAACTCAAATGCTCCTTTCAAATTATTTAATATTGGGAATAATAATCCAGTTTCTTTAGATAGTTTTGTAAGTGCTATAGAGAAATCTTTATCAAAGCAAGCAAAAAAGAATTTACTGCCAATGCAACCCGGAGACGTTCCAGTTACATTTGCAGATATAGATGATTTATCAAAAGAGTTTGGATTTAAGCCAAATACTTCAATAGAAGATGGAATAGACAAATTTATAAAATGGTATAAATCATATAAAAAAATACATTAGGGGGAGTCATTATGTTTTCAAATAAATCAATATTAGTTACAGGCGGAACAGGATCATTTGGTCACACATTCATTCCAATGATATTAGATAAATATAATCCAAAGCGAGTAATTATTTTTTCTAGAGATGAAATGAAACAGTGGGAGATGGCAAAACTTTTTGAGAATGATGACAGAGTAAGATTTTTTATTGGTGATGTAAGGGATAGAAATAGATTATATAGAGCCTTTGATGGCGTTGATTTTGTAGTACATGCTGCCGCAACAAAGATTGTTCCAACAGCTGAATATAATCCTTTTGAGTGTGTAAAGACAAACGTAAATGGGGCAATGAATGTTATAGATGCTGCAATTGATAAAGGTGTAGAGAGCGTTGTTGCTTTATCAACAGACAAAGCAAGCAGCCCAATAAATCTTTATGGTGCCACTAAATTAGCATCAGATAAATTATTCGTGGCAGCAAACTCTTATGCAGGATCGCATCCAACAAAATTTTCTGTTGTTCGTTATGGAAATGTTATGGGTTCAAGAGGGTCCGTAATTCCATTTTTTAATCAGGTTAAAGATTCAGGAGTAATACCAATAACTGATGAAAGGATGACAAGATTCATGATATCTCTAGAACAGGGTGTTGAACTTGTTTGGCATGCTTTTAAGGATATGATTGGAGGCGAGATTTATGTAAAAAAGATTCCGTCAATGAAAGTCACAGATTTAGCAAAAGCAGTTGCTCCAGGAGTCAAGCATAAAATAATAGGCATCAGGCCTGGAGAAAAATTGCATGAACAAATGATTGGCGAAGAAGATTCATTATCAACATTTGAGTATGATGATTATTATAAAATTTTACCAGTAATAAATAACTGGAAGCACGACCCTGTCAGAATAAAAGATGGAATCAAAGTTGATGATGGGTTTACCTACAATAGCGGTACAAATAACCATTGGATGACAGTTAATGAGCTTCAAGACTGGCTTAAGAGTAATAAAAACAATTTAGGTAAGATTTAAAATGATTCCTTACGGTCGACAGAATATTACAGAAGAAGATATTAGAGCTGTTTCAGACGTTTTAAAATCTGATTTTTTAACTCAAGGAAATGCTGTTCCAGAATTCGAATTGAGTGTTTCAAATTATTGTGATGTGAAATATGCTTTTGCAGTAAATAGTGCAACAAGCGCCTTACATATTGCATGTCTTGCATTAGATGTTGGGCCTAATGATATTGTTTGGACATCTGCGATTTCTTTTGTAGCTAGTGCAAATTGCGCTTTATATTGTGGTGCATCAGTTGATTTTGTTGATATAGATTCAAAAACGTACAATATTTGCCCTAAAAGCTTGAATGCAAAATTAGAAGAAGCATCAAAATTAGGAAAATTACCAAAAGTAGTTATACCTGTTCATTTGACTGGCCAACCTTGTGAAATGTCGGAAATATATAAATTATCAAAAAAATATAATTTTAAAATAATTGAAGATGCCTCACATGCAATTGGCGCTAGCTACAAAAACTCTAAAATTGGAGATTGTAAATATAGTGATATTGCAGTTTTTAGTTTTCATCCTGTAAAAATTATCACAACAGGAGAAGGTGGAATGGCAACTACTAATAATAAGAATATCGCAGAAAAGTTATCTTTATTAAGAACTCATGGAATAACCAGAAATGAGGATATTATGATTAATAAATCAGATGGACCATGGTATTACGAACAGATCGATTTAGGATTTAATTATAGGATGACCGATATTCAAGCAGCTCTTGGCGTAAGTCAAATGAATAGGCTTGATGAATTTGTTGAAAAAAGGCATAAAATTTTTGAAAGATATAATAGTTATTTTAGAAATTTACCAATAAAAACACCCTGGCAAAATAACAACTGCTTCTCTTCTATGCATTTATATGTAATAAGGGTTGATAGTCATGAATCGGGAATATCTCATAAGGCACTATTTAATTTTCTTAGAGATAATAAAATTGGCGTAAATATTCATTACATACCAATATACAGACAACCATATTACTCGAAATTTGGATACAAATATTCAGATTTTCCTGAATCTGAAATGTATTACTCTGAAGCTATAAGCATCCCTATATATCCTGATTTAGATAAAAAATCTCAAGAATATATTTGTGATCTTATTAAATCTCAGGTGGAAAATAATTGAATTTAGCAATTGGTACAGCGCAGTTTGGTTTGGACTATGGTATTAGTAATTCCGCAGGAAAAGTAAAATTACCTGAAATTAAAAAAATAATTAAGTTAGCAAGTGACTCTGGAATTGACACTATTGATACAGCCATGGCATATGGGGATAGTGAAGAATTACTTGGAAAATGTAGTTTAGAAAATTTTAAGATAATAACTAAGATTGGAGCCATTCAGGAGAGTGAAAATAGGATCGAGAATTGGATTTTAGATGAAGTTCATTTATCTTTAAAAAAATTAAAACTAAATAATATATATGGTCTTCTTCTTCATAGGCCTAATGAATTAATATCTAAAAAGGGAGAAACTCTTTTTTATTCAATTCAAAATTTAAAAAAATTAGGTCTTGTTAAAAAAATAGGGATATCAATATATTCAACTGATGAATTGGTTTCTATTTTAGACAGTTATGATATTGATATCGTTCAATTGCCTTTAAATATTTTTAATAGAGAAGCTATTAACAATGATATCCTCAAAGTTCTTAAAAGTAGAGATATTGAAATTCATGCTAGATCTTGTTTTCTTCAGGGACTTCTTTTAATGGAACAAAAAAATATACCAATTAAGTTTAAAAAATGGTCTAACCTTTTTATAGATTGGCATGAATGGCTTATTAAAAACGACATTAGTCCTGCCCAGGGTTGTTTATCATTTCTCAACTCAATAAACGAAATTGATAAAGTTATTGTGGGGGTTGAAAATGTTAAGCAGCTTCAAGAGTTAATTAATTATTCATCAGTTCAAAGTATCACTGAATTTCCTAATTTAATATGTAATGATGAACAGCTTATTAATCCATCTAATTGGAAAGATTTATGAAGATCATAGCAATTGTTCAATCAAGAATGGGGTCAACAAGATTGCCTGGAAAAGCTCTGTTGAAGATAAATGAAAAATCAGTAATAAGCTTGTTGCTCAATAGATTAAGTAAATCAAAAAAAATCGATAAGATAGTTGTTGCAACAACATCTAACCCCGAAGATAACTGTCTAGAGGAACATATAAAAAATTTAGGCTTTTCTTGCTTTAGAGGAAGTGAAACAAATGTTTTAGAAAGATATTATAAAGTTGCACACGAAAATTTTGCCGATATTGTTATCAGGATAACTGGAGATTGTCCTTTTATCGATTGTCATCTGGTAGACGATGCGGTAGATTTTTTTCTCAAAAATAAAGTTGATTATATTTCAAACTCAAGCAAGCCCACCTTACCAGATGGTCTTGATGTAGAGGTTTTTTCAATGAGGACTCTCGAGGAAACTCATAGAAAAGCTATCTCAGATTATGATAAGGAACATGTTACGCCTTATATAAGAAATTCAGGAAATTTTAATGTTAAATCTCTTACGTATGAACTAGATTATTCTGACAGAAGATGGACACTAGACGAACAAGATGATTTTGATGTTGTAAATGCGGTGTATGATCATTTTCATCCTAATATTTACTTTTCATGGAAAAAGATCCTGAAGCTTCAAGATGAAAAACCTCATATTTTTAAAAAAAACTCAAATATTAAAAGAAACGAAGGAGCAATTATGGGAAAAGGTCAGAAATTATACAAAAGAGCTAAACAAATCATACCAGGAGGAAACATGCTTTTATCAAAAAGGCCTGAAATGTTTTTACCTGAAAAATGGCCGGCATATTTTAGCAAGGCAAGCGGATGTAAAGTCTGGGACCTTGATAACAAAGAATATATTGACATGTCTATCATGGGTATAGGCACAAATATACTAGGTTACGGAAATAAAGAGGTGGATGCTGCTGTTCTGAAAACTGTAAAAAATGGCAATATGTCTACTTTAAATTGTCCAGAAGAAGTTCATCTTGCAGAAAAACTTATTGATATGCATCCGTGGGCAGAAATGGCAAGATTTGCAAGATCTGGAGGGGAGGCAAATGCTGTAGCAATTAGAATAGCTAGAGCATTTTCAGGTAAAGATAATGTTGCAATATGTGGATACCATGGATGGCATGATTGGTATCTTTCAGCAAACTTATCAAGTGATGAGAATCTACAAGAGCATCTTTTACCAGGACTAAACCCAAACGGTGTTCCAAAAGACCTTGAAGGTACGGTATATCCCTTTAATTTTAATGATTATGACTCACTAGAAAAAATTGTTGAGACAAAGGACATTGGCATAATAAAAATGGAAGTTCAAAGAAATGATCCTCCAAAAGACAATTTTCTTGAGAAAGTCAGGAAGCTCTCAACAAAAAATGGAATTATATTAATATTTGATGAATGTACCTCCGGATTTAGAGAAACATTCGGAGGCATCCATAAAAAATTTAATGTTAATCCCGATATGGCAATGTTTGGGAAGGCTCTTGGAAATGGTTATGGCATAACTGCTGTTTTAGGCAAAAAAGAAATTATGGAAGCAGCACAAAATACATTTATAAGCAGTACTTTCTGGACCGAAAGAGTTGGTCCGTCTGCAGCCCTAAAAACTCTTGAAGTCATGAAAGAGATCGAATCTTGGTCGACAATAACTAAGCAGGGAGAAAAAATAAGAAATGGAATATCAATACTTGCGAAAGAGCATAATCTAGACATAGCTCAGTGGGGTCTTTTACCTCTAACTGGTTACACATTTAATAGTAAAAACTCTTTAGCATATAAAACATATATAACTCAAGAAATGCTAAAAAAAGGATATTTAGCTAGCAACAGTGTTTATGTTTGCACAGAACATACTGACAAAGTTATAGATGCTTACTTAGAAAACCTATCCAAAGTTTTTTTAGATATTGTTAGATTCGAAGATGGAGAAAATGTAATGGATAAGCTGGAAGGTCCCATTTGTCATTCAGGTTTTGCAAGACTAAATTAAAATGAGTGAATATATATGTCTTCAGAATCAAGAGTTTCATATAAATGATTTTAAAATCATGCCCATCAAAGAGGAAGAAATTGAAAAGATAAGAATATGGAGAAATGAACAAACTGATATTCTTCGTCAATCAAAACACATTTCAAAAGAGGAACAAAAAAACTATTTCAACAAATATATTTGGAGTCAATTAGACTCAAAAAAACCATCTCAAATACTTATGTCTTTCTATAAGAATAATAAATTTATAGGATATGGAGGATTGGTACACATCTCTTGGGAAAATTATAGAGCTGAAATATCATTTTTGCTTGATACTGAAAGAATGAGAAATACTACAACCTATCTAAATGATTTCAAAAATTTTTTGGAATTAATGAAGCAGCTAGCTTTTTCGATAAAAATGAACAAACTGTCATCTGAAACTTATATTTTCAGAGAAAAACATATAAATTGCCTTGAAAAAAGCGGTTTCATGAAAGAAGGAATTCTTAAGCAGCACATATTAATTGATAGAAATTGGTTTGATGCAGTTATTCATGGATATTTTTTACAAAATAATTAATAAAATTGTCTAAAAAAGATTGGTTAAAGGATAATCTAAAGAAAGCAGAAGCTATTGTTTTTGATTTTGATAATACTCTTATTGATGAAGATTATTCAATTAAACTTAGGTGGCAAGCAGTATTGGAAAAATATGAATCAGAATTAAAGATAGATAATTTTTATAATTATTTTGAAGAAATTTTTGACTCAAAAGGCACTTCATATAAGTTTCATTTAGATGACACCATGAAAAAAGTAGGACTCCCCATGCAATTTAAGAATGAAATAGTTAAAGCCTTTTTAAGAAAAAAATCTTTGGGTGAAAAAGTTTTTTCGAGAGTAATAGAAACCCTTATCCTTATTAAATCAAAAGGCTATAAGTTAGCCATTTTTACAAATGGTTTGAAAGATCATCAATCTGTAAGACTTCATAAATCAGGAATTGAAGATTACTTTGATCATATTCAATATGGCGATTGTTCTGAAAAAAAACCAAGTCGAGTTGGATATGAACATCTAACAAAATCTTTGAAGTTAAAGAATAAAAATAATTTCATTATGATAGGAGATAATTTTGACGAAGATTATACTGGGGCAGTATCTTATGGAGGGTCTTGTATTTTAATAAATAAACATAATTTTAATAATATTAAGTCGCCTGTTTATAAAAGCATTGAAGATTTTTATTTTGAATTAAATACGCTTATATAGAAGAGAATAATTTATGATCAACGGAATTTTAATTATTGGAGGAGGTCTCTTGCAAATTGCTGCTTTAAAAAAAGCAAAAGAACTTGGATATGAGACTTATCTTACCGATATGAATGAATTTTGCCCTGCAAGAGAGCATGCTGATAATTTTTATCAGATAAACGTAAATGATTTTGAAGGTACAGCACTTTTAGCAAAGAAATTAAAAAAAGAAAATAAAATATCTGGAGTATACACTCAAGGTACTGATGCTGAGTTTACTGTAGCATATGCTGCAGAAGAAGCAGGATTATTTAGCATTGGATCTGAGACTGCTAGGAAATGCAAAAATAAAGTTTTGATGAGAAAGGCTCTTTTGGAACATGGAGTTGAGGATGTAAAATTTTCAGAAGCGTTTAGTTATCAAGATTGCTTGAAAGCTTCAAAAGAAGTTGGATACCCCTTATATATAAAACCATCTGATAATTCTGCTTCTAGAGGTATTACACGAGTTGAAAATGATGAAATGCTAGAAAATGCATTCAAGGAAGCTACTTCAGCATTATTAACTGAATCTGAATTAATTTTAGAATCAGAGATGATTGGAAGTGAGCATAGTGTAGATTGTGTAATGTATAAGGGGATTTTGTATCCTGCAGGTATCTCAGATAGAGTTTTCCTTGACAAGGAAGTTTTTGCTGTTCAAACCGAATCAATCACACCATCTCTTTTAAATCCAGAGATTCAGAAAGCTATGTACAAAAAAATGGAAGCAGCTGCAAAAGCAATTGGTATAAAAGATGGTGCTTTCAAAGGCGATTTACTTTTAGATAAAAAAGGTAATGTTAGAGTAATTGAAGTTACTGCAAGAACTTCAGGAGGCTTTGATTCTCAATATAGAAAACCTTTGTCCTTTGGAATTGATATAATAAAAGCAACAATGGATATAGCTTTGGGTAAAGAGTTAGATTTTAATGATCTTGTAACTAAGTATTGTATGCGCTCAAAAACATATAGCATGATGCCAGAACCAGGATTAATAACAGATATTATCGGTCTTGAAAAAGCTCGAAGAATCCCAGGTGTTCACGACATAATAGTTACAAAAAAAGTTGGAGATAGGATTGAAGAATATAAAGATTGCTCACTAAGAACAAATTTTATAACAATATATGCTCCGACAACCGCCGCCTTAGAAAACATTCAAGAAAAAATCAGCAAAACGCTTTACATCAAAACAAGCAATTAATTTTTTAAAGAGGAGACAATATGAATACATTAAGCACAGGAATCAATGGATTTGGTAGATTTGGATTGCATTTACTAAAATACTGGTTAGACAGAAGCAGTGAATCAAATTTTACAATTGATTACATTAACGATGATTTTCTATCGCAAGAAGAGATATTCAATATAATTTTAAATGATGAATTTGTTATATTTAATAAATATAAAATTCAGCTATCAAGCGATAGTCATTTAAATATTCTCAAGCCTTCTGGAGAAAGTTTTAAGATTCTATTAACACATTCAGATCCTGAGAGTATGGAATGGTTAGGCAAACCTGATTTCTTTTTAGAATGTTCTGGCAAACGAACTGTAGCGGAATCAAATAAGAAGCTTATAAAAGGAAAAACTAAACTAGTTATCATTTCTGCTACCTCTTGGGACATACCAAAGACACTGGTTTATGGTTTTAATCATGAAGAGCTTAATGCTTCAGATAAATTAATATCTTATGGATCTTGCACAGTAAATGCGTATGTTCCACTTGCTAAATATATTAATGATGAATTTGGATTTTCTAATAGCGATGTGAATGTTGTTCACAATGTTGCAAAGCATAAGTTAGAAAATACTCTGATAAGAAAATTTTGCACTCTTGAAAAATCAGCACAAAATATGCTGCCATTTCTAAATGATGATAATTTTATTGTTAACTATACTGTTGTTCCTTATACGGGTGTTTCTATGATTGATTTTAGATTTAATTTAGATAAAGAAATTAACCTAGATGACTTTTTAATAAAATTCCAAGATGCTATTACAGATGGACCACTTAAAGGTTTGTATGGTATGGATGAAGTTGATATTGGTCCTGAAGTTCATAACTGCACTACATTTAGCACTAGTTTCATAAAGGAAAATATAAAAATGATTGGAAAAAATTTATATATGCAAGGTTATTTTGATACAGAAAATTCAGTAAATAGATACTTTGATCTGGTTAACTATGCAGCAATTCAATCTAAAGATAAATAATTTGAATGAAAGATATTTTTATTGGTAAAAAAGCTATTGGTGACTCACATAGCCCATTTATTATTGCAGAATTATCTGGAAATCATGGAGGCTCTCTAGACAGAGCATTGGAATTAATTAGGAGCGCTGCATCAGTTGGTGCAGATGCAGTAAAGTTTCAAACTTATACTCCAGACACCATCACAATTAAATCAGATAGAGAGGAGTTCCTAATTAATGACCCTGAAAGTCTTTGGCATGGAAGAACTTTATATGACTTGTATGCAGAAGCTCATACTCCATGGGAGTGGCATCAACCAATGTTTGATTGTGCTCGCAAATTAGGGGTTGAAGTATTTAGTAGCCCATTCGATATAACTGCTGTAGATTTTTTGGAAGATTTAGATACATCTGCATATAAGATAGCATCACTCGAAATAACCGATGTTCAGTTAATTGAAAAAGTAGCAAAAACAAAAAAACCGCTAATCATGTCTACAGGAGCGGCGAGCATAGAAGATATTGATAATGCTGTAAAAGTGGCAAGAGAAAATGGTGCCAAAGATATCATCTTGCTTAAGTGTACTAGTTCTTATCCTGCTCTTCCTGAAGATGCTAATTTAAATTCTATGAATTATTTAAAAGAGAAATTTAACTGTCAAGTTGGATTATCCGATCATACACTTGGCACTGCAGTATCCTTGGCCAGCATTGCTTTAGGGGCAAATGTGATTGAGAAACACTTCATTGATAGCAAAGATTTTAAGACTGTTGATTCTGAATTTTCTTTAGATTCTAATGAATTTAAAAATTTAGTTGAGGAAGCAAAAATTGTATGGAAATCTCTAGGTTCATCAAAGTTTACTCAATCTGAATCAGAGTCAGTTTCAATTTCACATAAGCGTTCTCTTTATGTTGTCGAGGATATTCAAGAAGGAGATTTATTTTCTTATAGCAACTTAAAATCAATCAGGCCAGGAAATGGAATTGAAGTAAAGTATTTAAAAGAGTTTATTGGAAAAAAATCTTTAAAGCTTATTAAAAAAGGCACTCCTCTTGCTTGGGAATATTTAAATAAAGAAGGGATATAAATGCCATTGAAAATATTAGTAACTGGCGGATCAGGATTTATTGGCTCAGCCCTAGTAAAATCCTTAATAAATGATTATGGAAATACGGTAATAAATATTGATAATCTTACCTATGCTTCAAATCAAAAGTCATTAGAGTCACTTAAATCAAATAAAAATTATATATTTTATAAATGTGATATTTGTGACTTCAAAAAACTAGAGGAAATTTTTGCTAATGAGCAACCTGATAAAATTATGCATCTTGCCGCAGAATCCCATGTAGATAGATCTATAAACTCTTCATTTGATTTCATAAATACAAATATTGTTGGAACTTATCAATTGCTTGAGGTCTCAAGACTTTATTTTAATAACCTTAGCAAAGACAAAAAAAATATTTTCACTTTTCATCATATTTCAACTGATGAAGTTTTTGGCGATTTGAATATGGGTGAACCAGCTTTTACAGAATTTCATAGATATAAACCTAGTTCACCTTATTCAGCATCTAAAGCAAGCTCAGATCATTTAGTTAGAGCATGGCACAGGACCTATAATCTTCCTATCGTTATTTCAAATTGTTCAAACAATTACGGACCTTTTCAAAATGATGAAAAATTAATACCAACAATTATTAGAAAACTTACTAATCACGAAAAGGTTCCAATTTACGGTGACGGTACTCAGATAAGAGACTGGCTGTATGTTAATGATCATGTACATGCTTTATACAAAGTAAGTATGCAAGGTCAAATTGGTGATACATACAATATTGGTGGAAATGCTGAAAAGACAAACTTAGAGGTTGTTAAAGATATTTGGCAGGTACTTAAGGATGACCAACATAACAATTTAAATATAAATAATGCTTTTGAAAATTGTATTGATTTTATAAATGATAGACCAGGACACGATTATAGATATGCCATAGATTGTTCAAAAATAACTAAACATCTCGGATGGAGTCCTAATGAAAATTTTGAATCTGGAATTAAAATTACGGTCGATTGGTTTTTAAATAATAAGAAATGAAAAGGAAAGGAATAATATTAGCTGGTGGATCTGGTACAAGGTTGCACCCTTTAACAATTCATACTTCTAAACAATTGTTGCCAATATATGACAAACCTATGATTTATTATCCTTTATGCACCTTAATAAGTTCAGGAGTTAAAGATATTCTAATAATTTCTACATCTCATGACTTGGACAATTACAAAAAGTTATTAGGAAATGGGCATAAATGGGGTATAAATATTTGCTATGAAGTTCAGCCAAACCCAGATGGTCTTGCTCAAGCACTTATAATAGGCGAGGATTTTATTAACAATCATCCAAGTGTATTGATTCTAGGAGATAATTTTTTCTATGGTAGTGGATTAGATACAATCTTAAAAAATGTTAATGATATTCATCAAGATGGTGCAACAGTTTTTGCATATGCAGTGAAAGACCCTGAGAGATATGGCGTAGTTGATTTTAATGAAAATGGTAAGGTTCTTTCAATTGAAGAAAAACCAATTCAACCAAAATCAAATTTCGCCATTACAGGACTATACTTTTATGATTCAAATGCATCAACCTATGCAAAAAATTTAAAACCCTCAAGCAGAGGAGAGCTAGAAATCACTGACTTAAATAATTGCTACATTAATGAAGATTCTTTAAGAGTTGAGAAACTAGATAGCGGCCATGCTTGGTTTGATATGGGCACACATGACTCATTGTTAGACGCCTCTATTTTTGTTAAATCTTTAGAGAAAAGGCAAGGATCCAAAATAGCCTGTCCAGAAGAGATAGCATATAGAAACAATCTTATATCATCAGAAGAGCTTAATAGCATTATTAATGATTATAAAGGTTCATCTTACGGTGATTATTTAAAGGAGCTTTTATAAATATATGGAATTTTTTGATACTGCAATCGAGGGTGTTAAGTTAATTAAACCTAAGTTACATGGAGATTCAAGAGGGTTTTTCCTAGAAACTTATCAACAAGACAATTTTAAAAAAGCTGGCATTGGCTACAATTTTGTTCAAGATAACCACTCTAGATCAAAAAAAAATACTTTAAGAGGCCTCCATTATCAGTTAAACAACATGCAAGGCAAGCTTGTAAGAGTTTCAAGGGGTTCTGTATTTGATGTTGCAGTTGATATGAGAAAAGATTCTCCAACATTTAAAAAACATGTTTCTTTTGTTCTTTCTGATGAAAATCAATATCAATTATTTATACCTCCAGGATTTGCCCATGGCTTTTGTGTAATATCTGATATTGCTGACTTTGAATATAAATGTACAGAATTTTATAACCCTTCTTCTGAGGTGGGAATTATTTGGGATGATCCAGAATTAAAAATAAATTGGCCTACAACCTCACCTTTGATCTCGAAAAAAGATGAGCAAAACTTTCTCATAGCTGATATCCCTGATAACTTGTTGCCAAAATCTTAAAATACCTAATGAGTTTTTTTATATTTTGAAAATTTTAGTTTTTGGTAAAACGGGGCAGCTTGCGTCAACTCTCTTTGAGCTTCAAGATGAATTTAAATCAGCTGCATTTGATCTTGTATTTTTAGGTAGAGATGAAATTGATTTTGAATATCTAGATAAACTAGATGATTATTTTAAAGAAATCAAACCAGATATTGTTATTAATGCTGTTGGATATACAGCTGTTGACAAAGCAGAAATAGAATCGTTGAAAGCCTATACAGTTAACGCAATCTCTTTGATGGAAATTTCTAAATACTGTAGGAAATACAATTCAGCACTTATACATATTTCAACAGATTATGTTTTTGATGGTAAAAAAAATAAATCTTATATTGAAAGTGATGAAGCGTATCCTTTAAGTGTCTATGGTAAAAGTAAATTATTAGGGGAAAAATTAATAGAAAGATTCACCAATAAATATGTCATTATCAGAGTTAGTTGGGTTTTTAGCAGATATGGTAAAAACTTTTTGAACACAATTTTTGAAAAATGTATTAATAATTTAAATTTAAATATTGTTGAGGACCAAATTGGAGGACCAACTTCAACAACACAAATTGTAAAAATTATCAAAATCTTTTGTAAAAAAATTGAGTCAAATGACAATCCTTGGGGTATATATCATCTTTCAGGAGAGCCTCATGTTTCATGGTATGAATTCGCAAATAATATACTTTCAATTATTTTAAGTAAGGGTTTGATTTCAAGTACATCAATTAAGGCAATTAATAGTGACGAATTCGGTTCAAAAGCAAAAAGACCAAAGTTTTCTGGATTATCAAATAAAAAGATTAAATCTGTTGCAAAAGAAATTAATTATGATTATGAATACTATTTAGAAGGTTTAATTAATGAGAAAGTTAAGAAATGAATAATATTTTAAAATTGATGCTAGGCTTGTTAAATAAACAAGAAAAGAAAAAACTATATATCATTTTAGTAATAACTTTTTTTGTTTCTCTTTTTGATGTTGCTGGAGTTGCCTCCATTGCTCCATTTATGGCACTTGTATCTCAGCCTGAAATAATTGAAACCAATAATATTTTAAATAGTATTTTTTATGCCTTAGGTTTCACGAATGCAAAGTCTCCAGAAGAGATTCAAAGTTTTTTAATAGTTATAGGAATATCTGTTTTTTTATTTATGTTGATATCTCTAAGTATGAAAGCTTCGAGTATTTACATGCTTGAAAGATTTGCTCAGGAATGTAACTTCAACATAAGTAGAAAATTTGTAAGCAATTATTTAAAACAAGACTATAGCTGGTTTTTAAATAAGAATAGCGCAAGTATTGGCAAAAACATATTAACTGAAGTCAATGCTGTAGTATCAGGAGTACTTTTGCCTGGCTTAATGTTTTTTGCTCATGCATCATCAGTCTTTATAATTATTGTGGGTTTGTTTTATTTAGACCCACTTTTAGCAATAAATGTTTTTATTCCTTTAATAGCCATATATTTTGTCTTTACTTTTGTTGCAAAAAAATATTTAAGAAACATAGGTGAAGATAGGGTTCTTGCAAACGAGGAGAGATTTAGAGTTGTTCAATCTGGTTTTTCATCAATTAAAGAGTTAAAAGTTTCAAATTTAGAACACACTTTATTAGAAGACTATGGTGATCCAGCTTTACGCTTTGCTAAACATACAGCAACACAACATATTATTGGTAAGCTACCTAGGTATTTTATAGAAATGCTTGCATTTGGAGGTGTATTAGCCCTTGTTATATTTTTAATAATATCAAGTGGTGATTTTAATACAATATTACCAATTCTAGTTTTATATGCAGCAGCCGGATACAGAATGATGCCTTCATTGCAGCAAGTATACTCTCAACTAACTACGGTAAGATTTAGCGAACCAGCCTTAAAAATACTTTATAAAGAGCTAGATGAAATGGATCTTAATAAAGAACTTAAATTAGAAAAAGATTTTCCAGAGGTATCTTATAACCATAAATTGTCTTTAAAAAATATTAGCTATAAATATCCAAGTTCAAAGCAAGATGTCATAACCAATCTATCTTTGGATATTCCTTTTGGTTCAAAGGTTGGTTTTGTAGGATCAACAGGTTCCGGCAAAACTACTGTAATAGATATAATCCTAGGATTATTAGAGCCTAAAAATGGAAAAATTATTGTTGATGATAATATTTTAAATAGAGAATTGCATGCCGGATTAAGAGAGATGATCGGTTATGTTCCACAAAGTATATTTCTAAGAGACGGTCCAGTATCAGAAAATATTGCATTTGGAATTGATAAAAAAGATATTGATATTGACAAAGTCATGAAAGCAGCAGAAATTGCACAGATATCATCTCATATTGATAGTTTGCCTGATGGTTATGACACACAGGTTGGAGAGAGAGGGGTAAAATTTTCAGGTGGTCAAAGACAAAGGATTGGAATTGCAAGAGCTTTATACTCCAATCCAAGAATCTTATTAATGGATGAAGCTACAAGTGCATTAGATGTTCTCACGGAAGATAAAGTTGTAAGATCAATAATGGATGCCTTTAGTAATATCACTATTATCACCATTGCTCACAGATTAAGCACTATAAAAGATTGTGACCAAATTTTTGTTCTTGAAATGGGTAAACTTGTGGCATCTGGAAATTTCAAAGAACTTGAAAAACAAAATTCCCTCTTCAGAAAGATGGCAAAATTACAAGAATAGGATTCAATATCAATGCCTTTTATCTATAAATTAAAAAAGATTTTCTTCTATATTTCACCACCTTTATTATCAGATTTTATGATTTTTTTGTTTAGAAAAATTAGAGGACTAGAGACAAGAATAATAATTAAAGAAAATCAAAAAAATTATGAACCAAAATCTATCAATATTGATGAATACAGCAGAAATAATACTTTCAATAT
>MDSZ01040670.1_pt1 | contig 19202 bp, 12 predicted proteins | sample 811201 | NCBI WGS metagenome assembly MDSZ01 (sample SAMN05326647, study PRJNA326480) | marine metagenome | isolation source: seawater | place: Indian Ocean: North | collected 2010 | reverse complement strand
CAAATCATTGTAACTCAAGTTGGACCAGATCCATTGCATGGCAATTTTAATCTATTTCCTAATGGTACATTTAACTATACACATGATGGTACAGAGAACTTTAATGGTATTTTCTTTAGGTATAATCTAACAGATAATGCCGGATGTAATGTAGCTGCTGGAGGGCCATATACTGTTAATATTCAAGTAATTCCAGTAAATGAGTGTCCAGTGGTTGACGATCATACCTATGGTGGAGTTAATGAAGGAGAATCCTTTACTGTAGCTGCACCAGCTGGTGTTTCTCAAGGTGCCGTTCCTGATGTAGACCCTGATGGAGACAATCTGACTGCGGTTGTTATAGCAAACCCTTCTCATGGTGTATTAACTTGTCCTGCAACTTTACAAGCTGGCATTTGTCAAGATGGAGCATTTAAATATCAACATGACGGAAGTGAAAACCATACCGATACATTTACATATGGACAAAATGATGGGAACGGATGTACCCGAAATGGTACTGTTACGATCAACATTACTCCTGTAAATGATCCTCCAGTTGCAGCTGATGATCTCACATATAGTGTGAATGAAGGTCAAACTCTTAACATAAGTGATATAAATTTAGGGGTAAGAGCTAATGATTCTGATCCAGAACAAGATGTTATGGATGTAAATCAGGTTACATTGGATTGGGGTTGTGGTGGATGTTCAGGTCCTTCTCAAGCCAACAATTGGGTAGCTAATCCTGATGGAACATTTACTTATACTCACAATGGAACAGACTTAGTAAATGTTGATGAAATTAAATATCAACTTGACGATAATCAAGCAGCAAATAACAAATCTAACATAGCTACTGTTAGAATTAACATCATTAATACACCGCCTGTTGCAAACGGAGAAAATTATACTGTTGATAAATGTGAAACAATATTAGCAAATGATTTAAATGGATCAAATGCTTTGATAGCAGATGGTGTTCTTGTTAATGATACAGATATTGACCCTCAAGATCAATTGACGGCTATCATAAATACTGCTACAGCACATGGTGTATTAAGTTGTACAAAAGGAGGAGATCCTAATAATGGCAAAATAAATAATATTTGTACTGATGGTTCTTTCCAATATGTTCATAATGGAACACCTAACCCTACCACCGATAGCTTTACTTATTTTGTTAATGATGGGGAGGTTTCTACTGCTGATCCTGTTACAGCAACAATTACCATTATAAATAGAGCACCTGTAGGAGTTCTTGATGAATATACTATTCTTGAAGGTCAAACTTTAACTGTTACAGCTGGAGCGCTTGGATTAAAAGATAATGATACTGATGCAAATTCTTGTGATAACTTGGTTGTTACCATGAAGACTCCACCAAAGTATCATAATGAAAACTCAAACGTAGTTGTAAATCCAAATGATCCTTGTCTAAATAATAATGTAAATTGTAATACTGGAGGTCCTTTTGAAGCTCAAACAGATGGAGCATTTACATATGTTCACGATGGAAGTGAGACTACAATTGATAGCCTTATGTATAGAGTTTCTGATGGTGATCTTACAGCGCCTGCAACTAAGGCAATTATAAATATAACTCCTGTTAATGATCCTCCTACAGCAAGAAATGATACTTTTTATATTAATGAGTGTGAAACTATAGTTATTGATGCAGCAAATGGATTAAAGAAAAATGATGAGGATCCTGATAATGATATTTCTTTGGTAGAAGTTTTTGTTCCAGCTACAGATGTCCCTACAAAGGGTATTCTAAGTTGTGGTTTTTTAAATAATACTGCATGTAGAGACGGGTCCTTTCAATATGTACATAATGGAGATGATAAACCAAATGTAGATAGCTTTAAATATAGACTATGGGATGGTGAAGATTTTTCAACTACACTAGCTACCGTGACAATAATAATTAATAATAGAGTCCCGCCTGGCGCTCAAAATGAAACGTATTCAGTAAACGAGTGTAAGACAATTATCGTTGATGCTGCCACTGGAGTTTTAGCTAATGATTCAGATCCTGATTGTAAAGATGTTATGAGAATTATTATGAAGGATTTACCTACAATGGGAGCATTCATTCCTAAGGAAGATGGCTCATTTACTTATAGTCATGATTGTACAGATAATCCTGATAATACATTTTTTACTTATTTTATAACGGATGGTGAAGATACTACTACTGTTGCAGATACAGCTTTCATAAATATTAATAACGTATGTGTAGTTGGAAATGATGATTTATATGAAAACATTTTAGAAGGAGGAAAACTAATTATCAATGCTGATAGTGGTGTGTTGCATAATGATAATGATCAAAATCAATTAGATCCAGTTACAGTTGTTCCACCAATACCACTAACATCACCTCAACATGGTGTTCTAAATCTTTTTGCTAATGGTTCATTTGATTATGTTCATGATGATTCGGAAAATTTTGAAGATGTGTTTACATACCTTGTTAATGATGGTGAGTGTGTTTTGCCTGATACCGTTACAGTTACTATAAGGATAACACCTGTACCTGATACACCTCCTGTTGCTTTAGGCGATACTTATGATTGTATAGATGAAGATAGTGTTCTACAAACGTTAACTTATTTAGAAGGGGTTCTTGGAAATGACTACGATCTTGATGAAAAAGATTCTGTTCTTACTGCAGTTTTAGTTACACTTCCACTTCATGGGTCTTTGATTTTAAATCCAAATGGAACTTTCATCTATAATCATAATGGAAGTGAAACTACAGCAGATTCATTTACATATTATGCTACAGATGGTGATTTTAATACAGATACAGTTACAGTAAACCTTTGTATTAACCCTGTGAACGATTGTCCAGTACCTGTTGCTGATATATATAATATTAATGAAGGACAGACTATAGATTCTTCGTTAGTTGTTAATGACTCAGATATTGAAATTGCAAATGGAATTACAAATAATGACTTGGTTGTTTCAGTTTTGGATGAACCTAAAAATGTAGATGGTGATATAGTAGGAAATTTATATTGGAGTCCTGATGGAAAATTCGTATATAATCCGCCAAGGCATATAGAGGCACCAGGGCCTGAGGTTGTTACTTTTGATTATGCTCTTTCTGACGATGGTTTTGTTCTATGTGATTCCACTACTACAGTTACTATAACAATTGCTCATATTAATGATTGTCCAGTTGCTGTTAACGATTCAATTGAATTTGATGCTTCAAGTCCTATTACAATAACTAAGGATCTAATAGCTAATGATTTTGATATCGATTCTGATATTGATTCAACTAGTATTGAAATTATTAGAAATCCTGATTTTGGTGAGGTGATAGTCAATAACGATGGAACAATTACATATAATTTTGATAATTCTCCAACAAATTTTGATACTTTAATTTATACAGTAAGAGATATAGAAGGATGCGCATCAAATCAAGGATATATGTTTATTCATGCTAAGAATTTGAATCCTACTATCTATGAACTACCTAATTATTTTACTCCAAATGATGATTTATTTAATGATTATTTTGTCGCAAAATATCAAAATATCAAAGAAGAATATATTGGATTTAAAGTTAAAATCTATGATAGATATGAAAGAATAATTTATACAAATGATGATGTTTCTACAGACAAGATTTGGGATGGCAAAAACAATGCAGGGCAACCCGTTCAGTCAGACTTTTACTATTTTGAAGTTACGCCAGTAGAATATAAGGGAACAAAGTATGAAAGAAGCAAAGACATAATCGTAGGAACTTTGTATTTAGAAAGAGATAGATAATTTCTAATTATCATTTGTTAAACAATATACTGCAAATGTTGCAAGCCAGTGTTCTCCCCCATATCCACTATCAAACATAATATTATACCCTTTTTTTGCATGTTTGCTAGCAATATCTTTGTATAAATATTTTTTTTCTTTGTCTCCATCAATTGATGCGGCAATTTTATTTAAAGTCCATGCCCTATGAAACATTAATCCGATTAGATGCCCTATGCCTGGATCTTTTGGATCTAAAACTATAGGTGGGTTAACAATATTTGAAAATTTTTTACTCTCTGGTTTAGGTAAAAATTTTTTCAGCCAATTATTAAATTCTTTATTATTCAAAACTTTACTCATTGTTTCAGCTTCTGCAAGACATGGAGAAAGAAAATCTGTTCCTGAGGGTTCATAATCAACAGGACAATCTATGTCATTCAAAAAATATTTTAAACTAAATTCATTTATTTTATTTTTTAGCTTCTCATCCCCAACCTCATTAATATAATCTAACATTAGTGAAAATGAGAAAGCAGAATTAGCATGGGTTCCAGGTCTTAGGGGAGAAGATAAATTTTCTAAAAAATTTTGTGTTCTTATAGATAAAAGATCAACTAATGGTTTTAAATTTTTTGCCCATTTAATTCCATCTTCATCGTCCCAACTTTTTAATTCGCTATATAACTTTAGTAGCCATGCCCATCCATATGTTCTTTCAAATCCTTTAGCAAATTCATTTTGAAAGAAACTATATTCTTTTTCTAGATTTTCTTTTGAAAGGTTATTTTTCAGTTTTAAACGTATTTCATTTTTTAAAGAGATATCTGGAAACATTTTTAATATTTTTACCATTGTCCAATGACCATGGACTGCTGAGTGCCAATCCCAACAACCGTAAAATGATGGGGTAATTTCATAATGAGGTTTTACCCATTTTTCATTTGGAAATCGATAACCAATTTTGTAGGGGTATTTTTTATTAACACAATCAAGAGAAAGTTTTACAAGTTTTTCAGCCATGGTTATATCAAGTGATGGCATTTCTTCTGTTTTGTTAATTAATTTATTATCGTGATTTTCGCAGCTTATAATTGAAATTGTAAGCAATAAAAAATAAAAAATATTATTCTTCATTTCTTATTACTCAGCTTAAATAGTTTCTCTTTCTCTTCTTTAGTCAAACTTGAATATCCACTTTTTGAAATTTTATCTAATATGAAATCAACTTCATCTTGATCATTTTCATTACTAATAGTTTCTTCTTTGTAAGTATAAGATTTAGCTTTTTTTTCAAATTTAAAGTTTTTGATAAAAGATATAATTCTAATAATAGGATCTCCCATATTATTTCCATTCTGTAACTGTTTAATAAAAACATATCCTATGACAGCTCCGCCAATATGAGCTATTTCACCTCCTGCATTTTGTCCTGTTATATCAAAAAAAGATATTAAAAAATAGAATAGGGCAATATACTTGATTCTAACTGGCCCTAGAAAGAGAAGGTAAAAAGTATAATTTGGTATTAGAGTTGCTGATCCTATTACTACACTAAATACTCCTGCGGATGCACCTAACATTAAGGAACTTTCTACTCTATCATAATAAAATGGAATAATATTAAATATAGCCATGTAGGATAATCCTCCAATTATACCCCCAATTACATAAAGGCTAATTAAAGAATTGTTTCCTAAGTTTTCAGTAATAATTTTTCCAAACCAATAAAGAAATAACATATTCCATAGAATATGAGAAAAGCCTTGATGAAGAAAAAAATATGTTATTATACTCCATGGTTGAAATATAAATTGTTTAAAATCTGATGGAAGCATTAAAGAGTTAATAAAGCTTTGAAATAAACCTCCAAAACCAAAAATTTGAGAAATAACTTTAATTATGCTTACAGAAACGAAAACTATCACATTTATTAAAATAATTTTTATAAGTCCATTTTCAGGTTTATTCCATTCTCTTTTTAAATCTTCAATTATAAAATTAGCCATATTTTAATAGTAAGTTCCATATTTATTTTTCCAGTATCTTAAGATAATGTAAGCAATTAGCATTCCCCCCAAATGTGCTAAATGAGCAACATTATCTCCTGGCATTCGATTAAGTTCACTCCAAAGTTCATATATTCCATATACTAATACTAAATATTTTGCTTTTACTGGAATTGGCGGAAATAAAAGCATTAATTGCATATTTGGAAATAACATGGCAAATGCCAGTAGAATACCAAAAACTGCCCCAGAAGCTCCAACCATAGGTGTATTACTTTTAAATGTAAATAATTGAGATGCTGATACTTTACTCTCTTCTATATAATTTATATTATTTGGATTATCGGAATAATCGATTATAAAATCATAAAGTTGATTATAATATTCAGGTGCATTATCAAGTATTAATTTTCTGAATTTTTCAGGAGAAGGATTAGAAACGTAATTTTCAGTTTCTTTTTCGAATTTGTATGTTTCAGCAAAATTAATTCCACAATACAAAATTCCAGCTCCAATTCCTGTAAATAGATAAAAAACAAAAAACTTTTTTGATCCCCAAACCTTCTCTAAAACCGGAGCAAATACTAAAACCGCAAACATATTAGAAAATAAATGAAGAAAATTTGCGTGAACCCACATATATGTAAGCATTTGGAAGGGCTTAAAATTTTCAGAGAGAATATATCTCATCCCTAAAAATTCAATAACATCCTGATTAGTTATAATGAATATTATACCATTAATTATTAGTATGTTTTTAGCTGCTGGAGTTAAATTAAACATTAAATAAATTATTTATTTGTTCTTTATTTATTTGAATAAATATTTTTTCACCATCAGGTGTATAATTTGAAATTTTACATGAAAAAAGCTGGTCAATCAGAGATTTCATTTCACTTTCCTCTAATTTTTTTTCTTCAGATATTCTACATCTTTTTGCAAAAGATCTAATGATTTTTTCATTTTTATTTTCATTAATTTTTTCATTATTTAATTTCATTTCTTCAATAAAACTTTCAATCAAATTTTTTTCATCAATTTCTTCAGAACCCGAGGGTATTCCATTAATAATAATTGAATTATCACCAAATATATCAATATCAAAACCTAATAATTTTATTTCATCAATCATTTCACTCATTAATTGAAAATCAGTTTTATTTAATTCAACATATTTTGGAAAAAGAGATTGTTGAGAGTTTGATTTTTTATTTTCGAAATTAGATTTATATTTTTCATATAATATTCTTTCATGCATAAGTGATTGATTAAATATTAATACTTTATTATTAAGTTGTTTGAAAATATACGGTTTTACTAATTGAATGGGTTCATTATTTGTTTGATCTTTTTGATCTTCTTTTTCCTCAAAAAAAGATTCTTGTTTTGAGATCATATTTTCAGATTTAGCTTCCTCAAAAATTTCTTCCCATCTATTTTTACTAAAACCTTTAGAAACTGAATCTTTATTTATAGTATCATATTCTTTAACCCTTATAGATTTAAAATTTATATCAGCTTCAAAATTTATTGATGGGGATACATTATGAATAGCTAGGGATTTATTTACAGTGGAATGGACTAAATTATAAATTAGCTTTTCATCTTCAAACTTAATTTCATTTTTTGTTGGATGAACATTTATATCTATTGATTTAGGATTAATATCAATAAATAATATATAAAATGGAAATCTTTTTTCCTCTATAAGACCACCATAACTTTTAATAATGGAATGATTTAGATATGAACTTTTTATATATCTATTATTAACAAATAGAAATTGTTCACCTCTAGTTTTTTTTGAATTTTTTGGTTTACCAATAAACCCTCTTATACTAATATCATCAAATTTTTCATCACACTTGATTAGTTGTTCTTTATAATTTTTACCGAATAGAGATACAATCCTATTACTCAAATTAGATTTTTTTAATTTATAAATTTCAATTTCATTATTATACAAAGAAAAGTTTACATTGGTATTTGCTATAGCAATCTTTTGAAATTCATCAATTATGTGCTTTAATTCAACAGCATCTGATTTTAAAAAGCTTCTTCTGGCGGGCACATTATAGAATATATTTTTTACAATTATTGTTGTCCCTCTTTTTTTTGATATTTCAGATGTTTCTTTAATTTTAGATCCTTCAATTACAACTTTATTTCCGATATCATTTTTTTCGATTTGAGTTGAAAGTTCTACTTGACAAACTGATGAAATTGAAGATAAGGCCTCACCTCTAAACCCCATTGTTTTAATCTTAAAAAGATCATCAGATTTTTTGATTTTAGAAGTTGAATGTTTTTCAAAACATTTTATTGCATCATCTCTACTCATTCCTAAGCCATCATCCATTACTATTATCTTACTTTTTCCTCCTTCTTGAATAATGACTTTTATATTTTCTGAAGAAGCATCAATGCTGTTCTCTAATAATTCTTTTATAATAGATGAGGGTCTTTGAACAACTTCTCCAGCTGCTATTTGATTAGCAACAGACTCGGATAGTTTGTGAATAATATTTTTCATCTAAGATTTAATTTTTTCTTTTTAATTTATAAAAATAAATAAGAGGAATAACAACTAGTAAAACAAAAATTTTATTTCCATAATACAACCATCCTATAAAAATTATTGAAAGAAATAAAAATAAAAATAATTGTAGATTACCTGGCTTTAAAATTTCTTTTTCAGTTTGATTATCAAATTTATTTAAAAAAATTTTTTTTTTCTTTTCATTTTTTATTTTGGAAACCCGTTGGTCTATATCATCCTTAATAGGATCATAATGTCTTGGCTTAACATTAAATTTCTTATTTTTTGGAAGTCTTATTAGAGAAGGAAATTTCATTGTATTTTTTTTATAAAGATAGATTTAATATTTTTTTTTTTATAAAAAATTAGAGTATTCATCATCAATTTTTATATGAAATTGGCATCAAATATATTAATTTTATGTATAGATGAAAATTGGAATTGTTTGTTATCCAACCTATGGTGGAAGTGGTGTTGTAGCTACTGAATTAGGAAAAGAATTATCTAACAAAGGTAATAAGGTCCATTTTATATCATATGCTGTTCCAGCTAGATTAAATTTTCATAACGAAAATTTATTTTATCATGAAGTTGGTGTAAAAAATTATCCTTTATTTGAATTTCCTCCTTATGAATTATCCCTAACAAGTAAGCTTGTTGAAATTGTCCAATATGAGAAATTAGATATTCTTCATGTTCATTATGCTATTCCTCATGCGTCTTCTGCTTTGTTAGCGAAAAAAATTTTATCTAGTTATGGTGTGACTATACCTATAATTACCACATTACATGGAACAGATATTACTTTAATTGGAAATGACCCAACTGTTAGGCCAGTAATTAATTATTCAATAAACGAATCAGATGGTGTTACTGCAGTTTCTAAAAGTTTAAAAAAAGATACGCTAGATAACTTTGATGTAAAAATTGACATTCAGGTTATTCCAAATTTTATTAATTTAAAAAGATTTAAAAAATCAAATGATAATGAGTTCAAAAATAAGATTTGTAAAAATGATGAAAAATTAATTTTACACACTTCAAATTTTAGAAAAGTTAAAAGAATCCAAGATGTGATAAATGTTTTTTGTAAGATAAATAAGAATATTCCTTCTAAACTTGTAATGATCGGAGATGGTCCTGAAAGAGCTAATATAGAATCTTTAGCTAGAGCAACTTGTAGTCTCAAAGACGTGACTTTTCTTGGTAATATAGATAATGTCGAAGATGTTTTATCTAACGGAGACCTATTTTTGTTGCCTTCTGAAAAAGAAAGCTTCGGTTTGTCTGCTTTAGAAGCTATGTCTTCATCTGTTCCTGTAATATCTTCAAATATTGGAGGTTTACCAGAACTAATAGTTAATGGTAAATCTGGATTTTGTTGTAATTTGGGAGATATAAATGAAATGTCTGAAAAATCATTATTTGTATTAAATGATTCAAATCTTAAAAAATTTAAAGATAATGCATTGATTAGAGCGAATACATATAGTATAGAAAATATTGTCCCTGAATATATAAAATTTTATAAAAAGATTATTGATGAAAAAACTTAAAAAGATTTTTGTTTTAGATACTTCTGTTATTTTACATTCTCATGATTCAATAATGAATTTTGAGGAAAATGATATTGGGATTCCTATAACTGTTCTTGAAGAGCTTGATGAGATGAAAAAAGGAAATGATACAAAAAATTTTGAAGCTAGAGAGTTCATTAGGTTAATTGATAAATTATCAAAGCATGAAATGCTTGATAAATGGATTTCTTTAAATGGTAAAAATAAAGGTAAGTTTAAAGTATTAGTAGATAAAAAAAATGATATTAATAATGTGTTTAATGATGAGATTAATGATCACAAAATTTTAAACTCTGCTGTTCAATTACAAAAAGAAGAAAAAGATAAACTTGTGATTTTAGTTTCTAAAGATATAAACCTTAGACTAAAAGCAAAATCTCTAAAGCTTAGAGCAGAAGATTATCTTACTGGTAAAATACAAAATGTTAATTCTTTAGATTTTGAAAGTCAAGTTTTAGAAAACATAAAAGATTCCTCAATAGATAAACTTTATAAAAATTCTATTCTTAAAAAAACACAGGTTTATAAAAAAAAAATATTAAATGAGAATCGATTTTATATTTTGAAAAGTGAAAAAAAATCAATTCTTTCATTTTATGATCATGCGGAAGATCTATTTATAAAAGTGGATAAGAAAAATGCTTATGGAATTAATCCAAGAAATGCTGAGCAATCATTTGCCCTACATGCACTATTTGATTCTAAAATTAAACTTGTTACAATTAACGGAGTAGCAGGTACTGGTAAAACTCTTTTAGCTCTTGCATCAGCCCTCGAGCAAAGAAGAAATTTCAAACAGATATTTGTAGCTAGGCCTATAGTTCCATTAAGCAATAAAGATATTGGTTTTTTACCGGGTGATATTCAATCAAAAATTAATCCTTATATGGAACCTTTATGGGATAATTTGAAATTTATACAAAATCAGTTTAATCAAACTGATAAAGAATTTAAAGCACTTAAAAATATGATTGATTCAGAAAAATTACTTATTCAGCCTCTTGCATATATAAGAGGAAGAAGTTTTTCAAATATCTTTTTCATAATTGATGAAGCTCAAAATCTTACTCCTCATGAAATCAAAACTATAATTTCTAGGGCTGGAGAGAATACCAAAGTAGTATTTGTTGGAGATATCTATCAAATTGATACGCCGTATCTTGATTCACAAAGCAATGGTTTATCATATCTAATTGATAGATTAAAAAAAGAAAAAATTTATTCTCATGTTACTTTAAAGAAAGGTGAAAGGTCAGAATTGGCTAATTTAGCAAATGATCTTCTTTAATATTTATGATTAAATCAAAAAAAGAATATATAAAAGAATATGAATTAAGCGTTTCTAATCCAGAAAAATTTTGGTCTGATTATGCTAAAACTTTTAAATGGATTTCTCCATTCGATAAAGTATTAAACTGGAATTTTGATGAACCCAAAGTAGAATGGTTTATTAATGGAAAATTAAACATCACTGAAAATATTTTTGAAAGAAATTTATCTAAAATAAAAGATAAAATTGCAATCATTTGGGAACCTAATGACCCTAATAACAAAGTAAAAAAAATAACCTATAAAGAATTATATTATCAAGTTTGCCAATTTTCAAATGCTTTAAAGAAAAAAAATGTAAAGAAAGGGGATAGGGTTATAATCTATATGCCAATGGTGCCTGAAGCTGTAGTTGCTATGTTATCTTGTGCTCGATTAGGTGCAATTCATTCAGTTGTATTTGCTGGCTTTAGTGCAAATTCTTTATCTGATAGAATTAATGATTCTGGTGCGAAAGTAATCATTACTTCAGATGGGAATTATAGAGGTAATAAAATAATTCCTGTAAAAAAAATTGTTGATCAAGCAATTCAAAAAACAAATTCTATTGAAACAGTAATTGTTTTAAATAGGACTAATATGGATGTTTCGATGAATGAGGATAGAGATTATTGGTATGATGAAATTATTAAAAATGAGTTTACCACAAATAAAGCTGAAACCATGGATTCTGAAGATCCTTTATTTATTTTATATACATCTGGCTCAACAGGAAGTCCTAAGGGTGTACTGCACTCTTGTGGAGGTTACATGATCTATAGTCAATATACATTTGAAAATATTTTTCAAAATAAAAATGATGAAATATATTGGTGTACTGCAGATATTGGATGGATTACTGGACATTCATATATTGTTTATGGCCCCTTATTAAGTGGAGCAACAACCTTAATGTTTGAAGGTGTTCCTACATATCCTGATCCTAGTAGATTTTGGGAAATAGTTGATAAACATAAAGTAAATCAATTCTATACTGCTCCAACAGCAATTAGAGCTTTACAATCTTTCGGAGATAAATATTTTGAAAAATCAAGCTTAAATTCATTAAAAGTTATTGGTTCAGTAGGGGAACCAATAAATTTAGAAGCTTGGAATTGGTATAATTCAAATATAGGTAAAAACAAATGTCCTTTAGTAGATACATGGTGGCAAACAGAAACAGGGGGTATTATGATCTCTCCTATTCCTGGAGTAATTAAACCTAAGCCAACTTATGCTACACTTCCTCTCCCTGGTATCCAACCTATACTTTTAGATAATAATGGAAATGAAATTAAAGATAATGAAGTAGAAGGTAATTTGTGTATTAAATATCCTTGGCCTTCAATATTAAGAACAACTTATGGTGATCATGAAAGATGTAAAAAGACCTATTTCTCAACTTTTAAAGGATACTATTTTACTGGGGATGGAGCAAAAAGAGATAACGATGGTAATTATAGAATATTAGGTAGGGTAGATGATGTAATTAATGTTTCTGGGCATAGAATTGGTACGGCTGAAGTTGAAAATGCTATAAATGAAAATGTTTCAGTAATTGAATCTGCTGTTGTAGGATATCCGCATGAAATCAAAGGTCAAGGCATTTTTGCTTTTATTATAATTGATAATAATAAATTGAACGAAAATTATAAAGATGATATAAGGAATACTGTATCTGATTATATAGGCCCTATTGCAAAACCAGATGAAATATTAATTGTTCCAGGATTACCAAAAACTAGATCCGGTAAAATTATGAGAAGAATTCTAAGAAAGATAGCATCAAATGAGTTTGATAATTTTGGAGATACTTCTACATTACTTAATCCAGATATTGTGAAGGAAATTGTTGAATCAAAAAAAGTAGCATGAAATTTTTCATCAAACTTTGTTTATTATTTTTTTTTATAGTTGCTTGCTCCTATGAGCCAAATTCCAATATAAATTCAAATAGATTAAATGAAATTGATAATTTAATTAATTCATTTATAGATGATAATCAAATACCTGGAGCTGTTGTTTTAGTTGGAGACAATAAAAATATTCTTTATCAAAAATCTTTTGGTATTAAAAATCCTATTACAAATGATAAATATCAGGTTGATGATATTTTTAGAATTGCATCTATGACTAAAGCTATAACATCTATAGGTGTAATCAAGCTTTGGGAGAAAGGAAAAATTGGATTGGATGACCCAATAGAAAAATATATACCAGAATTTAAAAATGTTCAAATTTTAGATTCTTATAATAAGAAAGATACAACTTATTCGACGATTCAGACCTCAAAAAGTATATCAATTAGACAATTATTAACTCATACTTCTGGTATTGGTTATGATTTTATTGATGGTAATCCTTCAATAAAATCTATATATCATAAAGAAAAGGAAAAATTCATGAAATATGGGGTTTTATGTTTTTGTGATCAAGATATTACAATTGGCGAAACTATAAGAAATCTTGCTAAGGTACCTTTACATCACAATCCAGGTGAAAGATATACTTATGGAATCGGTTTAGATGTACTAGGATATTTAATAGAAATAATATCTGGTAAAACTTTAGATAAATATTTTTATGATGAAATTTTCCAACCATTGGATATGAATGATACGTATTTTTATTTGCCAGAAAATAAATATGATAGACTTGTTCCTGTTTTAACTAAGAAAAATAACAAATGGGTCATGTTTGAAGACAAAAGATTTAATATTAATTATCCAATTGAGGGAGCAAAAAAATTTTTTGCTGGAGGATGTGGTTTATCAAGTACAATTAGTGATTATTATAAATTTCTTACTGTTTTTTTAAATGAAGGAAAATATAACGATAATCAAATTATCAGTAAAAAGACTAATGAATTAATTTTTGAAAATCAGTTACCGGGAATTGAAAATTTTTATCTACTAAATTATGACAAAGGAAATTTAAAAGCAGAATCTTTTCCTCTTGGACATGGGCTTGCCTTTGGTATAATAAGAGATGAAGATTTAAGGTTTGGAGGTAGAGGAAGTAAGGGTAGTTTGTATTGGGGAGGTTATTACAATACTTCATATTTTGCAGACCCCAAGGAAAATGTAATTGGCTTGATTTTTAAACAAACTCAAAATATTCAAGACAATTCTTCTGAACTATTTCAAAGAATTGTTTTTAATTTGGTAGAATAAAAGTTTTTAAAATTAATCTAAGAAAATGTGAACTCGGAGGGAGTCGAACCCCCAACCTCCTGGGCCGTAACCAGGTGCTCTATCCAGTTAAGCTACGAGTCCATATGATAATATCTTCTACAAATTTAACAATCAATTTAGCATATATATTATATTAGACTTTATATAATTAAATCTATATTTGCAGACAAATAATTAATCATGAAAAAATTATTTTTCTTTTTTATATTTTTCTTTTCTTTTTCAAGTTTATTTTCTCAGCAAGAAGTGAACCAACTAGATAAAAATAAAAAAATAATAAATACAGATTTTCCTGGGTTTATTAAATTGAATTTAGGCTTAAATTTTTTACTAGAAAATAATGAAGCCATGAAAATGAAAGCTATTACTTCACGATCAGTGGGATTAAACTATTCTAAACCGCTTTTCCTTTCTGACAATATTGCTTTTAATACTGGGTTAGGAGTTGAATTTGAAAACTATTCATTTAAGAATAATGTAATAATTGATTATAGATTTGACATTGATGATAATCAAATAAATTTTATAGATAGTTTATCAATTGATTCAGATAAAACTAAACTCGTAAATTCATTATTAGAACTTCCTCTAGGGATTAGGTATTATTTTGGTGATAAAGAAAATAGTGCCAATAGGTTTTTTGTTGGAATAGGTTTTGATCTGGGATTAAGAATAAATTCATACACTAAATTAAAATATACAAAGAATAATAAATCAATTGTAAATGTATCTAAGAATGATTTTGGCTTAGCTAAGTATAGATATTCTACATCAATTACTTTTGGTAATGATAATTTTAATCTTTTTATAAAATATTTCTTATCTGATTTTTTTCAATCTGGCAACAGTCCTGAATTTATACCAAATAAACCTGTTCTTCTTAAAACGGGCTTTTCATTTAGTTTATTCTAAATCTCTTTTCTTAGTCTAGATACTGGTATATTTAATTGTTCTCTATATTTTGAAATTGTTCTTCTTGCTATATTATATCCTTTTTCTTTAAATAATTTTTCGAGTTTTTCATCTGATAAAGGATCTTTCTTATCTTCCTCATTAATAAATTTTTCTAGTAATTTTTTAATTTTCTTATTACTAATATTCTCACCATTTTTAGTAATATGACCTTCTGAAAAAAAATCTTTCAATTGGTATATCCCAAAATCAGTTTGAATAACTTTTGAGCTAACGATTCTGCTAACTGTAGAGATATCCATTTTTATAATGTTAGCTATATCTTTTAAAATCATAGGTCTAATAAAGTTATTATCGCCAGAATTATTAAAAAACTCATATTGTAATTTGATAATTGAATTCATAGTATTGATTAATGTATTTTGTCTTTGTTCTAAGGCATCTATAAACCACCTTGCTGATTCCAATTTTTGCTTTATGAAGTCATATGATTTTTTATTATTTTCATTTTCACTTTTATTAACCTTCAACTCATCAAGCATATTTATATAATCCTTACTCACTTTTACTTTTGGGATATTATTTTGTGTTAGACTAACATGAAATTTTCCATCTTCCTTTTTTAAAATAAAATCAGGAATTAAGTATTCAGTATGTTGACTTTCATCAATAGATCCTCCTGGTTTTGGATTTAAGTTTTTTATAATTTGAATTCCTTTTTTTATTATTTCTTTTTTAGTATTAGATAATTTTGAGATTATTTTATCATAATGTTTATTAATAAAATCATCATAGAAATTATTAATTATATTTAATGCAACGAGTTCCTCTTTATTTTTTTTCTCAATACTGTTTAGTTGTATAATTAAACATTCTTTTAAATTTCTTGCCCCTATCCCAGGAGGATCAAAACTTTGAATTAATTTGACTACATTTTCTACTTCCTTAATTTGCAACTCTAAACTTTCAGTAAAAGCAATATCATCAATTATTGATTCAGTATCTCTTCTTAAATATCCATCTTCATCGATTGTGCCAATTATTTGTTTAGCAATAGTTTGCTCTTTTTCATTAAGTTTTAAATAACTTAATTGATCTAGCAATTTTTCATTTAATGAACTTCCAACTGAAAATGGAATTTCACTATTTTTATTTTCTGCACTGAAACTAGACTTTGTTTTATAGCTTTCTTGATCGAATTTGAAATCATCTATATTACTATTATCTTCTGTTGATAAATTACTATTTTCTTCCTCAAGAGCCGGGTTTGCCTCAAGTTCTTTTTTGATTATACCTTCTATATTAGAAGAAGAAACCTGGAGAAGCTTCATAAATTGAATTTGCTGAGGTGACAACTTTTGATTTAAATTTTGAGTAATGCTAAGATTTTGCATTTTGATTTTTTTAAAGCAAATTTATTATAATTACTTGATTCTTTGAAAATAAGAGCAAAATATAGTTTTTTTGCCTTGAACATTTATTTTTAAAATGGGTATTGAAAAAAGATATAAAGTCATTGATGTTGTAGATGCATCAAAGGAATCTATTGATATATTAATTTCTGGTTGGGTTAGGAATAAAAGACAAAGTAAAAATGTTGCTTTTCTATCTATTAATGATGGTTCAACAATAAAAAATCTACAAGTTGTAATTGATTTAACAAAGATAGATATTGATTTAATTAATAAAATTAATACTGGAACTTCTGTATCAATAATTGGAAAAATTGTAAAAAGTCAAGGTAGAGATCAATCATTTGAATTAAATGCACATAAAGTTGATGTATTAGGCATTGCAGACCCTGAGTCATATCCTTTACAGCCTAAAAGACATTCTTTTGAATTTTTAAGAGATATAGCCCATTTAAGATCTAGAACAAATACATTTGGAGCTATTTTTAGAATTAGACATGCAATAATTTATGCAATTCATAATTTTTTTAATAGTAAAGGATTTTTGAATATACATACTCCAATTTTAACTTCATCCGATGCTGAAGGTGCAGGTGAAATGTTTAAGGTTACTACTTTAGATATTGAAAAAAAAATCAAAAATAACTATAATGATGATTTTTTTGGAAAGGAAGTTAATCTCACAGTTTCTGGTCAATTGAATGCTGAATTAGCTGCACTGGGTCTTTCTGAAGTTTATACCTTTGGACCAACTTTTAGAGCAGAAAACTCGAATACATCTCGACATTTAGCTGAATTTTGGATGATTGAACCTGAAATGGCTTTTTATGATATTAAAGATAATATGGATTTAGCTGAAGAAATGTTAAAGTATTTAGTAAAATATACTTTAGATAATTGTAAAGAAGATCTTTCTTTTTTAGAAAAGGCTGAAGAAGATAGAGATAAGCAAAAACCTATGCTAGAAAGACAATCTTTAAATTTAACAGAAAGATTGAGATTTGTTTGTAATAATACTTTTGAAAGATTAACCTATAGTGAGGCATTCGAAATATTAAAAAAATCAAAACCTAACAAAAAAAATAAATTTGATTTTCCTGTCAATGAATGGGGGATAGATTTTCAGTCTGAACATGAACGGTATTTAGTTGAAAAGCATTTTAAGAAACCAGTAATTATTGTTGATTATCCAAAAAAAATTAAAGCTTTTTATATGCGTCAAAATGATGATGATAAAACTGTTGCAGCCATGGATGTTTTATTTCCTATAGTTGGAGAAATTATTGGAGGATCACAAAGAGAAGAAAGGTATAACAAATTGTTGTCTAGAATGAGAGAAATGAATATTTCGGAAAAACAATTATGGTGGTATTTAGAGACTAGAAAATTTGGTACAGTTATTCATTCTGGATTTGGTCTCGGTTTAGAGAGATTAGTTCAATTCGTTACTGGAATGACAAATATTAGAGATGTTATTCCTTTTCCAAGAAGTCCAGGTAATTGCAGTTTTTAATTTTTAATTAAATTATTTTTTCTTTTTGTCTTCTTTTTTATCCTCTTTAACTTCTTCAAAATCTACATCTGCTATATCATCTTTCTTATTTTTTGAGGATGATTTGTTACCAGTGTCTGATTTAGATTTAGGACCTCCTTGCTGTCCTTGTTGTTCTTGAGTAGCTTTATACATCTCTTGACTTGCAGCTTCCCATGATTTGTTTAAACCTTCAATACATTTATCAATTTCATCTAAATTTTGATTCTTATGAGCTTCTTTCAACTTAGCTAGAGAACTTTCAATATTTGATTTATTTTCTTTTGATAATTTATCACCAAATTCTTTTAATTGCTTCTCAGTTTGAAATACTAAAGCATCTGCACTATTTATCTTATCGATTTTCTCTCTTTCTTTTTTATCAGATTCCTCATTAGCTTTAGCTTCATTTTTCATTTTTTCAATTTCCTCTTCGGTTAGTCCAGAAGAAGCTTCTATTCTAATTTTTTGTTCTTTACCAGTTCCTTTGTCTTTAGCAGAAACATTTAATATACCATTTGCGTCAATATCAAATTTTACTTCAACTTGTGGCACACCTCTAGGTGCAGGTGGAATTCCTTCTAAATGAAATCTTCCAATAGTTTTATTGTCTTTAGCCATAGGTCTTTCTCCTTGTAAAACATGAATTTCAACAGCTGGTTGATTGTCTGCAGCAGTTGAAAATGTTTCAGATTTTTTAGTAGGAATGGTAGTATTTGATTCAATTAATTTTGTGAATACTCCTCCTAAAGTTTCGATTCCTAGAGATAATGGAGTAACATCTAAAAGAAGTACATCTTTAACTTCTCCAGTTAAGACACCTCCTTGAATAGCTGCACCAACAGCAACAACTTCGTCTGGATTTACACCCTTTGAAGGTTCTTTACCAAAAAATTTAGATACTTCTTCTTGTATTTTTGGTATTCTTGTTGATCCACCAACTAAAATTATTTCATCAATATCACTT
>MDSZ01263516.1_pt1 | contig 19203 bp, 12 predicted proteins | sample 811201 | NCBI WGS metagenome assembly MDSZ01 (sample SAMN05326647, study PRJNA326480) | marine metagenome | isolation source: seawater | place: Indian Ocean: North | collected 2010 | reverse complement strand
ATCCTCCTCAGAACAAATTTACGAATTAGACTGGGAGAATGAAACAAGTGTTAGGGTTGACTTGACAGCTGCAAACTCTTCCCAACAAAGTTTGTTAGAAGGAGCAGAGTTCTCATGGGTGGCATACAACGATACGAGTGGAAACCAGACCTCAGGTACAGGAATATTTGAAAATGGGTACCAGCAGGTCTTGATATCCTTTAACGAATCGGGATTGCTGTACGTCAATATAACCAGCCCAATATGGATTGATGCAGGTTCAAACTCTCTGCAACTTTCGCTCGTAACCTATGGTACTACAATCGAAGATAACGAAACCGAGACTAATCAGACTATTGAAACACCTTGGTCTCCTGATGTAATGCTAGATGCAACCTTGGATTGTGGTGAAGTAATCATCGATCCATCCAAAGAACAAGAATTGGATTGTACAATTACAAATCCAAATAACTACTCTGTAGATATTTCACTTGAAGCAGACGGTTGGTCTCAATGGTACGAGTATATTCTATTCGAACCGATTCCCGGACAAAGTGACTTCACGTTAATTGGACTTGAGAGTAAAAACTTGGAAATCCGTGTGGACATTTTACAGAATTTGAGGGAAAATGCACTATCTTCGGGATTAATTCAAGTGGATTTACGACAAGGTCCTGCTAATTACACTAGCCCGGGGGATAAGTCACTAACCTTTGAAATTCAATGGACACTAATTGAAGAAAGCGTGGTAGTTGAGCCAATTCCCCAAGATAATAACACCAATCAGACTTCAAATACCAAGGATAGTTCATCTTCAGATAATACAATGCTAATCCTAGGGGGAGTTGGCGGTGTAGCGGTTATTGGGCTGGCAGTTTTCATCGTCTTGAGGATGAGGAATAGCGACTTCGAAGATTGGGACGAGGATGATTTAGATATGGAGCCAGAATTAGAAGCGCCAAAAAGGGCGTCTAAACCACTTCCTGTTGGCATTGCATTAGATGAGTTTGAGGACAAGACAATTGCTGATGATACTCCAGATAGACCAGATATAATCAACAATTTTGACGACAGTGAGAATTACGTTGTAAATTCTGGAGGAGCTACCGACGAATATGTCGAAGAGGAATATCATGAATCTGATGAATCAGGCATCAGTACGGACGAACACGGGACCGAGTGGTACGAGGACGAAGTTGGTGTTTGGTGGTACCGAGAGGAAGGCCAGGAAGATTGGTCTGAATTTGTCAATGAATGATTTCGTAAGCCATTTTAATAGTTACAAAGAGGCGTAGAATATGTCGGGTCAGGCAACATATGATTTGGTCTTGCATCGAGACGCAGACCCAACAACCAGCGGTGTTGCAATTTGTGGATTCTCTACAGTGGGGATGGTTGGCGTAATCGCTGCGTCACACGTTATAAGCCAACTACAATTGAATCAATTGGGAACAGTTCTAAATCCCGATTTTCCCGCAATGGCTTTGGTCCATCATGAAGTTCCCAAACATCCAGTTCGAGTCTATCAAGGAGATGGAGTTGGCGTTTTCACAGCCGAAGTAAGATTCGGGCCTGAGAGAGATGTTCTGTTTGCTAACACAGTACTCGAATGGTTCACTAAGGGTGGCTTTGACAGATTGATAATAATTGACGGGGTTGCCAGAGAAAATATGGATGACAGAGAGGACTCTCTTTATGGAGTAAGCTCATTAGAAATCGGCAGGGACAGGTTAAAGAAAGCAGGAATCGAACCCGTTAGACAGGGTATAGTTGCAGGAATTGCAGGTTATCTAATTGCAGAAGGAGATAGATTGGGACTCGATGTGACTGCAATATTGGCTGATTGCAATCCTATGTACCCCGATGCTCGTGCTGCAGCCCTAGCAATTGAAGCAGTTACAGATATTACAGGAATTGACATACCTCTCTCTTCATTATTGGAGGATGCTAGGAAGATAGAAGATAGTGTGCGACAAGTGTTTGAGAACTCACAAACCATGCTCCCAGCACCTGAAGAAGAAATTGACCCTTCATTTGGTTGACTCGGCAACTTCTAGAACGGTTTGCCAGTCAGCATTTGTAGCAAACATGGGCTCTGGCATTTGGCAATGTGCCATTTTATATCCTCTCTGTTCAAGACCCATTTTCATCTTCTTCATCGAAGGTATTTGCCCTATACCTGCAGCGATACCTAAATCGTCTACTGCTATCAACAAATGCTCCCCCGATAGTAATTCAGCGGAATCAGAAATATGCCTAACGCTTCTTTCAATTTCTCTCCTGGAATGCTCGATATCAAACTCAGTCCAGTTTTCAGGGTAGTCCTCTTTCTTGCCGGAACATAGATCAAGTGCCCTTTCAACAGTCATCCTACCTGCAATCTCAGAATCAAATAGAGGGCCAGTCCACATAGGGCCAGAGTATTCTCCAGATGGTATTGGCGCGAAATGATAAGGCTTAGATCGAATTCTGTATCCAATTTGCTCATTCCAATTGGATGCCGTTTCCTTAGACCTTTTCAGAAGTACACTAACGCGAACGTGGTGGCCGTCGAACAATGCCAAAATCGGATGGATTGATTTGTCATGCATTGCAGCAATTCTAGCAATAACTCCAAGCAATATTCTCGTAGCATCATCATGCATGTAGGAATCTCTAATTCCGACGGAACCGTATCGTCGAGCAGCACTGGTTTTTGCAGAACCACATAACGCAGCAATATCTGTAGCAGTGACTTCTAACACTCCAACTCTAGATATCGATTGAATCGCATTATCTAGAAAACTAACCGGTGAACCAAAGGGATCTAAGTCTATCCATTGGAACGGGGCCTCTACCATCAATTTCTTTGCATCTCCATTAATCCATTGGATACCATCTTTCACATTGCCTTGCGGTTTTACATCAAATCTGCTGGGTTCTGGAATCCAATCAACACCGTCATTGATGGGATGCGTTTCATGTGATAATTGGCCCCAAGCCAATGCATCTTTGTCTAGGTCATTTGCGGTAATTCGCAACCGTTCCTGCTGAGGGACTTCTTTGCGCCACCTTCTAGGCCTCACTCCAGTTGCACAAAGTGCATCTAATACCCTCAAAATTTTACCTTTTGGAACAAGCCAGTCATTCTCTACGGCATCTGCTAGCAACATTACAGAGCGAGTTCTTGCAGGAGCCATTGCTGGATTGAGAAAACCTTTTCCGGTTTTTGCTGCAGGACCTCTAGGCATATGTGATGGTCTTGGTTGGTGGTCTCTGAGGTGAATGGATGTTCTCCCCTCTAGCCAGATGTGACCAGGCCAACCTTCTGGTTCCATTTTCAGACCTCAATAGTGCTCAAAGATAACATTTGGATTGGAATGAGTAACCTTTCTTCCGTTGTCAAGCACCTTTCCGATAATCGCAGAACCGGGCATCCTTTCAGATAACCATTCACAGATATCTTCTGCAACGCTCGAATCAACAGCAATAATCATTCCACATCCCATGTTAAATGTTCTATACATCTCTTTATCGTTAACGTTCCCATTTTCTTGTATCCAATCAAACTCGGGCAACACAGGCAAAGGATCGCTAATATGCCAACCAAGCGTATCATGAAGGCGTAAAAGATTGGATAATCCACCGCCGGTCACATGGCATATTCCGTGAATAAAACTAGAGGCACAAGGCCCATCTTGAATCAAATCAACCACCGGATCACAGTAAATTCTAGTAGGATTGAGAAATATTTCGCCAAGAGTTACTTCTCCCTCATTGAATCTCTCAATTCTACTTTGATCTACATCAAATGGTGCAGTATCATTCCAGTCGGCACCGCAGTGCGATATTACATTTCTAACAAGGGAATATCCATTGGAATGAACTCCTGATGAAGGTAATCCAATCAAAATATCTCCCTCCTTTAGAGCAGCCCCAGTAATCTCTGAACCTTTTGGAAGCCACCCTAGCGCTGTTCCCGAGAGATCTAATTCTGTAACAATTCCTGGAAGGCTTGCGGTCTCTCCTCCAGCTAAAGTAACTCTGGCCCTTCTGCAGGCTTCTGCTAAACTCGCACCTAGCACGGCATGAATTTCCGGGTCCGGCTTTGGTACAGCAATGTAATCAACAAATGCTATTGGTTCTGCTCCGACACATAGTAAATCGTTGACGTTCATCGCCATACAATCTATGCCAACTCCTGTCCACTGTCCTAGTTTGGTAGCGATGGATAATTTCGAGCCTACGCCATCGGTTGCCAGAGCCAAGTAATTGTCACCAAATTCAACCAATCCACCAAATCCACCTGGCAAATCAACGGGTGCTCCGGGTGTTCCAGACTTTCTAACAGAGCGAGATAATGCGCCGACTAAGGCGCCCACAGCATCACCCTCAAGGTCGATATCTACGCCACTTCCAGCATAGTTCAACTCTTCTGCCATATTCTCACCCAAACGCGTCACTCTCATCATGATGCCGATTCGATTTTCGAGGCCAGCCAAGGCAAAGAAAGATCTAATCTGTGGTCTATTCCACTATGAGTTCCGGGAAATTCCTCCCACTCATGTTCGATCCCTAATTCGGTCATACGCGTGTGCAATTGCCTCAAACCGTATTGGATGTTGTACTGGTCCTTATCTCCAACATCTATCCAGCAAGGGGGGAGGTCTTGGTAAATTTCAATGAGATGCAACGGATCCCATTGAAGCCATTGTGCCCATTTATCGTCTTCAAATTTACAGTTTTCATCCACAGGTAAACTACCGTCACTGTAGCTTGCAGCCATTGCCAATATCATCAATGCGTGGAAATCATCCCCATTCAAAGCCGGGGTCGTTTTTATGTGATTGAGAAATTCTTTCTCGCCTCCATAGGGGCCTATCTGGGTTAGCGTTGAAGCCATTTCAATTCCAAACAATAACTCGAACCCACAATCTCCTGAATGACAGGCAATAGCATCCCAACACTCGTCCTTCATACCTCGAACAAGAGCTCCGTATCCTCCGCTTGATTTTCCTACCAAACCGAATCCTGATACATCGTATCTTTTGGATATCTCATTGCGAAGGTCATTCCTTAACCAAGTTCCCCAATTCCCAATTATTGCTGAGTTTACAAATTGATTTCCTCCAAGACTGGTGAACGTATCTGGCATTACCAGAATTGTAGGTTTCATTTTCCCTTCTTTTACCAAACGCTCGTGCCGCTGTGGCAAAGTTTCGCTAAATGCTCTCCAATTCGCTCTTGCAAATCCTGTACCTGTGAATGGTGCAAGGTAGATTATGCACGGCATAGGGCCTTTCGTATCTGGTGGAATATGCACAACAATTTCCCTTTCGATAGGATCTTCTAGCGCATTTATCAAACTATCAGAAGTGAAAGAGAATCTTTCGATAATTCCTCTGATGGGTTCAAAAGAGTGGTCCGGCATGAACCTACGATGGGCTTCAGGGAAATGTGCTTGGCGGTATTCCAATGGAAGCCATTGGAGGTTGAATGATGCGGTTTGGTTGCAGTGGAAATGAAGGGGAATATGAGTTTAATCTCAATAATTATATGCATTCGACAACGGCTTATTATGTCCGGTTGGAGGATCTGGCATGACTATCCAAGAATTTGACTTACCTGCAAGGTGGAGAACTTTACTTCTTGAAAATTACAGTGAAGCGATTCATACCATTGAAGTTCAATGGCCAGACCTCAAATCTTTGGAGATATCATATCGCGATGTTGAATCGTTCGATCCGGATTTTGCTCGCTCAATTATTGAAGAGCCGGAAAACAATACTCAAGCGGCTAATCAGGCGCTTAGGCAGTTGGTTGCAGAGTTAGGCTCTCCAAAAAAGATTCCATTTGTACGCGTAATTGAGTTGCCACCGGATTCTCAAAGGAAAGTCAGGCAACTCAGAAGCCAAGATTTAGGATCAATGATATCTGTCGAAGCAATTGCTACTAAAATCGGTAAGGTTCTTCCTAGAACATATGAAGGTGTATTCGTTTGTGCTGCGTGTGGACACCTGAGCAGAGTGAACCAACCTAATGAACAAGAACTGGTTGAACCAGTAGAATGTTTCGAAATAGACGGCGGATGTGGGAGAAAAAGAAATCAAACAAAATTCCATCAAAGGGTGGAAGAATCTATTCTGATTGACACACAATTTATTGAGTTACAGGAGCCGCCTGAAAACCTTCGCGGAGGTGTTCAGCCCGAGAGAATTATGTGTATAGCAGAACATGACTTGGCTGGTAAATTAAACCCGGGAGACCGTGTTACAGCAAATGGAATGTTATTCGTTAGAAGCCAGAGAAAGGCTGGAAAAGATACGCCAATTTTTGACATTTTTATGCGGATTCACAGTATCCAAAGGGACAATATCCCTCTTGAAGAAATTCAGATTTCAGAAGAGGAGGAGAGGCAGATCAAAGAGTTAGCCAGAAGGGAAGACGTTCATGATGTTTTAACCCGCTCAATCGCTCCATCGATATTTGGAATGACAAGGCAAAAGGAGTCTCTAATGTTACAGTTATTCGGTGGAGTTGCTTCCAAAGCAAAAGATGGAACTAGACTTCGTGGCGACATTCACATTTTGCTGATGGGAGACCCCGGTGTAGCTAAGTCACAGTTACTTTCCTACATGTCTCAAATCTCACCTCGAGGTCGATTTACTTCCGGTATGTCAGCATCGGCAGCAGGTTTGACTGCAGCAGCCGTTCAAGATTCAGCAGCAGATGGAAGATGGACCCTTGAGGCGGGTGCGCTTGCACTCGCTGACCTTGGGCTCGCCGCGATTGACGAATTCGACAAAATGAACGAAAATGATCGATCATCAATGCACGAAGCTATGGAACAACAAAGGATTTCGGTATCAAAAGCTGGAATAAATGCAACACTCTCAACAAGATGTGCAATCTTGGCGGCTGCAAACCCAAAGGCTGGGCGTTTCACAGCGGTTTCTGAGACACCATTTACCCAACAAATAAATCTCAAACCGGCCTTAATTTCGAGATTCGATGTAATTTGGCTACTAACTGACCAACCTGTGGCAGACCATGACTCGATGATTGCAAATCACATCATGACCAATAGAGCAGAATCTACTCCTGAGATTTTAATTGAACAAGGGACTGAGGTCGACCCATCAAAGTTAGCAAGACATGAGGGATTTGACAACGAAGAAGGAATCGTCAATCGGGAATTGATCAGAAAGTACGTTGCTTTTGCCAAAAGGACGATTCACCCAAGACTCACCGACGAGGCACGAGAAGCTCTTCGGGACTTTTATGTTGAAACAAGAAGAAAAACCGGCGAATCAACCGACTCGATTTCAATTTCTGCAAGAGCAATTGAAGGCCTTTATCGTTTAGCCCAAGCCTCAGCGAGAGTCAGACTTTCTGATGTTGCTTCTATCGATGATGCAGAGAGATCGATTCGCTTGACAAGATTTTGGAGGCACGAACTGATGGGAGAAAACTTCGATGAAACAACCATCCACTCAGGCAAGAAGCCAACTAAGCGGAATAGAGAAAGGGCGATAGTCGAGATTGTTAGAAGAATTACCTTGGAATCAGGGCAAGCAGCAAATTTGAATGATGTTTTGACAGAGGTTGGAAGATTGGACATCAGCAAAGATGTCGCTATGGATATTATCGATGATTTAGTTACTGCAGGACAGCTGATGCGTCCTCAAGGCTATGAAACACTCGCACCTGTTTGATACGATGCTTCATATCAATGATTTATTTTAGGTGGAAACATGGAACCAATTGGTGATGTAGCAAACCCTGCATCCCTTGACCCTGAAAGATTGGGTTTCATGTGTGGAATAGAGGTCCATCAGCAATTGGCAACGGGCAAATTACATTCTAGGCAACCGGGAGAACTTCATGATATTACAATTGAAACATTACCAAAAGATTGGAAGCGTTACTATCGTAAATTACGTTCCTCCTCAGGTGAAGGCGGTGCAGTAGATGTAGCCGCTAGATTCGAAGCCCAACGAAATCGGTCGTTTGTTTATTGTCAAGCACCAAATGCAGGATTAATTGAATTGGATGAACAGCCACCTCTGCCACACGATAAGGATGCTTTAGACATCTCATTAACAGTCTCAGGCATGCTTGGAGCATATCCAGTGCCTCTATTACAGACTATGCGAAAAACTGTGGTAGATGGCTCTAACACCAGCGGATTTCAAAGAACAACACTTGTCGCTACAGGCGGCGTTTTAGAAACAGAAGGTGGGCCTGTTGGAATTGACGTACTTTGCCTTGAAGAGGACAGCGCTCGTAAGTTGGATAGTGAATTGACACCTTCTGGTGAAGTAGTAACTTGGAACTTGGACAGGCTGGGAATGCCTCTAATTGAAATCGCAACTGCTCCAGATGTGAAAACTCCTGATCACGCAAAACAGACCTCTATTGCATTGGGCAGAACATTACGAGATACAAGGCGAGTTCGCAGAGGACTCGGAAGTATTAGACAGGATCTTAATGTTTCAATTATGTGTGGAGATAGAGTTGAGATCAAAGGTTGTCAGGACCTAGAATGGATACCACGGATAATTAGGTGTGAGATGGCCAGACAACTCCACTTTTACAGACTAGCAAACCAACTTAGGACCATGCATAATTTACCGTTATTGTCCGCTGATAGAAGGGAAGAATCAGCGTCGATAGAGGGCCAAGTAAATCAATTATTACCACTAAATTTAGTGGATGTTTCTTCACAATTTTCTGGATGTGAATCAAAGAGAGTGAAGGAAGGATTATCTGATAATTCAGTAATGTTAGCTCTTCCTTTACCCGGCTTTTCTGGTTTGATCGGAACTAAAGAATTGGATTCTGATGGTGCACAGATGCCGCGCCTGGGAAGAGAATTTGCAGGAGCAGCAAAACTAGCAGGTGTGGCCGGAGTTTACCATTCTGATGAATTGCCTGCTTATGGTATTGGTCAGGATTTTGTCGATGCAACAAGAGTAGCAATTGGTGGAACAGACGCATTCGTACTTTGCTTGGCACCTAAATGGCAAGCTGAGCTGGCCCTTGAAAGTGTTCTAAATCGAGCGCACCTCGCATTCGAAAGAATACCTCAAGAGGTTAGAAATGTCGTGATACGCAAAGGCTCCCCCGAAGATGGGACAACGACTCCTATGCGGCCGTTACCTGGTGGCGCAAGGATGTATCCAGAAACAGATATTCCTCCCCTATCAATAACCCAAGATATGTGGCAACAAATTATGGATAATTTGCCTATGACTCAAAATGAAAGACGTATTAGGCTACAAAAATATGACATTAGCCAAGATCAAGTAAAGCAGTTATTGGCTAGGGAATTAGACGACTATTTTGTGTCCCACTCAGAGGGACTTCCACCGAAAGCATGGGCTACAATGTTATTGGAAAACGAAGGAGATATTGGGCTAATGGCTTTGGTACTTGCAGCAAAAGAAGCCGGATATGTAACAAGAGAAGGCATGCAGATTTTAATCGAAGAGTTTGAGGGTCAAAACCCAACGATCGACCAATTGTCGTCTAAATCTGAAGAGTTAGGTCTCAAGCCGGCCGATGCTAGTGATTTGGCAGATATTGTTTGCAAAGTAGTACTTGAACGCCTTGATTTTGTAAAAGATCGAGGAATGGGAGCTATGGGCCCTTTGATGGGACTTGTAATGAAAGAATGCGGTGGTGCCGCAGATGGTAAACAGGTTAGTGCACTGTTACGCGAAGAAATCATGAGGCAAATTTGATGAAGTGGAAATACGTTGTAATTTGCTTGCTTTCGTGTTTACTAATCCCACAATCTGGTGCAGAAACAGGAAACCAAGATGGGTGGGAAATTGACTTACAAAATGGTTATATTTCCACTAAGCCAATATTTGTTGATGACCAGGTAATCGTTAGAACATCAGGTGGTGAAAGACCACACGTTTACTCATTTGACGTCCAAAGCGGTGTTGAAAAATGGCGTTTCTCAAATCCCAATTCAACTAACAATGACATGAGCCCACTACTTCACATAAAATCTGGCCAAGGCGAATGCGGCAACTGGTCACAATTAATTCTCGTAGCTTGGACAGATGGTAGAGTAACTGCTCTAGACCCAAATGATGGAAGCTTAGTCTGGTCAGCAAAAACTGAGGTAGTAACTTGGGGAATAACAGGGGCGATGGCTCAAGATGGCGAGAATATAGTTGTCCCAACCAGACAAGGCTTGTCCAGGTTTTGTCTCAGCGACGGGAGTGAAAACCTTAGGGTAGACTTGCCACAATTAGGATGGAGAAATGGAATTACAGTTACAGAGAACAGTTATCTTTTAGGAAATGAAGAGGGGGTGCTCAACATAATTTCCAAGGACGGCAATATCACAAATATATCTCTTGGAGATGGTATGGTTCGTCATCCTCCAATAGTCACATCTTCTGGGATAATTTCACATTTGCAAACAAGTTCAGGCTCGTCGATTTATCTCGATGATATATTGATTTCCGATGAGGGTAAATCGCCAGCGATTCCAATCAAGGTTGGAGAGAGAATTTACTTTGGGACTAGTGATAGTATCAGTGTATGGAAATGTGAGAATGAATGCGTTCTAGAGGGAAGGTCAGAATTTTACACAAATGGTGAAATCACAGTTCAAGAAACCGAAAATGGGTCAATATTGTGGTTTCCAAGGAATACTCAACAGGGAGGTTGGGGGTATGGAATGCCCGGTAATGAAATTACAACATTCTCTTCCAATCACGATACATATACGACCGCAGGAATGGCATTTGGTCCAAATGGTGCGATGGCCTTTGGAAATGATGCGGGAGTCCTCCAAGTAATGTTCGGAGAAGAACAACAGGTAACTGTTGATCTGGAAAATAAATCGGGTAACGAAGGGTCTCCATTCCAAGTACAACCAGCCCACTTTTTGATTGTAGGTTTATTATTGGGATTAGCAAACTCGATTTACAAGTCCAATCGTGATTTGACAAACAAGTTAGCGGTTTTGTTGATATTAGTGGTTGCCATTTCAGCTCTTCCTTGGGTTTCAGAAGTATGGTCAAAAGAAGTCGACAAACTTTCGAAAGGTCCTGGAGATTGGGATGACGATTGGCCTGATGAATGGCAAGGAACACAAATCGTAGTTTTCGAATTACCCGATGGTGAGATTGTAATTGGCGAGTTATCCGGTTATGATTATGTTGAGCAGCTTACAGATGCTGCCGCTTTGGAAGCAGGAATAACTGTAGAAAAGCAATCGTATAGCCTTGGAACAATGATTGTGTCATTTGACGGCCATGAACTTGAGGGCTGGGAATTTACTATTGATGGAGAGAGAACGCCTGTGGGCATTTCTCAGGCCGAGGTAAGTGAAGACTCGGTTGTGCGCTGGTCTGCAGCGTGAAGTTGAAATCTTGAACCCTACACGCTCCCAACATGGTAATGACCGACGGGGCACATGGAACCGCTCTTGGCCCTGTTGAAATGCTAGTTCTGAATGTAATTTTGATATCATTTTCATTCTTTTTGTTATGCCGTCCTACACAGTCGGCAAAGCGCGAAATTTTGGTCCTAACAAGCATTACTACGGCAGCAGCAGCGAGTCGTATCTTGTTAGAACCCTTCCCTAACGTACAGCCTTTGACTGTGATGTGCTTAGTCATGGGGGCGTCGCTTGGTGCTCGCAGAGGCATGGCTTTTGCAGTCATGGCTACAATGCTGTCAAACATTGTTTTGTCACACGGGCTTTGGACATTTTACCAAGCGACAGGTTGGGCTGCAATAGCATTTGCAGGCTCTAAACTCAACCTAGTTTTCGAATCGAAGGTAGAGATGAAGAGGTTGATTTATTCATCTGTCATTGCATCAGTGTTATTCGATTGGTGGGTTTCCCTATCAGTACTTTCAACTCAAACAACAGTCTCTGATTTTGGTATTTATCTCCTAAACGGACTCCCATTCGATGCCATACACGCTATTGCTAGCATTGCAAGTGCAGTATGGATTGCCCCTTACCTAGCGAATCTTTTGCATGTAGAGACCGCTGTTTTGGAAGAATCAATCCCAACAGGTGAGGCCGATGTCATCACTGCCTAGCGAAGTTACTATGGTCCTAGTGACACGAGATGATTTGAAACTATCAAAGGGCAAACTTGCTGCTCAATGTTCTCACGCTGCGGTGAATTGCGCAATGAAAGCAAAAAGAAAAGCCACACGTCTTTATGAACGCTGGAACAATTTCGGCGCAAGAAAAATTGTGGTCAGAGCTGATGATGAAAGCCATTTGAGACAAATATATGCCAAGGCTTTGGAAGGAAGTTTGGTTTGTGACTTGGTCAAGGACGCTGGACATACAGAGATTCCGCCAGGCACCGTTACAGTACTTGGAATTGGTCCAGCTCCCCGAGCAGCGGTTGATGCTATAACCGGGGACCTGAAACTGCTTTGAGTAATGCCGTTTTCGAGGCAACATGCGCGAGTATCCGTCAGACCGTGTCGACGTTAGGAGCGATACAGTAACTCAGCCTACGCAAGCCATGCGCGCTGCAATGGAGAGTGCTAAAGTTGGTGACGATGTGCTTGGTGATGATCAAACTGTAATTGAATTACAGAATCGCCTTGCTAAGATGTTTGGCAAAGAGGCTGCTTTATTCGTAGCGAGCGGGACTATGGCGAATGCGATAGCATTGAGAACACACACTGCTCCAGGTGACGAAATTGTATGTGATAAGACCGCTCATATTTACAAATATGAGGGAGGTGGGTATGCAGCACTTTGTGGGGCCTCCATTTCGCTTGTTGATGGTAAGGGCGGATTGATGACTGCAGAGCAGGTCAAGAAGGCAATTCGAAAAGCAGAAGGTTCTGGATCCCACTATCCAGATGGGACTCTCGTTTGTGTAGAAAATACATCTAACCTGGGTGGGGGGGCCTGTTATACTCAACAAGCACTTGATGAAATTGCAGCAGTTGCAAAGGAACATGGATGCGCAACTCACATAGACGGTGCTAGAATATTCAACGCATCTGTAACCACAGGAGTAGATGTAGCGAGAATGTGCAGAGATTATGACTCGGTCTCAATCTGTCTATCCAAAGGATTGGGCGCACCGGTAGGCTCAGTATTGGTAGGCTCTAATGAATTCATTAACAAAGCACATCGCTGGAGGAAGATGTTTGGAGGAGGCTGGAGACAAGCCGGTATTTTAGCGGCTGCGGGTCTGTATGCATTAGACAACCATATTGAGCGCCTGATTGAAGATCACAAGCGAGCAAGAAAGGTCGCAGAAGCGATAGATTCCATGGAAAAGTTCAGTGTCGATTTAGACGCGGTTCAATCAAATCTTGTTTATGTAAATTGTATGATACCTGCATCTGATGTCGTAGCATCCCTTTCTGAGCATGGAGTCGATATGTTTGACCTTCCTTACAATCGAGTAAGAGTAGCAATACATTTGCATATCACAGATGAGGACGTTGACAGAATTATTGCAGCCTTCGCTGCACAATAGCCGCTGCAAACATTGTGATACAAATCACTGCACCAAGTCCAAGGCTTGGCAAACTATCTTCATCCTCTTTTTGGGAAACTTCGGGCTCTTCCTCAGAATCCTCGACTTGAGGTAAAATAACCTCGTGAATTAGGTGAACTTCCAAATCGTCGCCATCGTATGCCGCAGGTAGTGTTACTTCCATAGTCCCGCTAGTAGCGTTTCCTAGTTCGATAATTGCTCTTACACTTTTGTTGTAGTATTCTTCTCCATTACCGCCTTCAGGGAAGTGAGCAACCTTTTCGACAACCCAAAGCGAAGAATTTATTTCACTATCCTCTGGGAAATTAGCCATATCTACAACAATACTCCAGGTCACCACAGGGTTCGAGCCATTTGTAGTGACCCAGCCAAGTGTGGAGGAACCGATTCCTAGGTTAAGCGCGTTTGCTAGATTTTGATTGTAATCATCTTGTAGAGTGTCTCCATCTGGAGATTTTCCTAATTGCTTGATGGTTCCATTAAATACAACGGTAGGAGGTAGCCTTGGTTCACCATACCTATCGCCCCACCTTTCATCTCCCTCTAGAGACCCTAGTGGGTCTTCAGATTCTCCTATAAACCGGTGTACGTGATATGTTTGCATGTGATTTTGAGATTCTATATCTTTCAAAGCAGCCTCAACAGAAATGCAACTTGTGCACCATGTTGCAGTATAGTCTTCAACAATTGCCGGCAAATCTGTTAGTGCGCTAGTGGCATTCCCTGAGATATTTGCATCAACATGTAAGCCTCCGAACACTGCACCAACGTCTTCTAAATTCTCTGGGCTGCCTGCCTGTGAGGTTGGAATAGAAGAAAGTGAAAGAACCAACGCCATCAGAATAATTCGCGCTCGCATAAACTACCCAAACTCCGCACCATTTTCAATCATTTTGCCTCAGGTTAGAGGCGTGGGTTCAAGAACCACCGTCACAGAGATTGTCCGTTGGCGGACCGGACAATGTTGACCGAACAAGAAATAGCAAAGACCCAGCTGTCTATGGAAGCAGTTCCAGCAGGTCAGGCTATGCCAGATTGGTTGACATCTTCTTTATTGGATGGAAGGCGAATAATGATTATTCACCCCTCTGAACAGTGTAGAAAACAATCTATTGAGATGCTGCATCAACTTGGCAATGGCAAAGCAATTGATACATCTCACCACCTTACAATCAATCGATTAATTGGTATTTTACACGTTGACCTACGCCTCCCAGTGTTAATGGAGGACGATGGAATCTTGTTTGAGAAAACCCATCGGGCGCTAAACAAAGAAGCCTCTGAACACACCTTTTCCTATCTGCTTTCTAATCCAAAGCAAAAATGGTCTCGCTCAAGAACTCGCAGGCTACTTTCGCTCTACAAGGAGTTGACTAAACTCAAGAGACCGTGGGATTGGGAAGAAGACCCAGGGGCAAGATCTTGTGATAGAGTATTACAAGTCATGGAATCAGAATTACAAGCTACCCACCCATTACGCCTCAAAAGAACGATTTGGCAAGCTCTGAAGAATACAGAGAAGATTCCTTTCACAATATCCGATGTTGAAGGCATCATTATGTTAGACCATCCTTCTAATATTACAGAGGTAGAGATAGAAATAATAAGAGAAATTTCTAGAATAAAACCAGTCCATCAATTGGTAAATCCGGGTTCACATAGGCTCGGATTTCATGGCGAATATATCGAGGACATCTCAACAACAAGAAGAAGCGCTGACTTGCCAGAATGGGTCCCAAATCACGAGGTCTGGGCCCCATCATCCCCACCGGGATGGTCTTCAATCACTTCTGAAAAGCGAAATAGAGTCATTAACCACGTGATGTGCGAATCCGATGGTCACACCCATCTTGCATTAGCGAGTATCCTAAATCAAATCGAAGGAGATATTGTTGTAATTACAGGCGATGTTGATGGCCTGAATTCGCGCCTGAGACCTTATCTGCAATCTATTGGCTATCATTCAAAAGAAGCATCCGTGAAGGTAAGAGAAACAAGTGGAGTAGCTAGACTGCTTTCGATAGCCGAAATTTCTAGGGGAGAAGAGGCCTGGTCTCTAAATAAGCTCACGCAGTTATGGAGTCAGATTGAGTTACCAATGATTTGGGAAATACTGGATTTGCAACACCCGGTCCATCAAGAATGGAAACCAAGATTACATCCCGAAGTACTATCAGAAATAGCGAGAGGCTTCCATTTACTCGGAGGAAGTGGCGCCTTAAGAAGGTGGCAATCAACACTGAATAATGCAAGACCAAGGGCCGGAGTAAATACAAAGCAAAGACAACAGAAACTAGAGGAATGTCAGTGGTGGATATCTTGTATTTCGAATTGGCTTTACCCAACATTGTCAAGTTATGACAAAAAAGACGTCATTAGAGAATTGACTGGATGTTCTTCAGGAGAGAAACTTCCCCTTCCTAGCCAGCCAAAAGACGTTGTTGGTTGGATTAATTCGTGTCTTAACCAGATAGATTGGACAACCCTTGCATCTCGAGACGAACTTTTTTCCAGCAATTTGCCAGGTTTGCAGAGTTTTTCCGCTTCAATCAACAGATTGAAACAAGAAAAGATTGAACTAAATTCAGAAGATTTCATTGAGATTTTAAATTTGATAACGTCACATGATGAAATAAAATCCTCCTCTTCAAGTGACAACGGAATCAGAATTCTCTCTCCCGCACAAGCATATGGTGTTCAAGCAGAATATCTCATACTGTGTGGTATTGACGCTGAGACTTGGTCGATGAAGACACCGCAAGTACCATGGTTAGATGAAGAAACTAGAATGAAATTAGGATTGCACAGGCCAGATGAACCACTAAGAATAGCAAGACACCAACTCAGACATTTTCTCAATTGTTCACAAAGTGTTCTAATCATAGATTCTAGTATAGAGGAGGGCATTGAATTGACAGGACCATTGGACGAGTGGTTCAATGAAATTTCAAAAGAAGGCGGCCTCAAAACTCTAAATGAAGCACCTAGTTTTCTTGATGCAAGCCTTTGGAACCCAGAAACAAAAGATAGGCCCTGGGAATGGAGGATTGTTCGCAATCAATCAAAATTAGTTTACAGAGTAGCATCGATCCATATCGAAAATTCCGTGGTTAGAACTCACAGAAGTGGTCTCTTAGGACGTGACAAAATACAGCGAGCAGGCCTAGCGTCAATTGAATCCCGCAAGCCGCAACTCCGACCATTGAATCCAAATGGACTCATTGTTGCTGCCGAAACAGAGGTTCTGGGTGATCAACTATCAAGAAGAAGAACCGGCGAAGATTTAGCGATTGGACAAGTTCATCCTTTCTCAAGTGCATCTCAGAGAATACTATCTTTTGACATTACATTACTTCCAACCAAAACAAAACCTGCCAATGCACGAGATTCAGAGGTGTGGCCTCACCTCGGAATAATGGCAAAAAATGGCCTCGGGATTCCAATCGATTCAAGACCGATTCAACCCCCATCGACCACTTTGGATGAGTTAGATCAAGTCACTGGACGGAGTTTTATAAAACTCAATTTGCCTAAGGTTTGGTCACAAGGCAGACTTCAATCTTGGCTTGAATGCCCCCGTAGAGCTTGGTTTGAGAAGCATATGTATCTTGGAGATAGCGACCAAATGGAGGAGGATTTGGCGGCAGCAACTCGTGGAAACATTGTTCACGTTGTTGAAGAAGCAATTCTTCGTGCTCATGGACTGGAAGAGAGCGGTGTAGTGACTACCCCCTATCCACTCTATGCAGGGAATTTGGGGAGTGTGGAAAATGCATGGCAAATCGCTTTGGAAACACTAGCGAAAAATGCTACGTGGATGCGAAGAGAAGATGGCATTTCTGCGCACCGCTGCAGGGATTTGATTGGAGTGAGCCCAAACCAATGGAATGAGTGGTTAAACTACAGTACACCGATTCCAGTAGGCGGAAGAATCGGGCGAATGATAGAGAGTGATTTTGCTCTAACTCACGTAGCACCAATCGCAACAGAGTGGGAACTTGCAGACAAGGGTGTAAAGCATGTGAAAATAGAACTGCCAGAATCTCCCGAGGATTCATTCTTACTTCGCGGCCGTATTGATAGAGTGGATCAATTAGTCAACCCCCGCACTGAGGAATACGATGCTCAGGAAATAATCCCATTAGATTTCGACTTAGATAATCCTCCAAAATCTAATCGCTTAATCATTCTAAGGGATATCAAATCAATCGATGGCACAAAGGATAATGGTGACAACGAGAGGCACTTAAAGGGAATTTTCCAAGAGCTGCAATTGGCCCTATACGCAAGAGCCTGGGAAGTTGCAAATCCGGGAGATAGAGTGATTGGTGTAGGTGCAACTCAGGTAGGTAACCAAACCCAGCATTATCTTGAAGTCGACCCGGAATTCTTGGATTTATGCTCCCAGCTAAACGTAGGAATTGTCGGTGGAAACACGCATGGCCACTACAGGATGCCAGGCGACTCAAAGGATGAGAAATCAAACCCATTCAGAGCATGGATGCGAGAGAGAATCACAACATCAATTCGTGTAATCAACAGCGCAAAATCCGGTAATATCCATCCTGAACCGTCTCGCATGTGTAAGTATTGTCCGATTAGTGATGCATGTCCGAGTGCGCAAAGAGGTGGTTGGTGATGGTTGAATTCAATACATCACAGAGCCTTGGTTTGGACATCAATCGGCATATTGCCATAGATGCGGGGGCCGGTACTGGAAAGACCACTGTAATGGCAAGCAGATATCTGCAGCATATCTTATCTGCGGACCAAAGGGCAACCCGGATTTTACCTTCAGCGCCAAGAATCCCTCTGAAAGGAATGGGGGCGATTAGAGTACCATCCAGAGAGAGAACAGATCTCGAAGATTGGCAAGGATTACTCCCTACAGAAACAGTCGCTATCACCTTCACAAAAAAGGCAGCAGCCGAATTGAAGGGTCGCATTAGAAGATTGATTGCAAATTTAGAACCTGAATCAGAAGACAGGTTGACCAAACAAGGCGATGTGGCAATGCTACTATCCCTTGTCGATGACGCACCGATTTCAACTATAGACTCGTTTTTGTCTTCTATTGTTTCTCCTTGGATGGGTCTAGTATGTGAGGACCCAACCAGTGAACAGTTAGAGGAAGACGGTGCCGTATTCCTGCGAGACGAAGCAATAAGGACTGCATGGAGATTGCAAAAAGGATTGGAGGGCGTCGAGGTAGGAATGTCGGGTGATATCGAATCATTCCTAGAATCAAGAGATAGATTATCCGTACTACTCGGCGGCCAGGAATCATCAGCAAAGGTTGTCAAAGGGATGCTGAAGCGCTCCCTGTTCGTAGAGGAAGCCTCTAGAAAATTACATTTAAACGCAAGTGGAAGCCTTAATGCAGAATCCTTGAATCAATTATTTTTACAACCGGTGGCTGAATTTATTGACGACTGGTATCAATCATTCAGAGGATATGTATGCGAATGGGTGGATGCTTGGTTGGACGCAGGTGCAGCCTTCGTGATTGGGGCAGATGAACCGATTGGCATGACCAGGTTCCGCTATGTTCAGTTCTTGAGCACTCTAGAACCCGAAGAGCAAATTGAGAAATTGCAGTGGATTTGGCTTGTCTCCCATGCCGTTACAACAGCTTCAAACCTAAAGGACATCAACTGTAAGTCACTCTACAGGGCAAGACCGCCAAAAGGTAATGGGTGGCCAGCTGGTATTATGACAAAAGGAAACT
>MDSZ01057223.1_pt1 | contig 19210 bp, 15 predicted proteins | sample 811201 | NCBI WGS metagenome assembly MDSZ01 (sample SAMN05326647, study PRJNA326480) | marine metagenome | isolation source: seawater | place: Indian Ocean: North | collected 2010 | reverse complement strand
GGAGAATTAATTTTACCTGAAAATGAACCTGGCTCATCTATAATGCCTGGAAAAGTAAATCCAACCCAGTGTGAAGCAGTTACTATGGTTTGCGTCAAAGTAATTGGTAACCATAATGGAATAACAATGGCTGGTTCTCATGGTCATTTCGAATTGAACGTCTTTAAACCATTAATTGCTCATAATATTTTGCAATCAATTGATTTAATAGCAGACAGTACAAAAAATTTTGCTCTTTATTGTGTCAATGGGATAAAAGCTAATAAAAAAAAAATTCAGGAACATTTAGACAACTCACTGATGTTAGTAACAGCATTAGCTCCTCACATTGGATATGATAAAGCTGCAAAAATTGCCAAAACTGCTCTTAAAAAAAATACTACATTAAAATATGAAACTTTAAAAACCGGATTAGTTAGTGAGAAAGATTACAATAAAATTGTTGATCCGAAGAAAATGATTAATCCAGACTAATTTCTTTAAAAAAATCTCTAATTGTATTTCTAAATGTTATTTTGTTTAAAAGATTTTTTTTTTCAGAATTTAACTTATTTAAGTATTGATCAGAAATTTTTTTATCAATTCCACTTATTTTAAGATCATCAAATTCAAATAACTCATCATCAAAATTAAAAACAAAATTTAAGGAAATTTGATTAATATTTTTTCTAAAATTTCTAATGATTTGAAAATGATTGTAAAAACTTTGAATATCTTTAAATTCTAAAACAGCATCTCCAATAAATTTTAATTTATTTTCATCTACAATTACACTCACATTGTTAAAATTAAAAATTATAGAATCTTTAAACACAAAATTTAAATTTGATATAAAAATTAATCCTTCTTCAAACTGAACGTCAAATATTATCTTATTTATATATCTTAAATCATACAAACCATCTAATACTACATTTAATTTACCAGTTATATTTTTATTAGTTAGTAATTCAGATTTAAGAAGATTTATTACTACAGAATTATTATCAAAAAACTCTTTAAGTTTCATATTCCGTAAATTCAAATTTGATGAAATAAAAAAAGGCTTAATATTTATATTTCCAACTATTTCATCATCATTAGTATTAAATTTTAAAGAATTTTCTTTTAATAAGTAATTAATTTTTTTATTTTTATTAATTACAGATATATCCAACTGACCATCTAACTTTTCACTATCATAATAAGAATCATTTTGTATACTTAATCTTAATGGAAATGATTCAATTTCGGCCGTTATCTTATTATTTCTAATATCGTGATCAAGGTTAAGGTTTATTGGAATATTGAATATATTTAATTTGGAATTAAGTTTTTGTAATAAGTTTTCAGTATAAGAGTAATTAAGTGTTTTAAGATCAGTAAGGAAGATAATTTCCTGATTTTTGCTTAAGTAAAATAATTTACTATCTACAAAATTTAATTTTTGATTTTTTTTTTCGTTATTCAATAATTTTGCAAAAAATTCAAAATTTGAATTATCTATTTTAAAATCTGTTTTTTTAAAAATTAAATTACTAACAGTAAGATTTTCTGATGAAAAAAAATTTTTAACAAAAATTAATATCTTAGTATTATTTGATCGAGCAATTTCATTTGATTTATAGTTAATAATTGTATTCTCTGAGTAAAAATGAGGCCTTGGTAACAGGCCATATTGTAATGGTTTATCGAATTTAACTTCTAAATTGTATTTATCGAATATTTGATTTTCTATGAGAGTCTTTATTTTATTTTTGTCGTAAAATGATGGTAAAAGAAAATAACTACTTGCTAAAATAAAGACAATTGCAAAAGCTAAAATTATTCTATTATCAATAATTTTTAGAATATTTTTTTTTTTATTAAAAAAATTATCTCTAAAAAAGTTAAAAAAACTTTCTATTCTGTTAGTTATTGATAATACTGACTTATTGAATTTTTTTTGAAAAATATTTTTTTTTTGCATTAATGAAAACTTATAAATAAATAATTGAAATGGTAAACTTAGATTATTTAAAAAACTTAAATAAAGCCCAAACTCAAGCTGTAACTTATCTAGATGGGCCATTATTGATAGTAGCTGGTGCTGGATCAGGCAAAACTAAAGTGTTAACAAGTAGAATTGCTCATATAATTAAAGAAAAAAAAGCTTTTCCTAATCAAATTTTAGCAGTGACTTTTACTAATAAGGCTGCAAAAGAAATGCAATCTAGAGTGAGTTCAATGCTTGGAGCTAGTGCTACAGGACTATCTTGGCTTGGAACTTTTCATTCAACATGTGCAAAACTATTAAGAAAGCACGCAACAGCAGTAAATTTAAATTCAAACTTTACTATTATGGACTCAGATGATCAAGTGAGATTAATAAAGAATATATGTAAAGCAGAAAACATCGATATTAAACAACTGGCACCAAGATACATTCTTGCAATAATTGACAAATGGAAAAATAGAGGACTTTACCCCGATGAAGTTATCATCAATGCCAAAGATACATATGAAAAAACTATATTACCTGTTTATAAAATTTATCAACAAAAACTTATAGATTTAAATGCTTGTGATTTTGGAGACTTAATTTTACATGTTGTTAAAATATTCGAAAAAAATATAGATATAAGAGAAATTTATTCAAAAAACTTTAAATATATTTTAGTAGATGAGTATCAAGATACAAATTTTGTACAAAGTAAATGGTTAAATCTATTAGCAGCAAAAAATAAAAATATTTGTTGTGTTGGAGATGATGATCAATCAATTTATAGTTGGCGGGGTGCTGAAATAAAAAATTTTTTAGAATTTGATCAAATCTATGAAAATACAAAAGTTGTAAGACTTGAAGAAAATTACCGTTCTACACAAAATATTTTATCTGTAGCATCTAAACTCATATCTCATAATCAAAATAGAGTAGGAAAAACATTAAAAGCAACCATTGAAGATGGTGATCTTATAAGCCTTAATTGTTATAAAAATGGAAAAGAAGAAGCTATAGGTATTTCAGATGAGATAGAAAAAATTAAAAATAAATATCCATATAATAATATTGCGATCCTCGTTAGGGCAATTTTTCAAACCCGAGAATTTGAAGAAAGATTTTTAAAAATTGGATTACCTTATAGAATTTTAGGAGGTACTAAGTTTTATGAAAGGGCAGAGATCAAAGATTGTGTTGCATATTTAAGAATAGTTTATCAAAATAAAGATGATCTCGCATTTGAGAGAATTGTAAATTATCCTAAAAGATCTATAGGCGACAATACACTAAAACAAATTCATGAATTTGCTAAAAAAAATTCAACTTGTCTTGAGTTTGCATCAAGAAAAATGATTGAACAAAATCTTTTTAAACCAAAAACTAAATTAGGTATCTCAACTTTTTTAAATTCTCTTTCAAAATGGAGAAATGATTTAAACAACAAAAAAGTTAATCATATAAATTTACTACAAATAATATTAGATGAATCAGGTTATTCAGCAATGTTGAAGAATAAGAAAGATATTGAAAACGAAAATCGACTTGAAAACATTAAAGAGTTGCTAACCGCCATGAAAGAATTTGATAATGTTGAAAATTTTTTGGAGCATGTTTCATTAGCAACATCAATAGATCAGGATTGGAAGGGACAAAAAATAAATATGATGACTATGCATGCAGCTAAAGGTTTAGAATTCGAAGTTGTATTTTTACCTGGTTGGGAAGAAGGTTTATTTCCACATCAAAAATCAATAGAGGAAAAAGGACAAAATGGATTAGAGGAGGAAAGAAGATTGGCCTACGTTGGAATTACTAGGGCAAAAAAGAAAGTAGTTATATCATTCTCAATGAATAGATTTTATCAGGGGGATTGGATAGATAGTATGGCATCTAGATTTATAGATGAACTTCCTAGTGATTATATTGAAAAAAATTCAATTTTTGAGGAGGATAAGAGTGACTTAGAGGATTTTGAGTTTAATCAAGATTTTGAAATTGAGAATGAAACTAGAAGCCCTGGGTGGTTAAGATATCAAAAAAGAATTAAATAAAGTGAATAAAAAAATACAAATATTAAGGAGTAAATTTAAAGAGAACAATATTGACGGATATGTGGTACCAAAAAATGATGAGTATTTCACTGAATATACAAAAAATAATAGATTAAAAATTATATCAAATTTTAGTGGTTCGGCTGGTCTTGCTATTATCCTGAAAAAAAAAAATTATTTGTTCACAGATGGCAGATATACTATTCAAAGCAAAATAGAGTCTGGAAAAAATTTTATAATTTTTGATTCAGAAAAACTTTTAAATTGTAAATTATTTAAAAATCTTAAATTAGGGATAGATCCTAGATTATTTACATATCAGCAAATTAATAGATATTTTTTAAAATATAATAAGATAAAATTTATTCAAAAAAATTTAATAGATCAAATTGAGAAAAAAAAAGTAAATGATCAAAAGCCTTTTTTTTCATTAAATAAAAATATTGTTGGAGAAAGTTTAAATTCAAAGTTGAATAAAATTAAACGTTATTTAAAAAAATATAAATCAGACTTTATCTTTATAAGCTCCCCAGAAAATGTTGCATGGATTTTAAATATTAGAGGAAGCGATAACCCTAATAGTCCAATACCAAATTGCAGGTTAATTATTAGTAAGACAAAAAAAATAATATTATTTAGTAAGAAAAAAAAAGTTAAAAAACTTTTTCAAGATAAAATTTTAAAATCAAGTCAATTTATTGATGAAAATAAATTACCACAAAAAATTTTAGACTTAAAAGGTAAAACTTTTATAATCGATAAAAATTCTTGCTGTATTTATCATGAGGACATAATTAAATCAAAATTTAAAATTTTAAATGCAGAAGATCCGACATATCATTTGAAGTCTATAAAAAATAAAACAGAAATTAATAACATGAAGAAAGCTCACATTTCAGACGGAATAGCTTTAACCAAGTTTTTGTATTGGATAAAAAATATTAATAAAAAAAAGATTACTGAAGTTGACGCACAAAATAAACTAGAAGAATTTAGAAAAATGAATAAAAATTTTCTTTACCCTAGTTTTAATACTATTGCTGGATCAGGAAAAAATGGTGCAATAGTTCATTATCGTGCTGATAAAAAAAATTGTAAAATTATTAATAATAAAGATATTTTTTTATGTGATTCTGGAGGTCAGTATAAATACGGCACAACAGATGTAACTAGAACAATTTGTTTTTCAAAACCTAAACAAAACATAAAGAACATATTTACTTACGTTTTAAAAGGTCATATTGCAGTTGCTACAACAAATTTAAAAAAAGATTTTATTGGAAAGAAAATTGATTTGAGAGCTAGAAAATACCTTAGACAAAATAATTTAGATTATGCTCATGGAACCGGTCATGGTGTTGGTTTTTTTCTTAATGTTCATGAAGGACCTCAATCAATTTCTAAAATAAACAAAATAAGAATTAAAGAAGGAATGATTTTAAGCAATGAGCCTGGATATTATAAAAAAAATAAATTTGGAATCCGTATTGAAAACTTAGTTTATGTAAAAAAAATAAAAAATAAAATTTTTTTTGAAAATCTCACATTGGCGCCTATTGAAAAAGATTTAATAAATTTTAATCTCTTAAGTAAATCTGAGAAAGATTACTTATTTAGATATCATTTAGGTGTATATTCAAATATTTCACAATATCTGAGTTCAAAAGAGAAAAAATGGTTAGCTAGTTTTATCTAGCATTTTTAAAAATTTATTTTGATCAATTATCTTAATTTTTAATTCGTTTGCGTTAAGAACTTTTCTTTTTGTTGGTTTATCTCCTATTATTAAATAATCTAGTTTTTTAGATACACTGCTCACTGTAGTTCCCGAATTTTCCTCAATTAAAGATTTGATTTCAGCCCTGCTAATTCCATTTAGTTTTCCAGTTACTAAAAAAGTTTTATTATTGAGTGGACCATTTTTTCTTTTAATCACAGCATTATTTATTGACAATATTTTTTCTAATTCTTTTAAAACTACTAAATTCGTTTTATTTAAGAAAAATTTTTTAATTGAATTAACTTGAGTTTCTCCAATTCCATCGATATTCATCAATTCCTTAAATTTATTGTTATTTGATAAATTTTTAAATTTTGAAAATGTCCCAAAATATTTTGAAAGTATTTTTGCATTCTCAAGTCCTATATGTCTAATTCCTAAAGCATAAATGAATCTTTCAAAAGAAATCTTCTTTTTTTCATTTATAGAATACTTTAAATTTTCAGCAGATAGTTTGGCCCAACCATCTAATTTTTCAATCTTCTTATAATCTAATTTAAATATATCCTGGGGATATTTTATTAATTTTAATTTCCAAAAACTTTCTACAATTTTTTTACCAAAACCATCAATATTGAATGCTTCTTTGGAAACGAAATGTTTTAATTTTTCTATTGATATCTTATCACAATAATATCCTTCACTAGAGCATCTTCTAACAGCATCTTTTTTCTTTGTAATTAAATTAAATTCTTTAATCGTTTTTGATCCACAAGATGGACAATTTAAAGGGAAAATAAACATCTTTGAGGATTTGGGTCTTTTTTTTAAATCAACAGACAAAATATGAGGTATCACATCTCCAGCTCTTTCAACAGTTACAGTATCTCCAATTCTTATATCTTTTCTTTTTATTTCATCCTCATTGTGCAATGTTGCATTTGAAACTAATACTCCTCCAATATTGATAGGTTTGATTTTAGCGACTGGTGTCAAAGCTCCTGTCCTTCCTATTTGAATATCAATATCTATAATTTCAGAAATTGCTTTATCTGATGAAAACTTATGTGCAATAGCCCACCTTGGAGCGTTAGCAACAAAACCTAACCTTTTTTGTAAAGAAAAGTCATTCACTTTATAAACCATACCATCAATATCAAAATTTAATTCTGACCTCTTTTTTTCAATATCATTATAGTTTTTGATTAATTTATCTATTCCTTTAATCAATCTATTTAATGGATTAGTTTTGAATCCCCACTCACTTAATTTATTCAGATAATCATATTGATTATTTACTTTGAGTCCTTTTTGAAAACCAAAAGTGTAAGCAATAAATTTCAAAGGTATTTTTTTTGTATCTTCAGGATTTTTTTGTCTTAAAGAACCTGAAGCTGCATTTCTAGGATTTGCAAATTTTTCTCTCAATGTATCAAAATCACTGTTTTGTATGAAAACCTCACCTCTAATATCTATTTCATCAGGAAAATCTTTTGAAAGAATTATTTTTGGAATATCTTTTATAGTAGCTAGGTTTGCTGTAATGTCCTCTCCTTCTTTACCATCTCCTCTGGATAAACCATATTTAAATCTTCCATTTTGATATGTTAGTGAGGCAGAAATACCATCAATTTTTGGTTCTGCTGTGTAAGAAATGCTTGAATTATTATTCTGTGATAAAAAGTTGAATATTTTTTTTTCAAAATTTCTGAGATCTTCCTCACTAAAAGCATTTGAAAGTGAAAGCATTGGAACTTTATGGAAAGCCTTTTTAAAATTTTTTGATGGTTTATAGCCTACTGTTTTTGTTGGTGAGTCTTTTGATTTTAGAAACTTATTATTTTTTTCTAAGTTGATTATTTCTTTTTTAAGTTCATCATAATCTGTATCAGATATTTCTGAAATGTTATCATTATAATATCTTTTGTTATAATATTTTATTAACTTTATTTTCTTTTCATATTCTTTTTGAATTAACTGATTACTCATATCAATTAAAAGAGTTTCTCAAATTTTTCTATAAGCTTGCTTTTATCTTTGTTTATATTTTTTTCGAAATTTATAGAATAACCTTCATTAAAGATTTTATAAGTTTTTTTATACCACTGGCTTGATAAATAGTTATAACCTAAAATCTTTGCATATTTTTCTGCCTCATTAACCAATCCTAAATTGTAGTGTATTTCTACAAGTCTATGCAAAGCTTCCTCTATAAAAACTGTTTGATTATATTGATCAAGAACAATTTTCAATCTATTAGATGCAGCTATCCATTTGCCTTTTTTAATATAATGTCTAGCAATGTACATTTCTTTTGAAGCTAAAAGATCTTCTAATAAATCGATTTTAAAATCGGCATCCAATGAAAACTCAGAAGAAGGATATTTCTTTATTATATATTCAAATTTTGTTTTTGCTTTTATTATTGAAGCAGAATCTCTTTTCTCATCAACAATACTTTCAAAATAACACATAGCAATTAAATAATGCGCATATGGTAAGTTTTTATCTTTTGGATAAGTTTTTAAGTATCTTTCCAAATTAGCAATTGCTTCAGTATAAAAATTTTGTAAATAATATGAGTAAGAAGCCATCAAAGCTGATTTAGAGGCCCATTTTGATTGAGGATAGGACATCTCTGCTTCTAGAAATTTTTTTGCAGCAAAGAAAGGATCTCCATTATTTAGTGACTCATATGCTTCATTATAAGCCGATATCATTTCTAGTTCTTGAGATGTCTCCTTTATATAGGACACCTCTTTGATATCTTTTGAGCAACCAAATAGAAATATAGCTAATAATAAAAAATGAATTATTTTCATAATTTACAATTGATTATAAAGATAATTATAATTTACGCTATAGATCTTAATAAACTTTTATTTAATAAAGTGTGTGGTAAATTTCTCTCTTTAATTTCACTAATAGAAAAGTTAGAATTATTGGTAAAAACTTTTCTTAATAATTGGTTTGTTAGATAATGTCCACCTTGAGAACATTTGACATTACCTATAATTCTATAACCACATGTATAAAGATCTCCAATACAATCTAGTATTTTATGATTTACAAACTCTTTAGTATTTCTTAATCCATCCTTATTTAAGATCTCATCATTTTTAACTACTATGGCATTTTCTAAACTTCCACCCTGAGCAAGTCCAATTTTTTTTATATTTTCAATATCTTCGTATAAGCAAAAAGTTCGAGAATTAAAAATATCAATTAAATCATCCTCATAAAGATTAATTTTATTTCTTTGATTTCCAATTTTTTTGTTTTCATATTTCAACTTAAAATCTATATCTAAACTAAGCTTTGATGGCTCTATTGAAATAAATCTTTCACCCTCTTTAAATTCAACTTTTTTTTGAATTTTAATAATCTTGATTGGTTTATCTGAGGCTTCAAACCCACAAAGCAAAATTTTTTCTATAAATTCTTTAGCAGATCCATCTAAAATTGGAACTTCTTCATTATCAATTTCTATCAAAACATTATCAATACCCAATCCATACAATGCACCCATTAAATGTTCAATAGTAGAAACCTTAACACCATAATTGTTTGATATAGTTGTATTTAAAGAAGTATTACTTACATTATTAAAATTGGGATAAACTAAATTATTTTTATCTAAATCTACTCTCTTAAAAACTATTCCTGTGTCAGGTTGTGATTTTTTAAGACACAAATTTACACTTTTTCCGTTATGCAAACCAACACCTTGAAATTTAATTGGGCCTTTGATTGTTTTTTGTGTAAGTAAAGACATCCTTACTCTTAATGTTTTTTTGATTACTTATAAAAACAACAAATATTACGTTAAAATACAATTTTAAGTAAAAAATTTAAAAAATTTTTCAAAAAAACTCAGGTTTTTCCTGTTTTTCTGGCTTAAATTGATTTCATTTTTATTAAGTCCTTCAATCAATTTATTGGCTATCAAAGAAATATTATCAGACTTATCGTTTTTAAAAGAATTAACATAATCAAAATTAAAGACTTTTTCTAAAGAAATCTGATACTTAGAAAGAATTTTTTTAAAATTAAATAAAACTTTTGTATCTAAGCAAATAAATCTAAGTTGTAAAAAAAAATTTTTTTGATCTATTTCCTCAGGAAATTCTAAATAAAGTTTTTTATCTATGATATAATTTTTAATAATCATATGCACTAATTCAAATTTATTATTAGATGTTTCTATACTTTCTTTTATAATTGAGAAATCGTTTGATAGATTATTTTTTTCATTTGATGAGTATTTAAAATCCTTAATTAGAGATAAATCAACATTGACAAAACTTTTGTCATCAATAATTAAATTCATTTCTTGAATATAAAGATTTAGTTTTTTTTCAATTTTAAAAATATTTTCATCTAAAAATTTTTTTATGTTATTAAAATTATTATCTAAATCTTTTTCTTTATTAAAAAATTCTTCACTAAACAATAGTTTACCTTCTTTATTAATAACATGTAACGCAATATGGCCTGAGTTAACAATTAAGAAAAATTTTTTTTTTATATCATCCATCTAAAATAATTTGATTATTTTGTCTTAAATCAATGATATTCATGTTTTGTAGATCTTTATTATTTAATATATTTATAAATAATTCAAAAGATTTTACCAAATTTTCTTTTGGTAACTTTATTAATAAACCATCTTTTGTTTCGATATCCCATCTTTTAGATTTAAAATAATACAAGTTTTTTATTTCTTTAAAATCAAAGATAGAATTATCTATCAAACTTTTAAATTTTATAAATTCTTCCACCTCAACCTTGCCAAAAATGACAGGTAAATTATATAAATTATCATTGTTGGTGCTAATTAAATTTCCATTTGATCCAATATAAAAATTTAAACCATCTATTTGGGTAATTGCAAGAAATTGTGTTTTTTTAAAATTTACAATTAACTTTGATGGATATTTCTTATAAAAATAAAAATCATCTATTATTTTATATTTTTTCATTATTCCTATTATTTTTTCTCTCTCTAAAAAGAATAAATTTTGATGTCGATAATTCAATAATTCATTTACAATTTCTGAATCATTAAACTCACTCAAACTAAATATTTCAAAATTATAATTTTTATTGAATCTTAATTCTAAAAATTCCCTGTTATTAGGAGTGCCTAGTATTAACAAGATAAATAAATATAATAAAATTTTTTTACTTATTCGTTTCTGCATCGTTAATTATCAATTTTAACAAATTTATAAAATTTATCCCTTTATATGCAGATATTTCCGGAACTAGTGAAAGTTTAGTCATACCTGGTTGAGTATTGATCTCTAGCAGATAAAATTTATTTTTATAAAATTTAAAATCAGATCTAGTCACTCCTCTGCAACCGAGCAAGTTATGAGCTCTTAGAGAAATATTCATTAATTCATTATATTTACTTTTTTTTAAATTTACTGGAATTATGTGTTTAGTATTTGCTTTAGAATTATACTTTGCCTCATAGTCATAAAATTGTCTTTTAGGTTTAAGCTCTATTGCGCCCAATTTTTTTTTACATAGTATCGAAGCTTGAATTTCGCGACCAGGAATGAACTCCTCTACTAAAATTTCACTATAAGCTATTAACTTTTTTAATCTTTGTTTTAAATTTTTTTTATTACAAATAAAAACATTTACACTTGATCCTTCATTAAGTGGTTTAATGACTACTGGATATCCAAATTTTTTTCTAATTTTAATATCTAACTCTCGATGTGGTTCATTTGAGGAATATTTTATAAATTTTGGAGTTAATATCTTGTTCTTGATAAATATTTTTTTTGATATTTCTTTATCCATAGCTTTAGCAGATGCTAATACTCCTGAATGAGTGTATGGAATTCCAATATTTTCTAAAATTGATTGAATGTATCCATCTTCACCATATTGTCCATGTAAAGCATTAAATATGACGTCAGGATTATAGCTTTTAGCTAATTTATAAAGCTGATGGTTTGGTTCACAAATTTTTATTTTGTACCCGTTATTTTTTAATTCTTTAGATACCTGATTACCAGTTTGAAGGCTAATTTCTCTCTCTTTTGAATAACCACCTGAAATAATTAGAATTTTTTTTTTCAATTTTCTAAAATTTTAATTTCTTTTTCTATAGCTATGCCTGTCTTCTTAAATACACTTTTTTCAACAAAATTAATCAACTTTTTCATATCACTAAACTTGGCATTACCTTTGTTAACAAAAAAATTTGAATGTTTTTCTGAAATACACGCATCTCCAAATCTTATATTAGATGGTACAGATTCTTTAATCAACTCCCACACCTTTTTTTTCGTTTTATTTATTGGATTTTTAAAAGTACTTCCGCTAGTCTTAATTCTTGTTGGTTGATTAATATCTTTTTTTTTTTTTAATTCTTTCATTTTTTCAAAAATAATTTTTGAGTCCTTATATTTTCCTTTAAATGAAGCACTTAAAAAAATTAAGTCATCAGATAAATTATTTGTTCTATAATCAAAATTAATTTGATTTGAGGGTATAGATGATACATTCCCTAATTGATCTACTACTTGTATAGATAATAAAATATCTTTAATTTCATTATTAAAACAACCAGCATTCATTTTTATTCCACCACCAATAGTTCCAGGTATACAAGACAAAAATTCAAAACCACTTAGATTATTTTCTGCCGCAAAATCTGATAATCTTTTATCAGTTACTCCAGCCCCAGATATGATAATTTCATCGCTCAAAGCAGAAAGATGATTAAAATTTTTCCCAAGTTTTATTACTATACCGTCAAATATTTCATCTGTTATTAACATATTTGACCCTGCACCAATAACATGAATTTTTTCTCTATTGTTTAAAATTTTTAGAAATTCAATAAGATCTTTTAATGCCATAGGTCTAAAAAATATTTTTGCTTTTCCACCTATATTAAACCAATTTTTTTTTTTTAAATCTGCATTAAATACAATGTCTTTCTCAAATTTTTTAAGTAAATTTTTTAGTTCACTAATTTTCATTTCATTAAATTTGGTAAATCTTTAATCCAATTAGAGATTGAACCAGCTCCCATACCAACTACAATTTTTTTTCCATACATATTCTGCTTTAAGTATTTTGCTAATTCAATTTTGTTTTTGACTAAAAATAATTTTACATTTGAATTTTTAATAATTTTTCTCGCAAATTCATTATAACTAAATCCTAATTTGATTTTTTCTCCAGCTGTATAAATTGGACATAGTATTACTGTATCTGTATCTTTAAAAGCATAGGAAAATTCTCTTTTTAAATCTTTAAGCCTTGAGATTCTATGAGGTTGAAATATACAGACTTTTTCAAATGTATTAAAAACTTTCTTGATACCTTCCAACACAACTTTTATTTCAGTTGGATGGTGAGCATAATCGTCATAAAATTCAATATCGTTATATGAAAAAATTTTGTTAAATCTTCTCTGAACACCTTTAAAATTCATTAATCCCAATTTTATTTTGGGGATGGGAATTCCAATAGTAAGGGCTACTCCTATCGCACCTACAGCATTATTAATATTATGAATACCAATTAAAGGAATTTTAAGGTTTTTAATATTTAATATTTTTTTGTTTGGTAATTTTACTTTTAAATTAAACTCTGAAAAAGATTTATTCTGTTTAATTTTTGATATTATAAAGTTTGAGTTTTTTTTTTGACCATATGTGTAAAAATTTTTATTTTTTATTAATTTTATTAGATCTCTATTCATACTATCATCATTACAAATAAATGATTTACCAAAAGACGGGGTTTTATTTATAAAATCAATAAAATGATTTTTTAAATTTTTGATAGATTTATAATAATCCATATGTTCTCTATCAACATTTGTTATTATAGAATAAGTTGGCGCTATATGTACAAAACTTCCATCTGACTCATCGGCTTCTAAAACAGACCAATCACTTTTACCTAGTTTTGCATTATTTTTGATAGAATTTATAACACCACCGTTAATTATTGTTGGATCTAGTTTTGTTTCTTGAAAAATAGAGGTAATTAGTGAAGTTGTTGTTGTTTTACCGTGAGCGCCCACAACAACTATATTTTTCATTAAAGATACAATACTAGCTAGCATCTCACCTCTTTTAATAACTAAAATTTTTTTTCTTTTGGCCTCGATCAATTCAGGGTTATTTTTTTTAATTGCAGAAGAGATGACAACAATAGTAGCATTTTTAAGATTTTTTTTAGATTGATCTAAATAAATTTTAATTTTTTCTTTTTTTAATCGATCAACATTTTTGTTATTTATTATATCACTTCCTTGAACTTTAAAACCTTGACCTTTCATTATCAGAGCTAAACCACTCATGCCAATTCCACCAATACCAATAAAATGAATTATCTCTTTCTTTGCTAACTTAATTTTCATTAATAACCTTTTTTAACTTCTTATAGATATTTTCTCTCGTATTATCGTAATTTAACTTTTGTAAATTTGCTTGTTTATTAATTAAATCTTTTTTGTCTTTTAGCAAACCTTTAATAAAAATTAATAATTTTTCCTTATCCAATTCTTTTTGTTCTACAACCCAACAACATCCTTTTTTTTCATAATATTTGGCATTATACATTTGATGATTATCTGTAGAAGTTGGCAAAGGTATAGCTACAAAAGGTTTATTTAAAAAAGAAATCTCTGCTAATGAAGTCGCACCAGCTCTAGTGATGCATAAATCTGAGGTTCTTATCAAATTGACAAAATTTTCCTCAAAGTTAAAAATTAAATTTTCAATATTATTAGAATTATAAAAATTTTTTAGGTTATCTATATTATCTTTGCCTGTTTGTTGGACTACTTTTATTGAAAAATTAAGGGATATTTTTAACATTATTTCTTTAAACATATCATCAAATATTTTTGCTCCCTGACTTCCTCCAAAAATCAAAAAACAAAATTTATCATTTGTTTTTTGAATATCTTTAATTCCATAAAATGCTTTTGAAATTAATGGTTTAATCAATTCAATTTTATGATGATATTTATGAGGAAAATTTAATATCTCATTTGAATAACATAATATTTTATTAGCAAAATTAAGAAAAAATTTGTTTCCTCTTCCTAAAACTAAATTTGGTTCTACTAAAAAAATAGGTATCCTCAAAATTTTTGCAGAAATTATTATAGGTAAAGACATATAACCACCAATTGAAATTACTTTTGTAAAATTTTTATTTTTTAAATGAATTAATGACTTAAATATTAAGAAAATTAATTTTAAAATTTTATGAGGTAGAAAAAAGCTAAGATTCAATTTAGGTGTATCTATTATTATTGTTTTGTCAATTTTAGATGATAAGTATTTTAATCCTCTATTGTCAGTAGAATAAAAAATTTCATAATCCTTATTTAGATATTCGTTTATAATTCGAGCAGGTATTACATGCCCACCTGTTCCACCTGTTGTAATTAAAATTTTTTGCACTTTCAGATTTGAACTTTTCTTTTTGTCAAATTTAAGATTAAGCCAGATAATATTGAAACACTGACTATAGATGATCCCCCATAACTTAAAAATGGCAGGGTCATACCAGTTGTAGGAAATAATCTAATATTAACTCCAATATGTATCATCGCTTGTAATAATATCAAACTAGCTGAACCAATTAATATTAATCTAGAAGTATTATTAGTCTCATTTTCAACTTTTTTTAAAATTGAATAAATAAATATCAAGAATAACAATAATATTAAAATTATCGCAATAACTCCAAACTCCTCTGATATGACTGAGATAATATAATCTGTGTGTGCCTCTGGTACTCTAGTCTTTAATGTCCCTTCCCCAATCCCCTTTCCAAAAAACCCTCCACTAGTAATAGAGTCAATTGCTTTCTCTGATTGAGCATTATGTGATCCTGTTTCAGAATTAAAAAAAGAGAGAATTCTACTTTTTATATATTGAAATTTTGGGATATAAAAGGCTACATATATAAGTGTGACTAAACCAGACAAAGATACTAATACTAAAAAAAATAAATTTATTCCTGATACAAAGATTAAAGTAATCCAACTAAAGCCTATCAATAACGTTTGACCAAAGTCAGGTTGCATAATCAATAATAATGAAATGAGAAATGTTAAAGAAAAAGAAAAAATAAATTTTATTGTAAAATTAGGAATTTTTTTGTTTGAAATAATTAAAGCCAAAATCACTATAAAAAAAGGTTTAACAAATTCTATAGGTTGAATTCTTGGTAAAAAAATTAAATCTAACCATCTTTTTGATCCCTTAATTTCAACACCAAAAATTTGAACTAAAATGAGCAAAACTAAAGATACAAAAAAAATATAAATTGAAATTGTATATAATAATTTAATTTCTATGTATGAAAGTACAAATATAATAATTAAACCTATTGCCACAAAAGTTAAATGTTTAAAAAAGAAAAAATAGCTATTAGTATCTAATTTGTCTGAAGCAATTAATGACGTAGATACAAGAGAAAAAAATAAACCAATTATAAAAAAACAAATTATAATGCTAAAAATGAATTTATCTAAGTTTTTCCACCATTTATAATATGATAAATAATTAAAATAATTATCAAACACTTTTATATCTTTTGGCTAATTGATTAAAATATTTACCTCTGTCTTCAAAATTTTTAAAACTATCAAATGAGGCTGCTGCTGGGCTGAATAAAATAATTTTTTTTGTTGAATTATCATTTTTAATATCTTTGATTACTGTAAGCCAAGCCTTTTTAAGATTTGAAAATTTTTTAATTTTGATTTTATTGTTCAGATCAGATAAAAATTTTTTTTTATTTTTGCCAAAAATATACCCTTTTATATTTTTAAAATATTTTTTTGGTAAATGAAATTTATCTCCTTTTTTTGAAATTCCCCCAAATATCCAGTAGATATTATTTTTTTCTTTTAAAATCTCAGTAGAGGAAGAGTAACTGGTAGACTTAGAGTCATTAATAATTACTAAATTTTTTTTATTTAAAATTATTTGCTGTCGATACTTCAGTCCTCGAAATTTTTTAACAGTTTCAAATAAATTATCTTTATCTACTTTTAAAATTTTACTTATTTTAACAACAAATGATAGATTCTCTAAATTAGATCCTTTTAGAAAATTATTATTTTCAAATTTATTTATAAATTTGTTATTTAACTTAGTGTTAACTTTTATTATCTTACTTTGATATTTAATTTTCTTAATTTTAGACATGATTAAAGCGTTATTCATATTAATAAATGCCAAAGAATTTTTACTTTGATTTTCTATTAATTTAAATTTAGCTGAAATATATTTTTTAAGAGTTTGATGTCTTTCTAAATGATCTGGTGAAATATTTAATATTACAGCATATTTAGACTTGAATAACTTACTGTACTCTAATTGATAAGATGATGCCTCTACTATAAATAAAGTTTTTTTATTAAAATTTTTAATTGATAAAATCGGATAACCAATATTTCCTGCAAGCCTTACATCAATTTTTTGTTTTTTTAAAATCTCATATAGTAATTGGCAAGTTGTTGATTTACCGTTAGTTCCTGTAATTGTAATGCATTGGTTATTATAAAAAGAATAAAATATATCTAAATCTGTGTAGATAATTTTTAAATTTTTTTTTAAAAATTTACTTATTTTACATTTGTCAATATCTATTCCAGGGCTAATTATTATTGCATCAAAATTAATTTTATAAATTTGATTTCGTGAGATTAAATTTTTTTTATTATCATCATATAAAAATATCCTATTATTCTTTTTCAAAAAATTAAATGATGAAACGCCACTTTTACCAAGTCCATAAATGAGAATTTTTTTGTTAATAAATGTATTTGAATTTTCATTCATTATCTTAATTTCAGTGTGGCCAAACCAATCATTGCTAAAATTATTGAAATAATCCAAAATCTAATTACCACTGTGGATTCTGGCCATCCTTTTTTTTCAAAATGATGGTGAATTGGAGCCATTTTAAAAATTCTCTTTCCTGTAAGCTTATAAGATATTACCTGAACCATCACTGAAACTGCCTCTAATACAAAAAGTCCCCCCGTAATTGCCAACACAATTTCATGTTTAGTAATTATTCCTACAGCTCCTAGTGAACCTCCTAAAGATAATGAGCCTGTGTCACCCATAAAAATTTTAGCAGGTGGAGCATTAAACCACAAAAAACCCAGACAGGAACCTATAATTGCTCCACAAAATATAGAGACTTCCCCAGTCCCCTCAATATATGGAATTTGTAAATAATTTGAAAAAACAATATTTCCAGTAACATAACTTATAAATGCAAAACACGCTGCAACTAATATTACTGGTACAGTTGCTAATCCATCTAGGCCATCTGTTAGATTTACAGCATTTGATGAGCCAATAATTACAAACATAGCAAATGGAATAAAAAACCATCCAAGATTAAAAATTAAATTTTTAAAAAATGGAAAATATAAATTGGTCAAATCTTGATAATCATTTAAGTAAACAAAAAATCCTACACCTACAATTGCCAGAATTATTTGTGAAATAAATTTAGATTTTGATGAAATTCCTGAGGAATTACTATATTTAATCTTTTTAAAATCATCATAAGCTCCGAGCAGACCAAAAGAAATAGCTATATACATACAAAATAAAATATTAATATTTGATAAGTCTGCCCAAAAGATTACCGAGATTAACAGTCCTAACAAAATTATTACTCCACCCATTGTTGGTGTACCGATTTTTTTTATTATATGATCTTCTGGTCCATCATTTCGAATAGGATTAAATATTTTTTGGTTCGAAAAAAATTTTATAAATGGGCCTCCAATTATTAAAACTATAATTAATGAGGTAAAAAAAGATAAACCCGTTCTAAAAGTTAAATATTTAAAAACATTTAAAAAACTAAAAGTGTCAATAAAATTTAATAAAAATTGATAAAACATTAATTTATTCCTTTTAAGTCTTTTACTATGCTATTAAAACCTGTCGCAAGTGAGGCTTTTATCATTAAATAGTCATCATTTTTAAGATCATTACGTATAAATTGAATCATTTCTGATTTGTTAACAAAGATTCTTCCTTTTTTTGAAGTCGATATACCTTTAAATACACTTTTAATCATTTTTCCTTTAACATATATTTTGTCTATGTTTGTATGATTTATTAAAGGAATAATAGATTGATGAAGTTTTTTAGAGTGATTCCCAAGTTCTAACATATCACCAAGTAATAAATATTTTTTTGATTTTTTTGAGTCAACAATATCATAATTTTTTATTGCTGATTTTAAAGATAAAGGATTAGAATTATAACTTTGATCAATTAAATTAATCCTTTTGTTGTTTATCTTAATTACTGAATAATCCCCCCTACCATCAGGAATTTTGAAATCTAAGAATATATCATCTTTAAGTTTAAATATATCTTTATAAATACTTACTACAGCTAAAGCAGAAAGAATATTATAAATATTGCTTTGAAAATTATC
>MDSZ01102839.1_pt1 | contig 19216 bp, 13 predicted proteins | sample 811201 | NCBI WGS metagenome assembly MDSZ01 (sample SAMN05326647, study PRJNA326480) | marine metagenome | isolation source: seawater | place: Indian Ocean: North | collected 2010 | reverse complement strand
GGGTGTTGACGTCGTGTTTCACCTTGCAGCAAGATCGAGAATCCAGCCGACCATCGACGATCCATCTGGAGCATTTGAATCGAATGTTCTGGGAACCTCAAAAGTTCTTAACAATGCTAAAAATGCCGGCGTCAAAAAAGTTATTTATTCCAGTAGTTCTTCCTGTTACGGCCACAAGAACAAGCCCCCACATCACGAGGAAATGATACCAGACTGCCTTACACCTTATTCACTTTCAAAGAAACAGGGCGAAGAGCTCTGTAAGATGTTCTCAGACCTATACGGTTTAAGCACAATCACATTGCGCTACTTTAATGTGTATGGTCCAAGGGAGCCTCTCAAGGGTCAATACGCACCCGTTGTAGGCCTTTTCAAACGGATGAAAGAATCAGGTGAGAAACTAACCATTGTAGGAGATGGTGAGCAAAGGCGTGACTTTACTTATATTAAGGATGTTGTTCGAGCAAATATGATGGCTGCGGATTCAAAGGTGTATCATGGGCTCTTCAATATTGGCACAGGTAGAAATTATTCTATAAACCAAGTAGCAGATCTTGTAGGCGGAGAGAAAACTTATATACCATCTCGATCAGGAGAAGCCCGAGAGACAATGGCTGATATTTCTAAAGCCACTCAGATCTTGGGGTGGTCACCTACCAACAGATTAGAAGACACTGTACTTTCTTATTAGTTGGTATACCATTAGATTATGATATTTCCTACTGGTAAGCCTCATATCTCATTTTCAGAGCTTTTTGCCTGGAAAGAATGCCCATATCGGCACAAGCTTCTTCACATCGACAAGCTAGGATCTTTTGATCCTTCACCTTATCTCGGATTTGGAACTGGTGTTCATGCAACTTGTGAGCACTATATTGAAACTAAAGAGATTGACAAGGATCTTGCATTCAAGGAGATTGATGATTACTGGGATGAGAATCAAGAAGCTATTAACGAGTATATAGAGGCCAATGGTTTCTGCAAGTATTCTCCTGACCGTGAGGCGTGGAAGCAGATGGCCTCTGACATCATTGACGATGTCCCCAGATTCTTAGATGATACCTTCCCTGATTGGAAAGGTGTAAAAGGCGAGGAAGAGCTCTACGAGGTCATCCAGAATGACGAGATGCAGTTTAAGGGCTTCATCGATGCAGTTATTCTTAGCAAAGACAAAAGAGGTAAAAATAAGATATGGCTCCTCGACTGGAAAACAGCAGGCTGGGGCTGGAAGCCTTCCAAGAAACAAGACTTTAACTACCAGATGCAGCTGATACTCTACAAGCACTTCTGGTCGCAGAAGCACAACATTGATCCAAAAGATATAAAGGTTGGCTTTATCCTCTTGAAGAGAGACGGAAAGAACGGCAAGCGATGTGAGCTTGTTGAAGTGTCAGGCTCAGAGGCAAAAATTAACAAGGCCGTAAAGACTGTAAGGTCAATGCTTGCAGCAGTTAGAAAGGGATTTTTCCCGAAAAACTTTAGTGCCTGCAGGTGGTGCGAGTTCAAGAGCACAGAGCACTGCCCTAACTCATAGAATAATTTTTACTTTCTTGCCTGTGCAAATAATATTACACTAATGGTCGTTTTTTCGACTAGCACGGAAAATTAATGAAAAAGAAGAAAATTTTAATGCTAAGCGATCACCTGCTAAGCACGTCCGGTGTGGGATGCCAATCTAGATATCTTGCCTTCGGACTAGCTCAAACAGACAGGTGGACAATTAGGCAGTTCGGGGCTGCAATCAAACACACAGATTATTCAGTGGTTCAGCCTCACCCAGAAATTGTAATTAAGCCTGTTGATGGCTTTGGAACTCAAGATATGATTAGAACCACTCTGGCAATGGAAAAACCAGATATTCTTTTAATCTTTACAGATCCTAGGTTTTTTACCTGGCTTTTTGAGATGGAAGATGAGATACATCAAGTTTGCCCAATTGCATACTGGCACGTGTGGGACAATGGCCCCTGGCCAGAATTCAACAGAACAGTGTATGAATCAACTGACTTAGTAAACTGCCACTCTCATATGACATACGAGCTCGTAAAAGAAAAGTTCCCTAACAAAACAAACTTTATCCCTCACGCTCTCCCGCAAGACTTGTTTAAAAAATTACCCGACCAGGAGCAGAAATATTACAAGAAAATTCTTTTAGGTGAAGAAAGAAAGGATCATTTTGTTGGAATCTGGATCAATAGAAATGCAAAGAGAAAAAGGCCCAATGATCTTCTAGAGTCCTGGAAGCTATTTTTAGAAAAGCTTGAAAAAGATCAAGGGCATAGAAAAGCCACGCTTATAATGCACACAGATCCCTTAGATCAAGAAGGACCTAACCTCTACCAGACCGTTGATATGATGGGCATTAGCTCAAACGTTTTCTTTTCTACAGATAGGCTTGAGTTTGAAAAGATGAACGTTTTGCATAATATTTCTGACTTCTGCATTAACGTATCTTTAAATGAAGGCTTTGGACTGACAACGCTTGAGTCAATGCAGTGTGGAAATCCAATTATTGCACCTAAAACTGGCGGCCTAACAAGGCAAGTTGTCGATCATAGAGATGGAAGTGAAAACGGTATTGCGCTTCCCATAGAGACTAGGTCTTTGGTGGGCAGCCAGCTAGTCCCCTATATCTATGAAGACTATGTTTCTAATGAAACTATCTCTAGAGCTATCTTCGACCTCTATAAAATGGGCCCCGAAAAAAGAAAAGAGCTTGGAGAAAAAGCCAGAAGCTATGCACACTCAGAATTCTCATTGTCTGATGTCATACAAAAATGGGATGAGAGTTTGTGGAAGCTTTCTGAGGATTGGGAAAATAATAGAAGATCAATTTATCAACCCTATTCTGTGAGGACTTTTTAATGAAAAATGTAGTCTTTAGAGGGCCATGCTTAACAAACTCTGGATACGGGGTTCACTCTCGTCAAATATTCAGATGGCTCCTTGCAAATGAGAGAGCCGGCAATATTAAGCTTTATTGCCAGCCCACAGGATGGGGTATTACAACCTGGTCAATTTCTCCTGATCGGTATGAGGGTTTAGCAGGAGAGATTATGCAAAGAAGTATAAACTTAGATGTTAAGCCTGACATTTCTTTTCAAGTTCAATTGCCTTTCGAGTGGGACCATGAATTAGCTTCATACAATGTTGGAATAACCGCAGGAATTGAAACAGACAGATGTCATGAGTCTTGGCATCAACATATTCAAAAAATGGATTCAGTTATTGTGCCTTCAGAGCACGCAAAAAGAAGTATGTCTGGGGCCTTTTCTTCTAAGATAGATGTTATTCCTGAAAGCTATTTTGACCAGATTGCTAGTGGCGAAAAAGACTTTGACCAGTTTGACTTTTCCACTCCTTTTAATTTTCTTCTTTTTGGTCAAATTACGGGCAATAATTCCGAAAATGATAGAAAAAATTTTTATAATACTGTAAAATGGTTTTGTGAAGAGTTTAAAGAAGATAAAAAAGTAGGCTTGATCGTCAAGACAAATAGAGGCAGGTCTACGAAGATAGATAGATTAGCAACTTCTCAACTTTTAACTAAGCTTCTAGCCGAAGTTCGACCATCGGATTTTCCAAAAATTCACCTTGTGCACGGCGATCTTGAAGACGCAGACCTCTATCGTCTTTACAATAGCGAGAAAGTAAAAGCTCTTGTTACTCTAACTAGAGGAGAGGGCTTTGGTCTACCTATTCTTGAAACTGCAGCCGTCGGAAAACCAGTAATTGCAACCAACTGGTCAGCACATACCGAGTTTCTAAGAATTGGTAGTTTTGCAAAAGTTAGGTATGAGCTTAAAAGCATTCCTAAGTCAAGGTCTGATAGCGATATATTTGCTGCAGGATCTAAGTGGGCAGAAGCTGATGAGGATGATGCAAAGAAGAAGATGAGAAAAGTGTATGAAAACTACAAGCAGTTTCTTGATTCTTCGCAAATTTTAAAAAAGAAAATTATTGAAAACTATTCTTGGGAAACAATCGCCAGCTTATATGACAAGAAGTTTGGAGATCTTTGGTGATATTGTTCCTCTCTGGCATGTGCATCTTTTTAGGGATATCCCTCTGTGTTTCCCTGTTTTATCTTTGGAGATTTTCAAGAATTATTTTAAATTTTGAAGATGCGCTTGAAGACTCTTTGGAAGTCTTAGATGGATCGTTCCAGTCCATTGGAGACGTTCTACAGAGGCCTATTTTTTATGACAGTCCCGAAGTTAGAATAGTCATTGATGAAATAGGAAAGTCTAGAGATGCTATATTATATATAGCTAATCGAGTATCCAACATTTCAGACACGAATGAGTAATTATGACAAAGAAAGTTGTAAAGAGACGTCGCAAAAAAAGAGGTAAGAATAAACTTAGGCAGTATTTCCATGAAGGAACTCAAGCTGCAATTGAAAATTTTCAGGCTACTGAAGCACTAAGCGAAAAACACAAGATTTACGATGAAGAAATACGCCCTGCATTTGAGAAGCTGGCGGAAAATTTAATCTTCATTTACAAGTTCTCTTCACTTCATGAAAACTATGAAGCTCTAAAAAATGATTGTGTTTCTTTTCTGTATGAGACCCTTTACAAATTCGATGCCTCAAGAGGGACAAAAGCGTTTTCTTACTTCAATGTAGTTGCTAAGAACTTCCTTATAATCAAGTCAAAGCAAAAAACCAAGTTTGTAAAGAGGAACGTTAGCCTTGATAATCCCGATACTTTTACACCTTACGAGAGCATGTCTCTGGCAAATGATTTTACTCAAATGGGTTTTGAGTCTCCCACAGAGATAAAGCAGAAAAAAGAAGGAATATTTAAACTTCTATCTGAAATACAGAAAAAGGCAACATCTGAAAATGAAAAGCTTTGCATATCGGCTATAATTTCTCTTTTTGAAAACGTTGATGATCTAGATTTTTTAAATAAGCGTGCTGTCTTTGTCTATTTGAGAGAAATGAGCGGGCTCAATCCAAAGCAGTTAACCACTACGATGTCTTCTATTAAGAAGAAGTATAGAGAAATTAAGGACCACGACGAATATTATGCCATCTTCGGATAATAGAAACAAAGAACTTGCTGATGCAGAGGAAGACGTAACTTCAGACAAGCTTTGTGAAGAAATATATCGAAATGCTACAGCAGATCGAGAAAAAGCTTCAATGCTGATTACCAATCTTTGGAAAGAGGTAACAGCAGATCCAGAAAAGCACGCGCTATTCGGCTCAGCAATCTCTAAATACCTAGAGAGGATGGCAAAGTCAAACGATCAGCTCATCAAATTAGCAGAGTTATTCCAGAAAAAGTCTGATGAAGAAGAAAAAGAAGAAATAGATTCTGATAGCCTCTATACGAAAATTTCTGCAGGAGATGAATAATGGCATTTCCAGTCTCTATGTTTCGTCAAGTTGTCGTTATTGAAGTAATTGATGATGCTCAAAGGTATTCTCTCCTCACACCAGAAGAACTATCTAGTCTTTTTGAGTCTAAAAAAAGCAAAGAGCCAGAAAAGTCTGGTGGAATATTTTCTGTTTTCAATTCAACAAAGTCAGCTGCTTACGAAGTTTTAAAAAAGCAAATTCTTTGTTGCCCTAAAAATAGCATAGTTGGATTAGACGTTACTGCTAATGAAAATGACGGTGTTGTTCCGAGAATTTATTATCCATTTTTTCAAAGTCATTTCTCTCTACCCGTCAAGCCAGGAGAGCATGTATGGGTTTTTACTCCGGGTGTAACTACTGAGGCCGGCGCGCCAGCTGCTACGCTCTCAAGAAATCTTTCAGACGCAGGAAAAAATGAAGAAGAGCTGCTATCTTTCACACCATCAGAGGTAATGTGTGAAGGATACTGGATGTCTAGGATCTGCCTTCCCCGCTATGCGGAGGACCTTAATTTCTCTCATGCCGACCGCTCTAAATCACTCATTAATATTTCGGAACAGACTTCTAAAAAAGGAGGGCCAGAAATAGGTCCGCCCCAGTTTAATAATGGAATAGGGTCTAATGAAAATCGCGATATCAAGACTTCTAAGACACTTAGAACAGATTTAGACTATGAAGACATTAATAGCCTTGCAAAGGGGTCATCTCTTACGACTCGAGAAGCAGTGCCTAGATTTACAAGCAGGCCGGGAGACTTAGTCCTGCAAGGATCTAATAACACTCTGATTTGCCTAGGAGAAGACAGGCCAAGCTCTTCTGTTACGGAAGAAAGTAGCGTTAATTATAAGCTTCCTGAAGGTGAAGAACCTAACAAGGGTGCCAAACCCGTAAAAAATCTACCCAGGCTTAAGGGATATCAGGGAAGTATAGACATTGTCGCCGGAAGATCAGCAGCTGCAATCATAAATCCTGAACTCGAGGTAAACTTAAGACCTCCAGAAACCCCTACTATTACTGATAAAAATTCTAGAGAATACGAAGAGGTAGAAAAAAGAACTTGGACTTTTACTGACAAGGATAAACGACAAGGTTCAAAAAAAGACGGAATACCCTCGCAGAATATCCTAGAAGGTGACCCGAACTTTATTACAGACCTTTCTAGGGTCTACATTTCAATGAAGACTAACGGAGATGAAAATCTAGGATACACAGAGCCTAGTTTGCTCCCGCGCCTTGGAAATGACCCAACTTTTAATCCAGTTGCAGATTCTCCCTATGTCATTACCAAGTCTAAAGAAGTTAGGATTATTGCAAGCCATCCTAGGCAAGCTGATGGCAAATTTCTAGAAGACACAACAGATGCAGGGAGCGTTAGAATCATAAAAGAAGGTCAGGTAGACGAAGAAGGTCATCCTAAAACTCAAGCTTGTATTTTAATGAACCCTACCGGGACTATGCTTATTGACAGCCCATCAATAGTAATAGGATCAGGGAAAGAAAATGAAAATGGTGAAGGAACTCAGGTTTATATTGGTAATAACGCTACTGAACCCATTGTTTTGGGTGGAATTCTAAGAGATTTGCTTTCCAGCTTGCTCACTTCATTCGAGCAAAATGCACCTAATTTTGTTGCAACCGGAACTGGACCTGGAATATTAAACCCGTCAATTGTTTCCGAGATAGCTCGAGTAAAAGGGCAGCTTGATTCTTTCTTAAGCAAAAATGCGAAAACAAAGTAATGGCCCTGAATCAAGATAAGCTAGTCAATGGTCTAAAAGACGCTTTTACAAAAGCTAAAGAACTAAAGAAGACTAAAAAAAATGTCGACGGCCAAGAAGTAGAAGTTTCTGAGCCCAAACATAGCCAGGATGCCATTGCAGGATTTATTACTGATGCCATCGTTGATTATGCATCAGATGCAGAAATAATGATCCCTGTTCCTTCAACTTTAATCGTAACCGCACCTCCAGCTCCCCCCGATGCAGCTTCTTCCGGTGCAAAGCTTAAAGTTAAAACATCACAGGTAGGCGCGCCCGCATTAAAGTCAGTAATTCTGGCATCTTTAAAAACTCAAGATCCTGCAATGACAGCAATTACAAGCGGAATAATTGCGTATGCTGCATCTTTTACTGCTTTTTCAAACATTGCTAACACGATTGCAGGGGTTGGAACTACAGTGATGGCACTACCTCCTTTGCTGGCACCAGCTGTCGCCGCAGGATTAGCCCAGGGTGAAGAAGACGATGTAATCAAGTTAATGGCCTCAGCTATTCATAGTTCTTTTAAGGTTGCAACCTTTGCAGGTGCAGGAACTAACACAGCTCCACCTGCAGCAGGACCTATAGTTAGCACTCTCATGTGATCCATTTTTATTAACAGTGATATTTAGTTTTGACCACTTTCCCCGGAATCTATGATGGCACGTAGCTTTAAAAGCGTTGGAACTTTATCTACCAACAAGAAATATGAGGTAAAGACGCTTCCAAAACCCATAGGATTTAAAACACCTTTGCGTCTAGGAGTTCTTAAAGAGGGCATATTTTCTATGCACTACACGCCCATAGATCAAATACAAGACAATTTAAAGAATTTGCTCTTGACTAATCACGGAGAAAGGTTAGGTTTTTACGACTTCGGCGCAGATCTTTTACCATTAGTTTTTGAGTCATCTGCCGAAGTAGACATAGAAGAAGAAGCAATGGTAAGGATAAAGACATCCGTTCAAAAATATTTACCTTTTATAGATCTTCAAGAATTTGAAAGTCAATTTCAGCCGGCTGAAGGTGACGGCCTATCTCGACTGAAGATTAGGTTGACTTACGATGTTCCCGTTTTAGAGGTAGAAAATAGATCGCTTTCCATTGAAATAACCGGAGGAGCATAGTGGCAGAAGATACTAAAAAGAAGGTTCTTCCTGACAGGCAAAGATCCTATTTGAATAAAGATTTCGGTTCTTTAAGAGGCGACCTGCTGGAGTATGCAAGAACTTATTTTTCCGACAAAATACAAGATTTTTCAGAGGCTTCCGTAGGTGGTCTTCTTTTAGACTTGGCAGCATATGTTGGAGATGTAAATTCTTTTTACTTAGATCACCAGTTTAAAGAACTTGATCCAAACACAGCAGTTGAAGAAGAAAATATAGAAAGAATGCTGAGAATGGCAGGCGTCGATATTGAAGGCGCAAGCCCTGCTGTTGCAAGCGTGAAGTTTCTAATTGAAGTGCCAGCAGAAAGAAAAGGCTCTGTGTATCAACCTCAGTCTGCTGCCCTGCCAATAATCAAGCAAGGAACGATTGTCTCTACGGGAGATGTTAATTTTAACCTAACCGAAGATTTAGACTTTTCTAAAAAAGACAAGAATGGCAACTTGATCGCTGGCGTAAAAGTTCTTACTACAGACACAGAAGGAGTCCCTACAAATTACACACTGTCTCTCAGCGGCATATGCGCATCAGGTGTTGAGACAGAAGAAGTCTTCGCCATTCCTGATGTTCACATCCCATTTAGAACCATTACGCTTGCTAACGAAGACGTAAATGTCATACTTTCAGTTTTTGATACAAATGGAAATGAATATTACGAAGTAGATGCGCTCGCACAAGACACGGTTTTTGTTTCAACAGTAAATCTTTCTGACGACAATCTCATTGTAAAAGATAACCTGGACTTAAGATTTGCAAATAGAAGATTTGTAACAGAGACTGACTTTCAAACAAAAGAGACCACACTTAGATTTGGAAGCGGAAATGAAACTTCTTCAGATTCTGATGCGATTCCTGACCCCAGCACTCTGTCTCTTCCGCTTTATGGCAAAAAGGCATTTTCAAGATTTACGATTGATCCCGGTGCTTTGCTTAATACATCTACTCTAGGAATATCTCCAAGGAATACTGCCTTGACTGTAAGATATCGTCACGGCGGAGGTCTAGATCACAATGTAGGGGCTGAAACCATAGTAGGAGTCCAGACACTCCTTATGGACTTTGATGAGTCTGTAAGCGCTCTAGTTGCTAGAAATGTGAGAAGCTCTACTGAGTGCACTAATGAATCACCTGCAACGGGAGGTGCTGATGCACCCTCTATCGATGATCTCAGATCTAAAATAGCACCAGCAAGAAACGCTCAGTCAAGAATAGTAACTAAGCAAGATCTTCTCTCCAGGATTTACACTTTACCTGCGCAGTTCGGAAGGGTTTTTAGGGCAGGAATTAGGCCCAATGAAAACAATCCAAATGCCAGCCAGTTGTTTGTTATAAGTCGAGATGACGCAGGTCGCTTAATTATGTCTCCAGACACCCTTAAGAAAAACCTTGTTAAGTATTTGAACGAGTTTAGGCTAATTTCTGATGCAATAGATATTTTAGATGCTCAAGTTCTTAATGTGGGAGTAGACTTTCAAGTCGCCATCGATCCTAACTTTAATCAAGAAGTTGTCTTGCAAGATGTGATTGATAAGATAGCAAGCTATATGGATATCGAAAACTTTCAAATAGACCAGCCTGTCATATTGTCAGACCTTGAAAATCTTGCTTTTAATACTCCGGGCGTTCTATCTGTAATAGACTTGAGACTGAGAAACCTCAGCGGCATCTTTAAAAAGAGAAAATATTCTTCCTCTACATTTAATGTCTTGTCACAAACTAGAAAGGGTATTGTTTTCCCGCCTCCTGGAGGAATTTTTGAGTTAAAGTTTGATGAATTTGATATAAGAGGAACGGCTCTGTAGGATAAACCATGTATAGAATTTTAACTGCCTCCAAAGACACATATATTACAAATAAGATCATCAACAACGATTTTAGGGCCACAGATGCAAATGTTGGTCGAGCTGGAACTCTTGACTTATTCAAGCTTTTCGACGAGTCAGATATTTCAGGTGAGTCTAATCCTAAAGAATTAACAAGAGTTCTTATTAAATTTGATCTAAATCCTCTTCGACAGCTGACAGGATCTACACTAGACTATACAGACCCTTCGTTCAAGTGCAATGTTAAAATGTTTGATGTCATGGGAGGTCAAACTCTGCCTAGCAACTTTAAGCTAATACTTTTTCCTTTGTCAAAGTCTTTTGATGAGGGAATTGGAAAAGATGTTGTTAAGTTTCAAGACCTTGATGCTGCAAACTTTATTACTTCTAGCATATCGGGAGATACTGCAGTTGCCTGGAATGTTTCCGGAGCGAATCGCCAGGGTCTTTTAGGATCCAGCAATATTGATATTATTTCTAGCGGTAACTTAAGTGATGGTAACGGAGTCGCAAACCTCTGGAAAGAACAGCTTTTTAGCAACGGCTCAGAAGACTTATGCATAGATGTAACCACACTAGTTTCAGCTACACTCTCAAATCAGATCCCGGATCATGGCTTTAGAATTTCATTTTCAGGAACACAAGAAACAGATGAAAAGACCAGATTTGTAAAGAGATTTTCTTCAAGGCATTCTTCAAACAGGAATGTTACACCTAGACTTGAAGTTATGTTCGATGATTCAATTCAGGATCATCATGAGTCCTTCTTTTTTGACTCAACTGGTTCCATATTCTTGAACAACAAGATTAGGGGCAGACTGAAGAACATAGTTTCAGGATCTTCGCTGTCAGAGATTAAGGGCAATAACTCTCTTCTCGTGAAGGTGTCTACTGGATCCTATAGTAAAGTTATCACAGGTTCTCAGTTTAGTCGTTCCACAAACTTTGTGACAGGAGTTTATTCTGCATCTTTCGCGATTTGGAGCGGTGATAATACTGTCGTTAATACAGGGACATACGGCTCAGTATCCCTATCTGACTATGTAAGAGATAGCGGCTCCATAACTTTCACTACTTTCTGGCAGTCGCTCGATTCCACAGTAGGATTTTTTACGGGTTCACTTAAGATTAAACGACAAAATACCTCGGGATTTACTAATGTTGACCCAGTTCTTTCGTGGAATATTTCAAATTTAAATGCTTCTTATAAGCCTGGAAATAAAGTTCGAATAAGAGTTGTAGCTTTCGATATCGGAGAGCCTGTTGTTGTTCATAGGGTTCCCCTAGAAAGAAAAAGCAAAATTTACACCTCAGCTTATTACAGAATTAGAGATGCTTATACCCATGACGTAGTAATACCGTTCGAGACTAGCAAAAATGCAACACTTCTTTCTACGGACTCTGATGGCATGTATTTTGATATCTTTACCGATGATTTCCCCATCGGTAGAAGTTTTGTAATCGACATCCTTTTAAAGGATTCAGGAGTAGATAGAGTATTCGAGAAAATAGGCGGAAGTTTCAGGATTGATCCGTAATGTCAAGTAAGCGTTCACTTACACAGGGTGCACCACCCGTTTTTACTTCAGATATAGTTCGCGCAGCAGACGGGGACAGCCGTGCACTGTATAATCAAGATAAGCAAACCTTAAAATCTTCCGGAATCATAAAAAGCACAGCTTTTAGGTATGATCAACCTGGCACAGGCCTAAGGTCAACACAGCAAATTGCCCTCGATTACGCAGGCCTAGAAAATCATATATTTTTCAACTCTGCAGTTACTTCTGTAAATGTTGCATTTGATAGGATTATTAACAACTATCCTTTTGACGGCACTAGTGCTGAGAGAATAGAGTTTCTTGACAGTCTGACAGGATACGAAAAATACATCTTTGATAAATTTCCTACGAGCAAAGGATACCTGTTCTTTTCGGGATCAACACATGGAGGTCCTCTAGAAGGTTCTCACATTAAAGTAGTTGATTTTGCTGGATCTACATTTCCCACACTCTCAAAAAGAGACGACGGAGAAAATGTTCTAGATCCCTTAAATAGATCAATTAGTTTTGAAATGGAGCTATTTGTTCCAACCATTGCAAATTCAAACCAGGTTGTCATACAAAAACTTTCAGGGTCTACTAAGGGGATAACACTAGGTCTTTCCCAGTCTGCAAGCACGACTACATGCAATCTTTTGTTCGCTATTTCTTCAGGCTCAGAAGCTCGACTACACACTAGCGCATCTATTGCAAAAGGAAAGTTCAATCATATATGCGCAACCTTTAATAGAAAGGCTGGAAATAATTTTCTAGAAATATTTGTTAATTCTGCAAGAGTTGCAACATCTTCTAAGTCATATGGAATGGGGAACATCGATTTCCAGGTATCTCCTCTTGTAATTGGTAGCGGTTCTATTCACCGACACATGGGGCCTAACTATTCGACACTTAACTTTACACCAACACAAACATTCTCAGGTGCATTAGACGAGCTTAGAGTTTTTCATTCAATCCGCTCTGAAGAAACTCAAAAAGAGTTTAAAAATAAAAACATCTTTGCTGAAGAAGACCTAAAGCTCTACTTTAAATTTAATGAGCCTACCGGTTCACTAGGTCAAAGAAGTAATATTGTTTTAGATAGCAGCGGAAACTCTCTTCACTCTTTAATAACTAATTTTAAACACAGTCTTAGAAATACATCTTCGATAGATGTCCCTCTTAAGGATGAAAAAGAAGAATTTAATCCGGTGTTATTCCCAGGATATAGTAAAGTTCACTTGCTCAATATGGATCTATTGAACAGCGGGACTTCTTACGATCAAGAAAACCCTAACTTGATTACAAAGCTTGTTCCTAAACACTACTTTGAAGAAGGTAAGGCCTTTTTCGGATTTGAAAATGAAGAAGGAAATATCACGGGATCGATAGGAGGGGCGAGTATACCGGGATCTGCTGAGCTTGGGACTGAACAAATACTGTCTTCTTTCTTGTATGTTTGGGCCAAGTTCTTTGATGAAATGAAGATATACGTGGACCAGCTTTCTAAAGTAAAGACTGTAAGCTACGATCGAGAAGACACGATAGCTGATCATCTTCTACCTTCCCTAGTGGACCATTACGGCGTATCAATACCTAACTTTTTTGCAGATTCAGATCCAGCTCAGTTTTACCAGGGTGAAGATCTAAAAGATATCGCAGGTTACTCATCAAAAACGCTCCAGTTTGTTAAGAATGAAATCACCAGAAGAATACTAACTAATTTTCAGGATGTGATTAGGTCCAAGGGAACGCTTCATGGCGTAAAGTCTCTAATCAGGTCTATGGGAATCGACCCAGACTCAAACTTTAGAATAAGAGAGTTTGGAGGGCCTACTCAGCGAAAAATTAAACAGTATCGAAAAAGAAAGACAGAAACAAGCACCCTACTGACATTTTCAGGATCTCTTGCGACAACTGTGGTCAAGACAAGTGTTGATCTCAGGGGCATTAACCCAAAGATGCCATTTGTCCAGTCACCATTTCTCTCGGGTTCCAGAATTGAGGTAGGAAATCCTTTAATACGCGGGTCGATGGTCAACAAGGGGACAAGAAACGGTGTTCACGGAGTCTCAAACCAGCCATCTGACGGTCTATTCACGTCAGGTTCTTGGACCTATGAGGGAATTTATAAGTTTGAAAATATTACTGCAACAGGATCTGTAGCTTCCCATCCCACCACGCAAAGCCTAATGAGACTAAACGTATCAGGCGCAGTTTCTAATGCTAATGCCTACGGATTAATCTTTAATTTATTAGCTGTTACAGGATCAGAAAACTCCGGAGTAAGACTGTTTGGCCGACCAAGTTTTGGGGTAACTTCAACGACTGTTTATCCCGCTCTTGATATGGAGCTTTCTGGTGTTGATATATTTGATGGTCAAAAATGGAACGTTTCATTCGGGCGCTTTCGAAACGACCTTACAGGTTCTGCGGTATCTTCCTCTTATTTCTTGCGCTGTGCACGACAAGATAACGGAAGGATAGTAGACTATTTTGCAACATCTTCTTTTTACCTAGAGGATCCATCGGGTTCTTTCGGAAATGTTGTTTTGCAAAGCCTTTCCAATAATCCTTCCGGGTCCTTCTTTACCATAGGGTCTCAATCTTTGAATCTAGGGACAGGTTACTATCTCAACACAAGAAATGTTAGGCCTCTAGCAAACCAGACGAACTTTACTGGAAAAGTCGGTCATATAAGATTTTGGTCGAAAGCTCTGCAGGCTGAGGAGTGGAAGGAGCATGTAAGGAACTTTAAGTCTCTTGGTGTATCCAATCCTCTGGTCAACTTTAACTTTGAGACAACACCCAGCGGTTCTTTTGAAAGACTGAGGATCGACGCGTCGACAGACCAGGTTTTAACTTCTGCGCTAGCCAACCGCAGCAGACAGATATTTGATTTCTCACAGAATGACTTCCATCTCACAGGAACTGGCTTTGCATCGGGATCAGATATTATATTTCCCGAGACATTCTACTATAGTCATATTTCACCAAGGTTTGATGAAGCCGAGACAGACGTCAAAGTCCGCGCAAGAGGATATTCTCAGAAAGCCAACGTAAAAGAATTTGATGTAGAGTTTGCACCCATTCATAAGCTGCAGCCTTCTCTTGAGCCCACAGATGATCCAAGATTTACCATAGATTTTTCCATAGCAGATGCAGTCGACGAAGACATAATCAATATTTTCTCCACACTTCAGGAAATTGAAAATGCAATCGGTAACCCAGAGTTGATGTTTGCTCCTGATTATCCCAGCTTGACAAATCTAAGAGATGTTTATTTCAACAGACTGACTAAAAAAATAAATAATAAAGAATTTTTTGAATTTTATAAGTGGTTCGACGGCGCTGTAGGAAACATGATCGAAGACTTGCTACCTAAGAAAACAAGATTCCAGGGTATAAATTTCGTTATTGAATCTCACATTTTAGAGCGACCAAAATTTGAATACTTATTTAACGATCACTACTTGGGTGATAACAATAGAAGTGACCTAAAGGGTAGAATTCTACTCCAGCAGTTTGTCGCATCCATGAAGAAGTTCTAAGAGGGATAAATGATTTTTGCACCTTTTACAGACAGATTTGGAAAATCCACACAGATAAGTGGGTCAATAAGAGCACTGTCAGCCTACAGAGACACAAAGAGGAATTTGCCCGCAAGCTACAATCCACACGCTTCAGGATATGTGTCAGGAAGCATAAGCGGATCTAATATTTCTTCTACTGATCCCTATCGCCAGGGTGTGAGCATCAACAATGCATTCGTTGCACAAAAAAGAGCACTTCCCAGGCTTTATTCCGGAAGAGAAGACAATGTAATAGAGTTTCACCAGTTTGGCGAAGAAGATACGTTTAAGGACTTTACTCCCTTTACTGATATGCCTACACTCGGAACTGTTACTGTCTCTGGAATCACGGCGGACGGCGGGCCTATATCTTTTGTAAATGGTCTTGGATCATCGATATCTTATCCTGTCGTAGGAGATAATCCCAGCTATAAGAACCTGGATCTTGAAGACGGAGTTATAGAGCCGCTAGCAATTCGAGGACCTGCAACTTTCACGTCTCTCGACCCGCGGCTTGAGCCTCATGATATTCGTGCATCGTTAATGGATGGATGTCAAGACTCTTACGGGCACACTACGATCATCTCCCGCCTCATAAATCAAAAAACAGGATCAGGAATCTCCGCTTTCTTTGATGCACCAGAGCACTTTGGATTTCTTTTGACTGCTAGTATTAGGTTGGATGATCCGATATTTGAAGACACCCGAAAGATTCGTCCTTTTAACGATAACGGTTATCTCAATAAAGGGAATGACACAGAAGTAGATCAACAAAACTCTGATATTATTGGGAAAGTAGCGGAAATGAGCCCAGACACAGAAATATTTCCACCTCCAGCAACAAAGGTTGCAACGTCAGGATTTGTATTTAATAATCCTGAAGGAACTGACTCAATAGCTTTTGGAGGCAAGAGATACTATGCCTAAAGTTGTTGAGCTAACAAAGATCAAATATGACTTAACCCGAAATTTCACTTCAGCTAACGGGCACGCCTACACCGCTGGAAACCTAATCTTGTGGACCCGGGCTGATGAGAGCAAGCAGTTTGATGATCAAGGGTCAGGTGGGCATTCACTCGAAGCCGACTTGGCAATGCTGAGACCTAATTCTGGCCCTCTCGTTAATTCGGACCTGAATAATCTTAGATCTACGATTGAACTTAGCAAGCCCCACCCGGTAAAGATTGAAGACGCTGCTGACCTGTCTTTTGGTGACGGATCTTCAGACACAGACTTTAGTATGAGTCTCTGGGTAAAGCTAGAAAGCTTGTCCAGTTCAAACAATCTTATTTCAAAGTATGAATCCGGCAATTTTGAGTATGCAATCTATACCTACGGTGCTAGCACTCTTATTGCGGTGCTCTATAACAATAATAACAAAACTAACCGTTTGCAACTTCAAGCGCTTTCAGCACCCTTAGTAGTCGACCAATGGATGCACATAGTTTTCACTTACGATGAATCGGCCGCAACAAGCGCCAAAGGCACATTTTATCTTAATGGCACCGCGCTTTCTACTTCTGGAGGCATATTCAATAGTTACACCGCAATGACTAATACAACGGCACCAATTAGAGTGGGCGCAGTAGCTACTTTGGGGTCTGACGCACAAAACCAAACTCCTGAATTTTACGAATTTGCCATCTGGTCGGGTAGGGTTTTGTCGGCTACGGACGTTGCAGCCCTTTATGATGTGAAGAACGGTGTAAAAACGGGATTCTTAAGTCAAGAACAGCACAAAAGATCAGGTATGATATCGCTCTTGCCTAGAAATGTTCTTAGTATTCGTGACTCTAAGACAGGATCATATCCTACAACAGCTCGGACTGGCGACTCAAGAACAGGAGTTTACAACACTAAGTTTGACGACAGAAAAACTCTAGTTTTCGGAAATTCATCAAATGTCACATTTGGAGCTGCCGCGCTCTCTGGTTCTTACTACCAGAATGACCTTGTCGCATCACCCAGTTCTGGGCCTACACTCAAAGGCTCTGGAAAAATTGTCGCAGGCATCTCTGACACTAATATTCAGTTCACAAAAGGCGAAGATCTTAAACCCTTTGTAGAAGAAAATTTTTACGCTATCGATGCTGCTTCATTCAATGACCCGTTCTATAATACGGGTAGCTCACCAGCAGATGTGGGACTAGGCTTTAAGTCCCCGATTAGGTCTAAGACAAAAATCGAGATTGACATCTCTCCCCATGAAGTATCAGAGATTGGAATGCTTTTAAACAGCGGTGCTAACAAGATATTTCCCATGGGATACTATAATTTTGGCAGATCCCGCTGGGAGCCTATAGGGCGTGGGAGAGACTTTTTTACCACAGGTTCGGCAACTAATCCAACGCGAACATACAGAAGACAAGACTTTTTAGCAGAGGCGATGATTGGCTTTGCTCCTAGCATTTACCAGGGGTCCGTTCCAGGCACCGACCCATTATTCCCATCCCTTAGAAAGTATCACGGCGGCGCCGGTGCCGTAATTAGTAACTTTGGCTTTCCTTATCATCCGAAATTTCACGCGACAGGTTCCCAGGTTTTTCACATGACCGGAGTTCTTAACCAGCCTTTTCTTTGCGAAAAGATTGTTTTTGAAACAAGTTGTTCTTATGATCACTCGTCTACTACAAACGCCGGAGAAATTTCAGCTTTTAGCTTCTTCATTCTAAATCAGAGAGATAATTTTTCACTCAATGATCCTGCGACTCAGCGAACTTATGCAGATTCTATAACGCCGGCTTCCAATGAGCAGTTTGGAACACTTACTGCTTCAATACCTACGGACATTGCTCTAACTGCAGGTGCCAATACTACGCGAGTAGACACGATAAGAGATATCGTGACGTATTTTCAAATATCTTCACACGCCCGGCCAGTTTTCCAGCCGTCTAATGCTTCGTACATGGGCGACTTCTATAGGAGCAGGACTGCTAGAGAGTTTAATTTTACGCCGACCGCGCCAATCCCTGGCGATTATTCTGACTCAAACAACATATCATTTTTTCCCAAGCGTTTTGTGGTATCAGGAACAGTCAAGGCGCCAAGAATGAACTTTGCCGCTATGCCGGCTCTCGGCGTCGGAAGTGACAATGGGACTAACAGCAGCATTTTGACCTATATGCAAGGTTACGCAATGAACCTTAGGTTTTCTATGGGTCAATCTGGCTCCGTCTCCGGGCCTCAATACGGAGAAGGGGCTAGCCGCCAAGGTCTTGGAAATCCTTCGGGCCGCGGCCTAACCGGAGAGCTAACGGGAATAGATAATTTGATTTCATCTTCGATAGTGGGTGGAAAAGAAGTCTTCCTGGAGTCTGAAACGCGTTTCGGTAGTCAGACGCCTAAATGGAAGCTCCCTGATCCAAAGTCTAGAAGCATTAACTCACCCTACTTGCTTTTACCCGGAGACAAGCTTGTTCTCGGTTGCCAGATCCCCCTCGATACCGACTTCGCGAAGTATGCGAAAGATCAAGTCGGAAGCGGGCAGGTCCCCACTATTGCACCAAGCATGAAGTTTTTCCCTGGAAACCTTAAGCTAACTCTTTACGGAAGCTTTGTCAAGGACAGCAAAGAGTTTCACTACGGTCTCAATCAGCCCTTAACGTCAGACGCTATCCACGAGGATATTCAAGACACTACGTCGCCCATGGGAGAGTCAAACTGCCTAGACCAATACGAGACCCAATACAAGTCTCAATTCTCAGGTAGCTATGTCGGAAATGTGATTACTGGATCAATGATCACTAATGCAAATGGAAAAGACGGCTCCGTAGACGCAGCAGGTTTCAGGGGTATTCATTACTTCAGATCAGGCTCTCTTCTACGTGCAACGCAATTGATCGACGGTAATGAGCGCTATTACGATACTGTCTTGCCAACCCTAGAAGACACTTATCGTCTCGGCGGTGGGCTTGTTTACGGCAAAGACGGATCACCGAACCAGAACTTCTTTTTTCTAGGTCCACAACTAGATAAGGGCTACGGTTTTGTTT
>MDSZ01239673.1_pt1 | contig 19221 bp, 12 predicted proteins | sample 811201 | NCBI WGS metagenome assembly MDSZ01 (sample SAMN05326647, study PRJNA326480) | marine metagenome | isolation source: seawater | place: Indian Ocean: North | collected 2010 | reverse complement strand
TGAGTGCTTGAGCAGCAGTGAGATGAAGCCTAAGCAGAATTCGAGTGTCCTCCAACACTTCTTCTGGTGATACTTCCAATATTAATTTACCAACTACACAACTACATACTCGTACACTAAATATCACGACTTATTACACGGCGAGTGAACGACGCCGTCAGGTAACGTCGCTTGTTGAGCGATTTCGCCCAATAAATGGCGAAAATCTTTCGGTTTTACAGACTCTGTCGCCAACAGGTTTAGGTATGCTTTGCTTGCGTTTTCTATGCCGGCTGGATCGACTTTCGGAGTCAACAAACTCGGCAAAACGCTCTTGGTGAGTAATTCCGCGAAAGGTTCTCCCATTCTGCGAAACAATACGCGTTGGATCGCGAAGCATTCGTTTACTGCTGCCACCGCTCCGGTGTCGGCGAAGTTATAATCGAATAAAGGCGCGACTAAGCAACACTCGACACCAATCTTTTGAGCGGCGAAATTTGAGAATTCATCTCCAATTTGAGGATTTCCGCCAGTGGTATCGTTGCCTACTAACCAATCGGTCGTGATATTCTTCAACGTCTGCAAACACAACTTCCTTATTGAGATGGAACTATGTTTTTTCGCATTTTCAACCAGTTCTATTAAGCATAAATCTCGCGCCTCCGCGTTTGCGGCGAGCATCGGCGAAAGAAGCGACGTTAATGCAAACGTGTTTAAGGTTTGAATCCAATTCCGCTCTAGTTCGTGCGATTCTCTCGTAAACTCATCGGAACTTGCAGATTGAGAAAGACCAACGCGAATATTTTCGTGAACTTGTAATCGCAACGATAAGAACAACGGTGCAATCATCGGCAAGAGCGACGCTTTGAAAGTATTCGAGAGTTGATTGATGAGAACTAAAGTCTCGCCCAACTCCTTCGAATTTGTCCCTTTACTTCGTAGCGAATCGACGGCATCTGGTAAGTATGGCACAATTGTTTCGTTCAAAATTTGCACCATCTGGTGTAAGTATCCTACGACGCGGTGTCGCACACCTTTTTCTCTCGGCCATCTCTTCAGACACGATACCGTCACTTCCATCGCGGATCGAAAAATTTCACCAACTTTGGGACGTAATTGTACGCAAATTCTCGCGCTGAAACCTTTCGATAAGTTTATTAAAGCTACGACGCATCGCATGGCATTTTGTGACGCCCACGCGTCGTTCTTTGCATCCGTACTATTCACAAACTCAACGATTCTTCCACACAAAACCTGACAAATTTGCATTAAACGCTCGCACTGCTTGTCCTCCGGCACCTCTTCTGCGCCCAATATGGAGCCGGCGGCTTCGAACACGTACAGACGATCGTCGTTACCTTCTTCGGCTTGCGCGCGAGTCCCGATGCTCAGATTAGAAGCAAGATGTGCGACTTTTGATTGAATCTCCTCGAGCATTTTCGACGATAACGGTGCAGCCGCATCCGAGAGAGGCTTTTCTAACGCGGTGAAAATATCGTCCAGCTTAGCAGCCAGATGTGAGCGCACTGGTTTAACCATCCGCATGAACAAGTAACACGCTCGAGAAGATACGTTTGGATCCGAGTGTCGCATTCCTCGCTCATCTAAAAATGCTCTCAGGACAAGGTGTAAAGCTTCTGCGTTTTGTTCAATCATGTTGTGATATCTCACGCATAACTCCATGTATGAGATCGACACGATGCGATGATACGCCGCATTTTTAGAACACTCGTCCCATTTCAGCACTAAGGATAAAACAAGAGACGTGAGCTCGACGTGTTCTTGTGGAGCAACCTCGGCATTGTTGCTTTGAGGAGGTTGGATGCTATTATTTTTGTCCTTAGCGTTGTTAAGGTTTGTTTTCATGGCGAAATTTGCAACCGCGTCCGTGAACCCCGAACTCTCGCCCAGATTATACAATGCCGAAAGCGCCGCCTCGACGCGATACCAAAATACTTCTTTATTATTATTATTATTATTATTATTATTATTATTATTATTATTATTATTATTATTACTAATAGTGTTGAATGCACTCTCTATTGCGGCTTGGGTCGCTCTCAACACGATTTCCGGTGAGGCACGCGAAATATTCCTAAACAACGCCATCAATTCGTGCCTCAACGAAAAGACTTCGCCTTCCAATTCTATGACGTATGGATCTGAGCCATTCGCAAAGTCTGCGCTAAATTTGTTCACAAACTCGAAAGACGAACGATCGATGATATTTTTTAACAGCGTTTCTTGAAACATGGGAATCGACAGTGCCAAAGCGTAGTTATCACATTTCATTCTGTTTGAGTACTGGATCAGGAACTGGCTCGAGGCGGAAACCGCGGATTCATGTTTGGATGGAATTCCGTACATTGCTGCATGCGTGGCTAAGACTAAGAGCAAGCTACACAACTGATCGGATTCTGGCGTTCTTAAACAATCCATCGTTCGCTCTTTCACTGAGCTTTTGCCACCTTTTGAATTGACCGCGATTGGCGAAATGGCGTTGAGCATGCGTAACAGCTCATTTCCGAGAGTTTGTAAGAGCTGTAAAGACTTCATCGCAAATTGCTCGTTGTCGTCACGAAATGACGCCAGGACGAGAGAGGAGCAGGCCTCGACTAGATTAAATCGCGTGATTAACATAAATTTCTTCTCTGCATCCATACCTTTATCGATGAGCGAGGTTAGATATAAGCAAGACGCGGCTCGTAAGTCTTCGTTCGTGTGTCCGGCGCAAGCGGAGACAAAGAACATGAATCCATCGGATGCGATTATGTTCACGTCCACCCAATCGACGTATTTACTCGCGACGATCAGAATGTGCGCCAGAACCTTTCCGTCGCTCGAAAAACTATTCGCCATGTTCAAAAATGTATCGAACAGAAAGGACGAAATGTTATTTTCTCGCATGTAATCCTTCACTCGTTTGGATTTGCGCACGTACATGTCGCCTTTCCTTAAAGCATCGGTCGAGTTTATCACGTCTGCGTCCAAACAATCTAATATTCTCAAAAAGAACTCCGCGCGATTTTTCTTATCTTCTATATCGTTGGTATTGGTATCATCATTCCCAGCTTTCGTATTCACGAGGACGCTCGCAAAGCTCTCGAAAAAATTAGGCCATCGTTTCGCGGGCCCTTCTGAGGTGATGGCGTGAGCGACGCACTCGGCGAGTTTATTTTGGATGTACATCGGAAACACATCGTTTATGTTTTGGCATTGAAACGCGGCCACGTACTTTTCAATGGTATTTCGAAGCATCTGTCTATCTTCCTGTGTGAAACGAGAAGAAGAATAAGAAGAACAAGAAGGAAAATGCTCCTCTTCGTTGAAAAACTCTTCTCTGAGCTTCTTCGCGAGCGTTTGCAAGCACCAAAACTTCACCTCGGACGATGACGACGTTTCAAACCGTTCCACGCAGACTTTCCAAGCGTCCGGCGAGAGCACGAATTGCTCCAATTGTTGCAAAGCGCGCGTTCTTTCCTCATTCGTGTTGTTGTTGTTATTAATGTTATTAAACGAGAACAAAACTGCGCGCTCGAAGTCGTCCGCCATTGCTCTTCTTTCGAGGACGACACCAACGATGGGTGATGATGCCGCCGACTATTTCGGCAGCGGGGTGCGTTTTATTCTGCTATGCTGCTACACCGCGCGTGCGTGTGCGTCGTCAAACACGCATGTGATAGTAATAGTTTGTTGATTGTGTTTTTGTGTTTTATTTTATTTTTTGTGGGTTTAGGTTTAGGGTGTTATTGGCAAAAATCTTCAAAAAGGAAGATATATCCAAAACTCTCGACATTATATCATCATCTTTCTCCTTGGTATCACGCGCACCCAGCGGATCGTTACACAAAGAAACACACGCAACACTGGTAGTATTTAATATCGACACATAAATAGTAGATACGATCTAATAGCATAATGTTTGCGGCACAACCGGTGCTTTCTTCGTCTTCATCAGCGTTGCCATCATCTTCTATGAAGGATCATTATCAGCGTCAAAGCATGAGGAGCGGACTTTATTCGATGAAAAGAGGCACCAACGTACATCAAAGAAGAAGAAGAGTAGATGTGCAAGTGGATAGTAAGGCGGGCGGAAATTTGTTTCAAGGCAAGAAGCGTTCAAAGGCGAAGTTGCCTGGGTTCGTTTTTTATATATCGCCTGAAGATTTTACATCGACGGAAGCAGACGAACGACTTCCAGAGCACATCGAAGCCATGGTGAAGAAAGGCACGACTATGGTTGTTCTGCACGATCCAAAATCATCGCTATCCACGAGAGAGTTTTATAACCTGGCCGTGAATATCAAGACAAATTTGCGACAACGGTGCTCGTTGTTTGTCGTGGACAGAACAGATATCGTATCATCCGCGGAAATCGACGGCGTCGTTCTTTCCACGGATGGCGTGCCCACTGTCGTGGCGAGGAAATCTATGCCCGAAGGCGCGCTCGTCGTTGTTTCGGCCGGTGATAACGCGAAGAATGCAGAAATAGCTGCAAAAGAAGGGTGCGACGTTTTGTTCGTCAACGACGTTTCCGTCGCGACAAAAATTCGAGATAACGTTTCGGTACCGATTTTCTCGAGTTTTCGCGACGCGGCTGTTTTGAAGTCAAACATGGAATCTATTGTTACCGCGGGATGCGATGGCGTTGTGCTCGACGAAAATGCAACGAAAACAGATGCCGACATTGTCGATACGATTGGTGCGACGCTTTCGGCGTTGGGCGGAGACAGTGGCGAAGATGCAAAAATGAAACCAGCGGCGAGTGGACAAAAAGTTGTATCCTCGATGAATTCGACGATACCGCAAACACAGTTTACGAGCGTCATAGGCGAGCAAGGCGAGCGTTTACTTAACAAAGAGCGAGAACTCTTAGACGATATCGTGAACTTTTTAGAAACGTCCGCGTCTGAGTTGGAAGAGATAAAACTCCTCCTCGACGCGCGCAAAGGATTGGATGAATTGTTCTTGATTGTCATCGTCGGCGAGTTCAACGCCGGGAAATCTTCCGTAATCAATGCCGTTTTAGGCGATAAATTCTTAGCCGAGGGCATTTTACCGACGACGAACGAAATTACGGTGTTGCGATACGGCGAAAGTAAACGACGGGTGCAATCCGAGGATGGTTTTTATAATCAAGACATCCCGGTTGATTTGTTGAAACAAGTATCGATTGTCGATACTCCGGGGACGAATGTTATTTTAAAACGACAACAAAGACTTACGGAAGAGTTTGTCCCACGAGCAGATTTAGTTTTGTTTGTTCTCTCTGCGGATCGGCCGATGACGGAATCGGAAGTAAAGTTCTTGTCGTACATCAAGAAGTGGGGTAAAAAAGTTGTTTTCGTTTTGAACAAGTGCGATTTGCTTGAAACAGAGGAGGACCGCAACGAAGTGACCAAGTTTGTGCGCGACAACGCGAAGAGGTTACTAGGGGTTGATAACGCTCCAGTCATTCCAGTGGAGGCGAGAAACGCGTTGAAATTGAAAGAATCAAACGCGAGCATGCGCGAGTACGCTCAAACAGGGTTTCCAGCATTTGAAGAGTACGTGAACTCGTATTTAGGCGGAGGTAATGGTACAAATGTAGGCGGGTTGAATCGTTCGGGCGAGGCATTGCGCTTGAAACTTGCGACGCCGCTGAACGTCTCAGAGTTGTTACTTTCAGCTTCAAAACAAATTTTAGATGCCGAAATGAGCGTCGCGGAAACTGAAGTCGCCGCTGCATCCGGGGTGGAAGAACAAATGAACACTTACAAAGAAACCATGGTAAAGGATGCGAGCGAACAGGTCAACTTTGTGCGAGGCAACGTAAATGGCGCGGTTAAGCGCGCGAATGCTTTGGTGGATGAAACGCTGCGTCTCGAAAATGCAGTCGACTTAATAACTACGTATATCGTCGGTGCTGATTATTCCGAGCTCGATGATCTCGATGAAGGCGAAAATAGTGGAGAAGGAGGTTCTGATACCAGCGGGGCCGCTGGTGGCGGGGACGGTGCCTCGATTAAAAAGAAAAAAAAGAAAAAATATTCAAAGTTTGTAAAGGCGTATCAAAGTACTGTGCTCGGAACTGCCGATCAAGAGCTGAAGAAAACGGTGAAGGAGTTTTCTCGATGGTTGAAAAGAAACAACGACGCGAGATTATCGAGCTATTTGAAAGCAGTCTCTTCGAGAGGTTTCGATACGACTGTCACCGCATCTGAAATCAGAGAATGTCTCGAGAACAGCGAAAAGGACGCGCCAAAAATTAATAGCGCAGCAATCGCTGTTGCTGATAATTTCGATAACGAGGCTGCCGCGTACAAGCTTGACGAAGAGATGCGCTCTGCGGTGTACGGCTCGTTAGGCTCCTCTGCCGGCGCGCTCGTTTCTGCATTCGTTTTGAGCGGATTTTTATCCTCAATGAGTGAGGATATTTTGGCGTACTTACTCGCCGCTGCTGTCGGTTACGTTGGTATTCTGAGTCTTCCGCTGAAGCGACAAGAGTGTAAAGCAAAGATTCAGCGCGCTGCAGAAGCGTTGGTTGAAGACGTCGAGAGGGAGTTGTTGAAAGAACTCGCGGAAGAAATCGATGCAACCTCGGATCGCGTCGATCGATTGGTCGCGCCTTGGGAAGCAGCTGCCCGAGTGGAACGCGCCAGAGTTGAGAGCTGTTTGGCCTTACAAGAGAAATACGCGACCGAAGTCGAAAGTTTAGCCGTCGAAGTTGAAAATTTATAGTGAAATCACTTTTTCACCACAAGAAACGAATGCCTTCTCTTTTTCCTCTCCTTCAACTTTTTCTCGGCTTCGTTCTGCTTGCTCAAATCGTTTTCTTTCGCGAAACCGAAGAAGAAAGAGGGGCATCTTCATTCGTAGAGAGTTGCAGAGTGTGCGAACAAGCGCTCGCGAACGATGTCGTGTGGGGCGAAAACTCTTGGAGTTTGGAATTGGATAATCAAGCTAAGTGTAAATTCCCCTTTTTAGAAGCAAAGAAAGCGGTAGATGATGTTCGAGAAAGGTTCCGACAGTTATCGAATCGAAGAAAAGACATTTTATTCATAGGAAATAGCGTAAGCAGACGTCAATTGTATGCCGTCGCTCACATTCTCGGTGGCGAAAAGGCGAGAGTTAATCCAATCGCTAATAATGAAACTTTGCAGGAGCGATACGGTATTCAGCGCGTTTTCGATTCAAAGTTGAAATATCATAACGCGTTTGAAGTCGAAGTAAACCTGGAATCTGGAGAAATGGGGGAGCAGTCGTCGTGTCTGCCTGATTCAATAGAGAATATAGCAGAGGAGATACTAAAAGAGAAAAATGCTATGCGATGTTCGAAGCCACAGTTAAAAATGGATCAACCGGGTGTCGTTCGGCTTGCTTTTCTATACGTAGGTTCGGGGAGTAAAGCGCACAAAGCTGTTTTGAAAGCGTTCGATGCTTGGATAGAAGGCGCCAAGTCTAGAAAAGGTGGGTACGTGCTCGATACGTACAACATGATCGTCATTCAAGTCGGTCTTGATTCGAGCGTACTTCAATTGGATAGAGATGATGGATACGGTGGGATTCTTCAGAGAGTGAAAGAGCTGGTATCTTTGCGAGAAGATCTTCGCGTAATTTTTAGCGGCATTCATCATCATTTCATTAACGCAAATCACGATGACTTCGAGTATCAAGAAAAGTTGCGTGAGTTCCTCGACAAATCCTTGTGGCCAAGCGTTCGCAAAATTAAGGGAACTCAAATTTTGGATACAACGAGATCGACCATCGAAGGCGTGCGTAGCGGAGTGTTAGAACACGAACGAGGAAGTTCGTGGCATTTCATGGACAAAGGCAGGATATTTCTGGCCTCGCTCTTGGTGAATCATCTTCTTCGTTCGTGCGTTTGAAATATGTGCACGAGAACGGGTGTCTTTTTTTGGAAAATTCTTGGAATTTCAGAAAAATCAAACAAAAAATCTTCTCCATTTCACACCAAACTGTTCGTACAGTAGCTGCACAGTCAGCAAAATTTTCTTTTCTCCATTACTCTTCTTCTTCTTCTTCTTCTTCTTATACTACCATGTCGGGGATAGATTGTACCGAACATTCAACCTGTGCGGGTACTACTGAATATTGCGCGTCAGTTTCGGGGGACACCTCGGGCAGGTGTCGCCCGTGCGAGGAGTGCGCGCAGTTTTCCGACGGAATTACGGGGAATTGTCCCGCAGTTTGTGGAAGCGATTCTTCTTCCGATGGCGAACAGTTCACCGCGGAACAGTTTTTTAACGCGTACACGTACTGGAAAAGAGTCAAAGATGAAGGGTTTAGTGTGACGAATAAGGGGTGTGAATCGTCCGCGAACGCGGCGACATCGTCCACCAGCGGCTCTCTCAAAGGAAGAACAGAGGATTGTGCTCCCGTTTTCACCAAGAAAGATGGCGATAAATGGTGCGACGTGGAAGATCTGACGTTGACGCATCCGTTCAGGTCGTGCATCGCAAACGAGGCGAACGACTACTGCGGCATAGATTCGTCGAGCGTGTGCATTGCGGACGGTTACTTTGATTGCTGTCCGATTGAGAAAGGTCCAGTAGCGGGCGTTGCCCTGACGATTATACTCATATTGATCGCGCTGCAGTATTTAATGTGCAAGACGTGTCATCGAAGAAAACTTATTGCCGGCGCAGACACGTGGACGAACCCGAAACTCGTGAGAGATGCAACGATTGTGATGGAAAAAAATCCAAAATTGACGCAGAAAATCGTCTCCAAAAAAGAATCGAGGGCGACGGCGAGCGAGAACAGAGTGTGAGGAAAAGGATACTAGGAGAGTTAGACATATCCAATTTTAGTCACCTAGACAACACATAATACAAACGTAATCAATAACGAATTTTTTAATACACTCACGTATTTTCCTTATTTTCCATCCAACCCAGGCACGGGAGCGCAGCAGCATGCGATTCTTAATCTCTGGTACACTGATTCACCGATGATAACCGCTGTTAACCTCCCCATTCTCGTCTTCGGACCTCCAATCAGGCCAAAAAAGAAAATAACGAGAGGAAGAAACACAACGCCGGCGATACCGCCGATGATCAAATCCGAGCCGAACACTTCGATGTCTTCTTCGACATCGTCTTGAGGTGTGTAATTTACGTCGACATTCTCGGTGCTAGCCGAGACAGAAGTCACGCTAACAGTGTCCATCTTTGGAAGCGACTCGGACATAGTTCTTTGCATCGACTGCGCTTTACTGGCGACGTCAGTATCTAACGCGGCCATAATTTCCGCTACCGAGTCAGACGCAGTCAACAATAATGTGACTTGAACCATGCTTTCGCTCGAAAAGCTCAATAATCTGCGCCTTGTCGCATTATTTGAAGCACGCACGAACGTCACGCCATTTCTTCCTGCTGAAAGCCCTAAATAGTTCGACAAACCGTCCATGAACGCATTGCGGTTGGCAATAACGTTGAAATCAGCGGGCGCATAGCCTGAAATGGTGATGTACACCGCCAAATAATTCACGATACCGTTGGTTGTAACATCGTCCCCGTCGAGATTCGCCGGCGGCGGGTAAGTCTTTCTTTCTTCAAGCAATACTGGGGGCGGGGTTGGAGGCGGGGGCGAGGTCCTTTGGGTTGGAGGCATAGGCGGTGGCGGATTCGAGGGTGGTGGATTCGGAGGAGGAGGCGGCGGCGGACTCGGATTTATGGCGCCAGGGGGTGGCATCGGACTTGGAGGAGACGACGGCGGCGGAGGAGGAACTGTGCCTTTAATAACGTCCACAGAAGTACACGCTCCCTCGTAGCATAGTTTCGAAAATGTATCACTGGATCCAACAGTCGAGCAAGGGAAACCGTTACGCCTTTTCTTGATAGAATCCCAATAATACAACGTAGACGCACCCACGCAGGTATTAGTGTCTGCACTTGTGCACCATAAATCTTCCGTACAGTCCGATTCTTCGAACGTATGGAAAGCCGATGCGCCGTAACTCGACAAATACGAATACTGCCCGGCGCATGAGTCGCTTGCAAAATATCCTCCGTAATAACTTCCAACTTGTCTGCATTGAACATCCCTGTTCTCACACGTACCTTCATAGCACGACCCAACGTCACCGTTTGAGTCCTCGCACTTCATTCCTAGAGGTTTAGACAAATCGGTGGGACAAGAAACGGATGTTCCATCGCACGTTTCAGGCAAATCGCAAGACCCAGAAGCTGCGCGACAAACGGTACCGCTTACAGCCGCTCCGGTTTGATCAGAATTGCAGCACAGGTCGTGTAGCTGCGAGCACGATTTACCAGGAAGGAATTTACAGGTGCTCCCGTCGCAGCTTGCGTCGAGGTCGGTGCAATCATTACCGTAACAGTCGCAATCTTCGCCCTCTTCGCGAATACCGTTACCGCACAGAAAATCTGTAGGTTCCGTCAAGCAGGTGTGATCGACGGAGTATAATGTTCCACCGCTACGGAACGAGCCGGCGTTGTATTGATCGATGGAGCACTGCGAGAAAACAGTTTCGTCACCATTAAGGGTTGGGCCCATGATGTTTGGATCGGCGTCGCAAGTGCCGGTGCCGTCGCTGGATGAGCCATCGTGCATGAACCCAAAGGTGTGGCCAAACTCGTGCGCTATGATAATGCTGGCGTAAATTACGACATCTTTCGATACAGCATTCACGCTCGCGTAACGTGCTTTATTGCAAATGCCGCCGACCCAGGCGTAACCAATGGCCCCGTAAAATGACTCATCGCGTTTGGTCGTCACTATGAGCGAATCAGCCGAGATATCCAAAGCACTTGGAGAGCCTTGAACCCAGGATGTGACGCTATGCAACATCGTCAACATTTCAGTACTGCTCACGTATCCCCAGGGATCAGTCTCGCCCTGAGGGGTATACAAAAATTGTTTGATTACGAACCGAATTCGTGGATTGAAACCGGTGTTGTCGTAAACAGCTTGAATGGCTTTTAATTGCAAAACGCTTTCTTCCATGAACGCGTCGACGTCGTAGCCAAATGCATTCATGCGATCAGTGGATCCCCAGAACAAAAGTTCGACGACCTTCTCGCCTGTAGATTGAGGTTTTCTTTTCCCTTTTTTTACATCCGACGACTCAGACAAAACCTTTGCGTCGGGTGGGATCAAAGCATTGTCCGTAGCATTCGCCTTAAGTGCACTGAGCTCATCTGATAACCGCCAAGTCTCTGCGACAGCCGGACCGTCTTCCCTTTCGTTGCTTCTTTTACCTCGTACCGAAGTGTCAGGAGAAAGTGGTTTACCATGCACATCTCCGCGGATGATCAGAGGGTCGTTATCAATTTCAACGATTACCCTCAAGCGTCCTTGACACATCGTCCCGTACGCTTTGTACTCCTTATTTCCGTCCGGCGCCGTCGCTCTGCCATCGTACGAACACTTTTGAATTTTCTCGATTCGTTCCTTCGAAATCTGCGCCGAGGCGGCGCTCGAACCAATCTCAGATTTTTGTTCCAGAGTGATGGTGAACTTTTGGACTCCTTCGTCGACGTCCGCGTCGAATGAGACGAATTTTCCGTCGTTCGTTTCTTTGACATTCGTCACCAGAGCGTTCTTAATGTTTTCGATTGGATTTGCTGACGTCAGCATGACCAAAAAAAGAAACACAAAAACGAACATCATCAACAACGGCGAACAAAATCTCGAACGAAACGCCATGCTGCAAATCAAGCAAAGTGTTTACGATACAATACTATAGCAAGCGCTGCATGTATTTAATATACTCTAAGATAGTTTTAGTAGTGTCGATCCTACTTCAAATACATAAAGATACTATTATGAAGAATTATAATAAATTGTCAATTCTTTTCTCGTTTTGTACTTGGAAAAAAGAGATACGAGTATCATAATACGAATACTCCCGAAAACCCCAAGAAGATTTTTTTTTCCAAATGCCAAAAAGTGCTACTTTTTGCGCATCATCATCATCATCATTTGTGCACTTCGTGTAGTTCAAAAAACTCCTCTGCGGCAGCTCCCTCAAAGAACGGATCCGTCAACGTCCGCCAACCCTTCACACCGCCGAGTTCAACACTCTCCTTCTCTGTCAGCAGAGCATCGTTTAGCTTTCGCGTAATTGCCTCTTTGTCCATGTTCACACCTATGAGCACAAGACAGCTGAACCGGTCTCCGTACCTAGAACTCCATCTCCCCTTGCCTTCTAACTCTTGCTTCAAGTCGTAGTCATCGCTGCTCCAGTCTTCTTCTGGCATGGCGTGCAAGAATGGCATGCCCTTCGGCTCCAATTCAAGCGTCCTCCCAGCCGTCTGCAACTCTAAGGGGTAGGAATTCGCATTAGCAAGCCACACTTGGCCTTTTGTTCTATAGACGCCACGGAAAACTTCTGTAGTTTCGTGTTCGCCACCAGCTCTGGCGACGGCATCTTTTCCGAAACCCTTGATGACAGAATTCAGTCTTTCCGGATGAAACGGGGCCTCGCCTGACTCAAAAATAATGTTAGAGACGCCATACTCTTCCGTCTCAGGGACATGTGGCGTATTCATCTCTTCAATCCATCTGTCAGTCGTCTCCTCTTCCTCTAAATTGAACAAGTGAGTGTTCACAATGGCGCGTGCCACATCCAAATCCCCGTAACTCTCCTTTAGGGGCATCTTGATTTGAGCTTTAGGGTTGAGCTTTTGGAGTAAAGTTTTGATGGCATTTACCTTTCTCATACCCTCAGCCTCGCCCTCTAGCTTCATCAATGACACAACCTTACTGATTATGATAACGTTCGCAAATTCTACCTGGTCAAGGAAAAGCTGGACGATTGACCGCTCATCTTCAGGTTCACCCTCTGCCGTTGCGTTTCCAATCATACCCGTCATGTTGTTTTTGTCTGCGAGAGATTCTATGGACTGAAGAACATCAAACATGTTGACAGCATCGACAACAGTAACCATGGTGTCAAGGCGGGCGTACGTGTAAAGTGCCTCAAATTTTTCGCCAGGCTGCTCTGATTCTTCTTTTCCCTCGTTTTCCTTCCCTTCTAACTCTGAACTACCATCATCATCATCGTCGTCGTCGTCGTCGTCGTCGTCATCATCATCATCATCATCATTCTCATCTTCTTCTTCGAGATCTTCCTCGCTCATGGTGAAGGTCTGCGCTATCGGCAGAGGCTCAGAAAGGCTCAGAAATATCGGCAGAGGCTCAGAAATACCCGTGGTTTCTATGACAAGATAATCGAACGAACCCTGTTCACTCAATCTTTTCACGCTCCTAAGTAAGTCACCACGGAGCGTGCAACAGACGCAGCCGTTGTGTAGTTCGACCATCTCAGCTTCCTCTTGTATGAGCTTGGCGTGTTTAATTTCGTTGGCATCAAAATTAATTGCTGCCATATCATTAACAATAACTGCACACCTCCACGGTCGCAACTCGTCAGTGCGCGAATCGCGAATCGTGACGGAATCGCGCAGCAGTTTTTTCAGGAGCGTCGTTTTACCTGCGCCGAGGAAACCCGAGAGAACGGTCACGGGTAATCGCCGATCGTCTTCGGCGTGTGCTTTTGGTGGCATTCTGAGAGCTTCTTCAAAAAGCGTGCACTGACTTTGTATGTCTTGGGAGAGGGTTATTATTAATGAAGAAACTGCCGGGGTTTTGCCGAGAAAAAAAAAAACTTTTGCCGGGTAAAACAAAAATCGTAAAATCATTGTGCGCGAGCCATCTTTTACGACTATCTTGCACAATGGAAACGGCAGAAGCGTTCGAATCCGAGTTTCGAACACTGGTGGATGAGCTGCGGAAGGGAGGGGAGGGATGGGAGGTGCGGCAGGAGCCGCCCTCGCGAGCGTACTTGCACGTGTCTTTACCACATTGGGGCGATGAACATATGAACGGAATTCACATCGAGACATACGTGCTCGGAGGCGAGCTTGCCGCGCGGAGCGCTCCGGTTGCCCTACATTGCGAGAGCGGGTGCTCATTCCAGCGGCAGTTCATGAAATTATTTCACGAGCGAGCCGCCGCTCACATCGAGACATGGCCAGGAAACTACACGACGCAGCTCGTCAACAGTTTTACGGCGTGCGAAATTCCAGTTCCTTTCGCTTCGACACCAAAGGAGACGGTACAAAAACTTTTGACAGAGATACGACGTTTACAGCAACTTGCCCCAATCGTCGACGGCATTATCAAGGATTGCACTCAAGCGGAATCCGTTTAAAGTCAGATTTGGGCCTCGAAAAATCAAGCATAGCCAGGTGTAATACAAATGTACTAAATCTAGTTTTCTAACTAATGATTACCAAACGACGTTGCCAATTGGGATGGGGGGAGCGGTCCTTGTCTCTTCATCTCCTTTGCGTACTTTACGAGGTTTTCGTCCATGATTTTTTTCGCTTCCGCATATAATCTCACATCTAAGTGATTCAACTCGTAGATGCGAGCAACCGTGTCTTTCTTGATGTACTTCCTCGCATCTTTCGAAAACAGATACCCCTTATCGTTTTCGACGAGTTCGTGTAGTCTATTAAACGCCCGAGTTTGTTGTTTCTTGTATCTGCCGCCTTGGAATTTCTCGCAGTTGCGATACGTGTTTCCTAAAGTTTTCTTTTCTTTCGATTTTTTATCGTCCCCGATCGGACCGAGAGAGTCTCTTCTCCGCACTAGTCCATTACTCGACATCGAGGATATGTAGGAGATTTCTATCTGCGGTCCATACTTCTCGAGTAAATAGTCGAAGACCTCGAGTGTTTTTGGATCTTTCGATGTGAATAACTGCGACGTTTGCAACAAGCGTTCGACAATCTTCTCAGCTTTGAAGTGCGTTGGAATATTCTTGATCGAGATGAGATGGCGCCCAGATGGCGTTTCCTCCCACGTCTTCGGATGAAACTTTGGAAAGAATGCGTACGGATCCACTTCGATATCGTGAGGGTCTACTTTCAAGAAGTTCGAAATTGCGCGTTTCAATTCGTGTTCGATGTAATTTTCTCGCCACTCGTCGTCTTCCATGTTCTGTATCTCATTCAATCTAAAAGAAAATATGACGGCGTGCATCGTCGATGCATCACTTTCTGGAGAAAGAAGACTCGCTCGATGAGGAAACACGTGGTCGTCTTCGACCGGCGTTCTTCGCAAAATATTTTCCATGATGCTATCCAAGTTTCCTTTCCCTTCGTGAAATGAAACACCGTCTAATGGCGTGTTGAGCATTACTGCTGCTAATTCTACGGATTTATCAAGCTCCTCGTGAACTAAAAGCGCGTCTATTTCGCGTCGAAGTCTTTTCTTCGCATACGCAAAGAGATTCTCGGAAGCTTTAGACCCTTCGTCTCTCGCGCACTCCCTCAAAGCTTCGGCGTTCGGTTCGTACGAAACGAACGTATTGTTCGTCAGTCCTAAAAGCTGGAAGAACTGCGCGTTGTGCAAATCTTCTTTCGCCATGGGGATTTCTAGAAACGAATCCAAGGACGTGTACACTGGATTATCATACGCATCGATAATGCTCGCTTTCTCTATTCGTTTCGCGTCTAGCGCTCTCCGATACGTTTGAATATCTTCGTCGACGTATCGCACTAAATACTGCCACGGCCACACATCTCTCGTCGATGTCTTTTTTCCATTTTTAGGCTTTGGCGAGGGGAGGCCTCCCGATCTCATAGCTACTTCTACCGAAAACTCGTACGCAGATAGCGTTCGGGAATACACCTCGCGAACCATCGACACCACTTTTGGTTGCATTGGCATTCTCTCTACTAACGAATAATCATCGTGCGATGCCAAAAAAGTACACCTTGGATTGTTCAAATCCGTCCTCAATCCGTCGTACGCTCTTGCGCATCTCTCCTTCTCAGGCGTTGCGTGTTTCAAAAAACAAAAGTGTATAGTTCGACCGGCGGTTCGAGGGATGTGGAGGAAGAACGTGAGTTGCTTAGCGCTGCTTCTCTTCGCTCGAGCCGCTCGTTTTGCGTATCGTTGTTCTTGTAACGATACCCAGTCTCGAACGAGTGCCTCACACTTTTCAATCTTATTTTTTGTTGTTGGTTCTTCTTCTCTTCCAATTTCTCTTCCACCACCATCCAAGAAGAACATGTAATAGCAATACAAACCAAAAAGAACGAATGCGACTGCGAAGCACACGCCTAAGCGATCAAAAAGGCGGCGAATGCGATACGGTCTCTTTCTTCTCAACAATGTCGACTGCGAAACGCTTCTGAACATGATTAAGACGATGACGCGAGTTATTTCTTCAACGCTTTCTCTTCGATCATTTTTAACTCCTCTTCAAGTTCACTTAACGAGGTCGTAAAGTTCCTCACGGCGTAAGCGTATCGAATCGATATCTGTTCTTTCTCTGTATCTGTATCCGCGTACTTCGTCACGTCGTTGAGCGCGATTAATAATCGTTCGTATTGCGCTCGAACGTATTTATGCGTCGTGAGCGATGTTGTTGTTGTTGTCGTTGTTGTTGTTGTTGTTGTTGACATCTCTCTTCTAAAATTCTTCTTTCGCTTCCATTTTTTTGGAGAAATCCATATTATTATTACCTCTGTCTTCTCGTTTTATTTACCTTCGTCGTAAAGTCTTCTTCTTCTTCTTCTTCTTCTTCTTCTTCTTCTTCTTCTTCTTCTTCTTCTTCTTCTTCTTCTTCTTCTTCTTCTTTGCAAAAAGAGCGCGCGCAAGACATCGAGATGTAAGTGCAAAGCAGAGAGAAGAGAAGAGAAGAGACAACGGAGACAATCGACAACATTTATTCAACGATAGCTTCGGGATTATGTGCGTGGATTTATCAACCAATCGGTCTGAGTGAGTGAGTGAATTATAGAAAGAGAGAAATGAACGGCGAACAAAAGGGAAACAGATTCGTCGTCGAGACACTTTCGGGGTTTAACATCGAGGGTTTATCCATCGGTGGTCAAGAAACGAGCATTATATTTCCTCAACTCAAGCTGTGTTTTGACAGTGGCAGATGTTTTCAGCGGTGCGTGTACGCTGACACGTTGTTGTTGACCCACACGCACATGGACCATGTCGGCGGTTTGGGGATGTATATAGCGAGCAGAAATTTACTTTCATTACCACCACCTACAATATTGGTGCCACAGTCAAAGGCGGAAGCGATTTCTAGATTCATAGACGCGCTGAAAGTGTTGGACGATAGCAACCTACCTCACGAATTGGTTCCGTTTGCACCTTCTTCGGACGACTTTTATCCGTTGAAGAATAGGAACTACAAGATTAAAGCTTTCGAAACCGTCCATCCAATTGCGAGTCAAGGTTATCTCATTCTATCAACGAAACAAAAGCTGAAAGACAAATATTTAACTCTGAAAGGAAATGAAATCAAAGCTTTGAAAATGGACGGCGTGGAAATTACAGATACCGTGGATGTACCGGAGATTATGTTTACGGGCGATACGACGATGGAATTTTTACACTCTTCTTCTTCCCAAGAAGTTATTCAAGAAGGCTTAAAGGCAAAGCTGGTTTGTCTCGAGTGCACATTTGTCAACGACGACGTCTCGCCTGCAGACGCTAAACGTTTTGGTCACACGCACGTGCGAGATATAGCTGAAAATGCTGAGAGATTCCGCGAATGTGATAGTATTTTGCTGATTCACTTTTCAGCGCGATATACCCGTGAAGAGATTCGGGAAGGTTTGCGAAATCAACTAGCTGAATCACATGCTTGGTTGTATGCGAAAATTACGCCGATGCTTGCTGGATACGAATGAAAAAAATAGTTATGATTATAGTCAGTTAGAAAACAACATATACCAGAACTAGTGGACGTGACGGTGTTACGTTAAGCGACGATACGCACACAAAAAATTTAGGTACATTCGATAACATTTCTACCCTTACACTTTCGTGAGATTACTGCGATGCTTGTCGTTCCGAGCCATTACCTTAGCGAGTATTGCATCGGCACCCGATCCCATCTTCGTTTTCGCTTCCGTCACAAACTTCTCGTCTCGACACGATAATACGCCTGCGATGATTTTCTCCGCGTGCGGCATAGAAAGCCATTTCTTTTGTGACGCGGAAGACGCACAAATGGAAGAGTTAAATAATACTTTAGCGAACCGAGGGCAATCTTGCGCCGCGCGACGCAAAAGTCTCGTCGAAAAGAAGTTCTCCAACAAGTTATCATCCTTACATGCTTTTGCGCTAATTGATTCGGTGATAACTTCAGCGATGCGCTTGTAGAACGAGTTCATCTTTCCTTCGTCACACGACTCATAAATGACATCATCCATCCCCCCAACGATGACTTCGTATAGGACATCTCCGGATTCTTTCGATCGGAGCATTTTATCGATATTGCTTTCGCACGATTTTACCAAAGTCTCGGCGAATCCATATTGCTTAAAAATTTCCAATCGTCTCTGTTGTTCGCTCTTCTTGGCAACGCCAAAGTTTAAATCTGTACCTTCGGTTTCTTCCTCGTCCTCCTCGGAATCGTTATCTCCATCGTTTCCTAGTTTTGTTTTTCCTTTCGATTTTGTGTTACTGCCGTCTTTCGTGATCTCATCCTCGTTTTCTTCGTCTCCGTTTTCCTCTTCGCCATCATTATCGTGTCGATTAATCTTTTTTTGTTGCTTTTGGAGCGTTTTCACCAGCGTTTTCGCCGCTTCAACTGACTGCTTTATTTCATCTGGGTTGAGCATCATCGCCTGTAAGTTTGGTGGTGAATATTTATTCAAGCGTGGACGAAGTAAATGTAAAATTACGCGTTTTCCAAATTTGTGTTCGCAGACGGTTCCCGCAATGTCTTCACTTTTGATCTCCTGTAAGATGATTTTATTGAGCATGTTCGTATCATCCACACAGTCGATTAATGTCATAATGGTCGAATGCGCACACTCATCTTGGGAAACTCTCCACACTTGCGTTTTCAAGGCTTTCAAAACTTGCTTTCGTTGTTTCGCGCCGGCATATGAAAGCATCACGTTCGTTGCAGTGGCACCTTCTCTGGTGTGGAACATTCGAAGAAACGCCGGTGCTGCGATCGAGTTTGCCGCCTCCGTGCGTAAGCTTGCACCACCGACGAGGAGATATTCTTTCAAAACTTTGTGGACGATGAGTGGCGATACTATACCCTTTTCAAGAATAGGAAGGATCGATCTCGATATATTTTTCAACGTATTTTGTCTCTGCATGGCTGGTTTTTGTAGTAGAATATCCTTCAAAGTCGTCTGTTCTTTGTTGTTGTTGTTGTTGTTGTTGTTGTTGTTGTTGTTGTTGTTGTTGTTGTTGTTGTTGTTGTTGTTGTTGTTGTTG